>Ga0307486_1000377_pt1 | contig 42336 bp, 41 predicted proteins | sample CBIW02metaG_FD_203663 | JGI IMG/M metagenome (GOLD analysis project Ga0307486, IMG submission 203663) | Sea-ice brine microbial communities from Beaufort Sea near Barrow, Alaska, United States - CBIW 0.2 | ecosystem: Environmental > Aquatic > Marine > Coastal | place: USA: Alaska | collected... | reverse complement strand
TTAATACATTCTTGTATTTTGGTACTTATAGCTAACGATCTGTTTAGTTTCATATTCTTTTAGTAACTTTGAGTCCACTAAAATAGTGATAATTATGTTAAGTTAGCGCCATTACCTTTGGAGGGGGCGGGGGGGAGGATTTTTATATATTAATGACTGAAATAAATATCATAAAATTTTAAGTTCTGAATATCCTCCCTCTGTATCTCCCTCCAAAGGGAGAGGTGTTCCAAATCAATTTTTATTTTTAATAAATGTGGTACAGCCTATTTAATATCATTATGAAGATTGAATAAATTTAATTCATTATGTCGTCAATCCTTAGTTAATCCATAGTACCACTCCTTCAACTTCGTTCTGTGGTAAACATTCATCAATTCAATTGACCTAAAAGAAGGAAAAGTAAAACCATTATAATCTGTTACTCCTTCTTTGTAAATATAATCTGTTGGTGCCGCTATAACATTTAGTCCTTGATCTTTGAATATCTCCATCGCTCTTGGCATGTGCAATGCACTTGTTGCAATAATTAGCTTTTTATCAACTCCAAATTCCTTTTTAAAAGCTTTTGCTTCTTCTAGGGTAGTTGTTGGAGTTTCTAGAATTTTAATTCGCTTTACATCAACTCCTATAGAGATAGCTGCTTCTTTACTGACTTGTGCTTGACTTTTATTTCCTTTTCCAGCACTTGCAGATGTTACTAATATTCCGTTCTCCAAATAATTAAAAACTCTAATTCCTTCAAATAATCGAGTGAGTGTAGTGGAATTTAAATTTATTGAGGCTGGGAGATTTTCGTCCAATGAAGTACCCGAACCTAAAACATGAATATAGTATTTCTCTGTTTTCTCAAGTTGGAGTAGATCAATTGGTTGATAAGCTTTTTCAATCGTGTGAATTAGTTTCTTTGGAAAATAACTTGTTGTGCAGATGAGAAGAGCTATTAATCCAATGATTAAATAAAGATTCGAAAACTTATATTTCTTTCTTTTAAACCAGTAGGCTGTGATACCCCAAATTATGAAGTATAAACTGACGTTTGGTATTGATTTTAGAAGGGGGAGCATTTAATTAATTCACTGATTTCGGAACATTGCTATTCTTTCAATTAAAAGTTATTCGATTAATATTAAAAAGAAGATTCATTAATGAATTTTGCCACTTGTTTGGCGGCTTCCCTGTGACCATAACAGCTCCAATGAGAATCATTTTCTAATTGCCAAGACTTATAGTTGTCAACTTTTAAAGTTAGTGTTTCAAAATTATATTCTTTGACCAGTTCTGTTAGCTCAGGATCACTATCAGGACTGAAAATAAGAACAATATTTTTGATGTCATAGTTTAAACCAATATAGTTCAGTAATAATTCAAATTTTTGATAATCCATTTCTATATCTTTATCATCGCGATTATTTGTGGGAGCATTATTGGTATTAACAAAGTAATTTCTGTATAAATAATATAGAAATTTAAAATTATATAATGTTTCCTTTAATCTATTCGAAGACAGTGTGGGATATATTTTTTTTGATTCTTTTAATGATAACTGTATTGTTTGGGAACTTTTTTTTACTTCACTTATACTTTCAACAAAATCACCATGGTGAACAAAAACCAACTGTTTCACAGGCTCTAGATGCTCTAACGATTTTGCCAATTCCATAAACTCAAGAAATCCAATTCCTCCTCTTGCGCTAGGGTAGAAATTATATCCTTTAGTTAATGAATTTAGATACTGTGCTTGATGACACTTACCACCATTAACATTGTTGGCTATATAGGAATCTCCAATAACAGTAATCAACGATTCTAAAGAATTTGGAGCATAGTTATACTCGCCGTATTTTGTAACCACCCATTTGCCTCCATAAAAATTATTACCAGTTTGATTTGGTTCAAGTTTGATTATATCATTGTCATCTTGATATAATTTTGGAACATCCACTGTCAATTGGAAAGCTCTTATTATCCCTTCTCCAACGAAATAACCTAATATTAAAAATATACTGATTTGAAATAAAAATTTTTTCATAAAATTAGAATTGGAAGTATATAAAAGTTTGCTCAGTTCCACCGAATTTGAAAATAGTGATAATGAGTCCTAAATACAATGCCCATCTTAATGGTTTTTTAAGTAGATGACCAATTTTTTCTATTGCATATTCTCCTTCTCTTCCTATCCATTCTATCAAAATAAATATAAAAATCAAAGCCAGGCTTGTGTAAACTCCATCCCACTCAGAAAACTGAGGAATTGTAAATAAACTTAGACTAAATAAACCATATATATAATTAAAAGCATGGGTAATATCATCTGCTCTAAAAAAAATCCAAGCAAAAATAGTTAAACCAAAAGTTATCAAAATTGATGTGAACTCTCTAAAACTTGGTATTATCCGACCTTCTGCAATCGAATCTAAATTCTTACGGTTATTTTTAGTGAGTAGTAATGGTAAGAAATAAATTGCATTTAGGGCTCCCCAAACAATAAAGGTCCAATTAGCCCCGTGCCAAAATCCACTGACTATAAATATAATAAATGTATTCCGAATCTTCATCCAGGTACCTCCACGACTTCCTCCCAAGGGTATATAAAGATAATCACGAAACCAAGTAGATAATGAAATATGCCAACGACGCCAAAATTCAGCGATATCTCTTGAGAAATAAGGGAAATGAAAGTTTCGCTTTAAATCAAATCCGAACAAACGGGAAGTACCAATTGCAATGTCTGAATATCCTGAGAAATCTCCATAAATTTGGAAGGTGAAAAATAAAGCACCTAATGCTAAAGTACTACCTGAATAATCACCATAATTATTGAAAATTTCATTTGCATAAACGGCACAATTATCAGCGATTACGATTTTCTTAAACAACCCCCATAGTATTTGACGCATACCATCAACTGCTTTTGCATAATCGAACTGACGTTTTGTATAAAATTGTGGTAGGAGATTAGTGGCTCTTTCAATAGGTCCAGCAACTAGTTGAGGGAAAAAACTCACAAATGCAGAGAATGCGATAAAATCTTTTGTAGGTTCTAATTTACGTTTATAAACATCTATTGTATAACTTAATGTTTGAAATGTATAAAAACTGATCCCCACAGGTAAAATAATGTTTAAAGAATTCGGTTTTATTTCTGAACCGAAAAGACTAAAAGCAGCAATAAAATTATCTAAAAAGAAGTTATAGTATTTAAAAAGACCTAAAAAACCTAAATTAACAATAATACTTGTCCAAAGTAGAATCTTTCGATTGGTTTTCTTTTCCTCTGTTTTTAATTTTCGACCAATCAAATAATCAACCAGCGTACTGAAAATAATTAGAGAAAGAAAACGATAATCCCACCAACCGTAAAATACATAGCTTGCTGCAACAATTAAAGCATTTTGTAGCTTTAAATTTCTATTGGTCACGAACCAATAAAGTAAAAACACTATAGGCAAGAAAATTGCAAAGTCGATAGAATTAAATAGCATTTTAAAAAGTTAATTTAGTTGTTATTAATTTTTTTGAACCGTTGGTAGCGGATGAAATAGTGTTTGGTTGATATTGATAAAATACATCACTTAAAACGACAATTTCAATTATATTAATGATGTTATAGCCCTTCTGATTATAACTTATATAAGCCTGTAAAATTCTGGCTAAAGCTCTGCAATTCCTTCAACAGTCAAACTCTCAGGCTTAGCCGGCAATCCCTTTAAACTTTTAAATACCAACTGAGAATCTTTGTTTACCAATGACCAAAATGTTAAAAATAGAATTTTGAAATCTACTGTTAATGAGCAATTGTGGTAATACCATTCTTCTAATGCGCCTTTGTAGGGGTAGATGTAATCTTTATAGTATTGAGATGGGTTTTTACCTAATTCTTTATATTTAGTGACTAAAATCTCTTCATCTCTGAATATGAGCGAACCGATTCCTGTTATTCCTGGTCTATTTTTGTAAATTATTTTTTGAACATTCAAAGTGTAATTTCCGAAACTCTTCTCCATAATAGGTCTTGGGCCTATTAACGCCATATCACCTTTTAATACATTGATGATTTGAGGAAGCTCATTGATTTTTGTCATTCGTAATATTGCGCCAACTTTAGTTATTCTAGGATCATTTCTGACTGTTAAAGCTTTATTTCCAATATTTGCACTGTCTTTCAGCATTGTGGCAAATTTATAGATATAAAATGGCTTGTTATTTAATCCCATTCGTTCTTGTAAATAGAATATCTCACCTTCTCCCGTGAATTTTAAAAGAATTATTATGATCAAAAAAATAGGGGATATTATCAAAAGTCCTATTAAAGATGCGATTAAATCAAATGATCTTTTGATAATGGGATAAACGCCTTGTTTATTTGAATGTTTCATTTTTTTATCAACTTAAAAGTTAGCCTCTAATAATTAACTTTTCTTTATATCTATAAAATACGGTTTCAAAGTCTTTAACTTTATTGGATATTACCATTCCTGCCATTATTTTATTGTTGTTACCCACTTCAATTTCGGGAATTAAGCAACTATTAGTTCCTAACAAATTATTATCTCCAACTTTTGAACCTCCGCCAAGCACAACTTGCGGGCTTATGAAATTATTTTCTCCGATAATTGAATCATGACCAATAGTGCATCTAGAATTTATAACATTAAAACGACCAATTTTGGCTTTAGGTCCAACTGAAGCATTATGAGATATTATTGTTCCCTCTCCAATTTCGGCAGAATCGGAGATTAATGCAGTAGGATGAATAATACCTGTAAATTTTGCATTTTTTAGCTTGAACTCTTCTAAAACTTTCGTCCGAATGGTTAGATTTCCTATACCTAATAAATAAAAAACTTCAACATCGACAATATGTTCGTCAATATCTCCTAAATATGGATAGTTGTAACCGTAATGATGATAATGTTCTTCGGTAACATCCATTAAGCCAATAATATTGTATTGGTTTTGTGTTGAAGTCTTATTGATGTACTCTATATAATCTACTAACTCTGCAGCGTGTGATCCACAACCAAGTATAATTATTTTTTTCATTAATATTCAAATTTGTAATAAGTTGATGTTTTTTAAAATTCTTTAGTTGATTGTCAAAAAAACGAGAATTAATTTCTAGCTACAATTGCAATTGCTGTGGCTTGTTGTTTAGAATGAGAAATACTAATGTTTATTTCAAAATTTGAATCGTATTTTGAATCTAAAATAATAGCCTGTGGTGAACCATTTTCCAAATGAATAATATTTACATTTCTAATTGAAACTTCTTTAATTGAAGCAAAAGCTTTAACAACTGATTCTTTCGCACACCAAAATCCAGCAAGGGTTTGATAAGGCTTTGGTTTAATGATTGCATATTCCCATTCATAAGAAGAAAATAAACTTTCTAAGAGACGCGGTTTTCTTAAGTATAATCTTTCAAAACGAGAGATTTCTTCAATGTCAATTCCTACCATTATTATCGTGCAGTATAACCACCATCGACTATTAAATTAGTACCTGTTATCCAACGAGAAGCATCACTTAGTAAGAATATACAAGCGTTGGCAATATCTTCGGGTTTTCCAAGACCTAAAGGATGTTTACTTTTGATTTTATTATAAGCTTCCTCGTTTTGTGAATAAACAGCGCTTCCACTCATAGGGGTTTCCACAACACCAGGAGATATGCAGTTAACTCTAATGTTTTTATTTGCTAACTCTAAAGCAAGTGACTTTGAAGCAGCTATCAATGCTCCTTTTGTTAAACTGTATGTTGTTTTACCTAGTTCTCCTACGATTCCCATAACAGATGATAAAAATATGATACTCATTCCATCGGGGTTAGCATATTTTTTCTTTGTAACCAACTTAGAAATGTTGATTGCAGCAAATACATTAGTTTCAAAAAAAGGTTGTAACTTTTCTGGTGTAATATTTTTTAATGGAAGAGTAGTGGATATTCCTGCCGCGTGAATTACTCCATCTAATTTTATGGTTTTTAGGGTTTCAGTTAGTTTTACTTCAGTTTGCTTATAATCTATAATATCTGTTGGGAGGATAGAATATTCATTGTTTACAAAATGTTCTGTTGTTTCTTTTAATCTTTCTACAGAACGTCCAACGAGAATGACAAACGCGCCCATTGCGTTAGCACTTATAGCGCATTTTCTTCCAATGCCAGAAGAAGCACCAGTTATAAGAATGTTTTTACCTGAAAGGCTAAAGGGATTGCTTTGCATTATATTTCTACTAAATCACTTATAAAACAATCTTCTAATTTAATTTGAGCAGTTGCCCAAGACATTCCGACTCCAAAACCACATAGCATCAGTTTTTTTGAACCTTGTAGTTGATTTTTTAATTGACTTACAATAGTTAGTGGAATGGAAACCGATGACGTATTTCCAAAATGTTCAATACAAGAAGGAACCTTGGTAATATCTAATTTTAATTTCTTAGCCAAGTATGAATTCATATATGCATTGGCTTGATGAAATATGTTAAAATCTATAGTTTCATTTGTATTATTTGATAAAGCTAAAACTGATTTAAAGTTTTTCGGTATTTCTTTTAAAACAAAATTAAAAACGTCAGCACCGTTCATATAACCATGCTCATCAGTTCTAATATTTCCATATTCATCAACTACTTTTTCAGTTAAAGTATCAATAGAGGAGGGGGTACGATAGCCTCCAGCGTCAATTTTTATTAAATCTGCCAAAGAGCCATCTGAATTTAATGAGAAATAACTTTCTCCGAACTTCTCATTTTGTTCAATAATAGCAGCCACTCCGCCATCGCCAAAAAGAAAAGCTGTTTTTCTATCTTTTGGAGAATATATTCTTGATCGTGTTTCTCCGTCTAATAAAAGTGCTTTTCTAAATCCACCTGTTTGCATTAAACCGTAAACTATAGAAAGACCATATACAAATGCTGAGCATCCTAGACTTATGTCAAATGCTGCCACATGCTTTCCTAATCCTAACCGATGTTGCAAAGTAATTGAAGTTGCTGGCATACGATAGTCTGGCGTTTGAGAAACAAAAACCAATAAATCAATTTTTTCTTTATCTATTTCTAAATCACTAATTAATTGTTCTGCTGCAGCAAAGCATAAATCTGACGCACACATACCGTCAGGTGCAAATCTACGTTCCTTAATCCCTATTTTATCAACAATCTCTTTTACATCTTCCTTTGGAAAGAATTCTGTGTAATTATAATTAACTATTGTATTTTTGGGTACAGCAGCTGACATACCAGAAATACCAATATTATTAAATGAGATGTTTGACATGATTATGGTTTAAGCGTTTATTCTTTTTTGAATTTCATCAAATAATTCTTTTAATGTGTTTAATTGCTTAAACACATTGTCCTCAATTACGACGTTGTATGTATCGTCAATTTCGGCAATTAATGACAAGTGAGCCAATGAGTCCCACTCTTCTAAATCACGGAAAGTATCTTCCATAGTGATTGATCTGTCTTCAATTTCGAGGACTTCGGTAATTAATTCTAAGTATTTAGTTTCCATATTAATGTATTTTGTGTGAAATTATAGAAATTCTGTTAATTAACTCGAGAGAATGATGTTTCTAAATGCTTTAATGACAATTGTCAGTTATTAAAAGATAATCAGAATTATACTTTCATCTTGATTGTTTTACCAGGAACTCCAACTATAACACAATTATTCTCGGCATTTTTAGTAATTATTGAACCAGCACCGATAGTGTTATTATCTCCTAAGCTAACACCAGGAATTGTAGCACTATTCACACCAAACATATTGTAACTGCCAATGCTTGTATTACCAGATAATGAGACTTGTGGAGAAATAAAATTGTATTCTCCAAGTACTGTGTCATGACCAATAGTACAACGTGAATTAAGAATATTGAAGTCCCCAATTACAGCCATTGGTCCAACAGAAGCATTATGAGAAATTAAAACCCCTTCACCGATTTTACAAGATTCAGCAATAAGAGCTGTTGGATGAATGAATGTTAGAAATTTAGCACCTTCGCTTCTGTATTTAGTAACTAGTTCGTGTTTATATTTCATATTACCGAAACAAAACATATACTCAGCCTCTAAATTTATCTCATGATCTTCAGCAGTACCAAGAAAAGGCTCCGTGTATTTATACTGTTTATGTAGTTCATCATTTACATCAAGAAATCCTAAAATTTCTAATGGGTCATTTGGTTTTACGCGGTTGTGGTAGTAAATATATTCACGGACTTCAGCGGCATGACCACCTGTACCTACTAAGATTATTTTTTTCATGAATTTAATTTTAATTTGTATCGACGAATCTTAATATGTTGATTTTAGCTTTTATTAGGTAGAAATTGCTGGTAAATTTCAGACATTTGGTTTAAAGAGTTATCTAATTCAAATTGCTTTGCTTTTTCTTTTGCTGCTTCTCCCATTTTTGACATCAAGAACTTATCATTGTATAACTGAATAATATAATCTTGAAATTGCTCATGATTATTTTGTTGAAATAGGAACCCATTTTCAGCATGATCTATAACTTCTTTGTGACCTCTATCAATGGTAGCAACAACAGGAAGGCCGCACATCATCTCCTCAACAAGATTTAACCCCAATCCTTCTTGACGACTGGTTGATATTCCTATGTCAGAAAGCTTATAAATACTATCTATATCAGTTCTAAAACCCAGTTGAATAATTGTTCTTTCTAAATTTGATTGATCAATGAGACTTTTAACTTCTTCAAAAAGCTGACCTCTTCCTGCTAAAAGTACTTTTAAGTTTGGAATTTTAGTTTGTAGTTTTTTTATCGAATCAATTAGGAAAGCGTGATTTTTTCTATGAATGTATTCAGCGGCATAGACTAAAATAAAGTCATTTTCTGAAAAACCAAGTTGTTTTCGAAGATTTAGCTTCTCATCATTAGAAATACTGTTAAATTTCTTTCTTTTAACTCCCACACCATTGATTAAAAAAGAATGTTTATTTTTAAACTGCTTACGCTCTAACAACTGAAAATCTTCTTGATTAATTGTAATAATTCCATCTGTATATTTTGACAAATATTTTTCCATAGGATAATACATAAGCCAAAACTTTTTTGGTGAACCTTCGTAAAAGTGAAACCCATGAGCGGTATAAAGTACTTTTAAACCTGTTTTCCTGAATTTTTTAGCAGCTATTCTTGCTACTACTGAACCCATAGCAGTGTGACAGTGAACAAGACAGTACTCTTCTTTGTCAATAATTTTAGCAAGTTCTCTGATTGCTTTAGAGTTTTCAGAAGAAAAAGGGTTTCTATTGATAGTTAAATTAAATTGTTTATCGGCTTCTATTATTTTAGTCTCACCATCGTTGGCCGCTACATGAACTTCATAGCCTTTACTTTGTAAGTACTGAATATAAGGGATGTGAAAAGCTCTAAAATGTTTGTGAATATTAGCGACGAATAGGATTTTATTTTTCATTAAATAATTAACTTAAATTGTAATCTTTTTTGAATTCATTATAGAATTGGATTCTTTTTTTATTTAGAGCTTCCATTTTAAAGTCCTTTGCCTTATTGAAGTTCTCAATTGCCATTTTCTTTAATTTATCATTATTAATATTAGATAATTGTTTTATTATGTCCTTTACATTGCCAGCTTCGAATAATGCTTCTTTTCCAATTAACTCGGGAATTCCACCAACATCGGATCCTAAAACAGGGCATGCTAGGCTCATAGCTTCTACAACGGCTCGAGGTAGGCCTTCAGTTTTACTAGGCTGAACATAAACATCCGTGTTTTCTATGTAATCAAAAACTTCCTTGTGTGGAACTGAACCAATTATCTTTACTAAATCATTTAAGTTTAATTGATCTATTAAACTTTGAAGTCTATCTGGATTACCTTGTCCAATAATATCATATTTAAATATCATATTATGGTCTCTTAATTGGGCAATTGCATTAATAATATCAGCCTGCCCTTTGTACATTACATCAATGGCTGCTAAGGTTGTTAGTTTTAGTGGTGTTTTTGTTTCTTTAATTTTTGATAAACGTTCCGCTAGTTTTGGATCATTAATTTCTGGAAGTTCTACGTCTGAACAGCCTATATATTTACCATTTGTCGGATAACGATTTTGCAAGAAATCATTGGTTACATAGATTGTATGTGTTGCCTTGAGCATTAATTTTTGCAGTAGTTTTAATTTATACTCTGCAATTAACTTCCCTCTCCAATCATAATTCCATAACGCATCATAGACACATGCGACGAATTCTACTAACACCGGCTTATTTAATCTTCTAGCCTCCTTGAAAGCGATGGTTCCAGCAGCACTTGGTAGTCGAACAATTATGACATCGTGTTCTTTAACTGCTTGAATAATTGTTTTTTTGGCTTCCTTTTTTTTATGTAAATTTCTGAAGGATTTAAAATTAGGAATAGAAATTAATCTAACTCCTTCTCGATTTATGAGAGAATACTTATTCAAATCGTGAAATTTAAGTTCAGTAGTTCTCATAAGAAATGAAATACGCTTCCCGAAAATCAAATATCTATCTACTAATTCATTTTTATAATGAACGCCGTAAACATTTTTGTTATAAACACCAATCGGACCATCATGTACGAAAAGCACTTTTTTACTCATTAATTAATGTATTAAATAACTTAAAATTTTTTCTGTCATTAAACTTTTCCTTCGCGACAAATTCGTTTGACTTAGGCTTTTGATTAACTATCGCAAAAACCTCATTTTTAAAACCATTAACGTCAAAGGGTTGCTTTAGATCAGGAATAATTTCCTTAGAAACACATTCCTTAATTGAAGGTATATCACTGGCAACTATAGGTATTCCGGAAACCATTGCTTCAATTAAAGCATTTGGCTGTCCTTCTGTAATGGATGGGAAGAAGAAACAGTCTAGACTCTTTAAAACCCTAGGAATATCTTTTCTATATCCTAAAACTAATGTTCTCTCAGAAATATTTAATTCTTGTATCACTGTAATTAGCTTCTCTGTATCGCGACCACACAATAGTAAGTATGCATCTTGTTTTTCTTTAAAAACTTGTTGAAAAACTTTTAATATAGTATCATGGTTTTTAGCTTTATCTAATCTTCCAACATGACCTATCACAAAAGCATCTTGTGGTATTCCTAATTCTCTTCTAATGCTTTCCTTGCTTTCAGTAAATTTATAATCTTCTATCTTAACACCATTGTAAATCACTTTGAAGCGCTCATCGGTCTTGCTTCTCATTGGAAAGAAATAGTCCAAAGCAGCTTTAGAGTTGGATAAAATATGCGTAGAATTATTATATACTAATATATTCATTAATGTGTTTACATTGTTTTTAACAAAACTGGGGGGGAAGTGATCACTTCCTTGTCGATAAAATGTTACCCGTTTTTGGATTTTTAATTTTTTAGCTAGAAACATTGGAATCCCAGCAAAATTTGCATTAAAATCACAAATGACATCAAATTGTTGTTCTTTATAATATTTGTAATGATCCTTAATTCTTTTTGGACTTAAATATCCTAGGGGTAAAAACTTAAGATTAACACCTGTTGCTTTATATTCCTCATATAGTTCGCCTTTTTCATTAGAACGAACTAACACTGTAATATTGTTGGTGTCTTCAATGTAATTCAAAAATCGTAAAAGATACATTTCTATGCCACCTGATGCTACAGAAGGAATGAGGAAGCAGGTTTTTAGTGGATTCATTTAAAAAATAATAATTTAGTTTTATTTAGAGGTCTCAATTTCTTTAAGCAAACTTTCTACCATCCAACCTTGCGGATTAAATTTCCCTTCATGCCAATTTAAATTTACATCCCAATAGCCTGGACAAGCATCATACCCTTCAGCCGAAAATCCAAAACTAACTTCAACTAGCAAAGGATTATTCTCGAGATCGAAAACAAAATCAAAAGCAGCACATTGCAATTGCAGCTTTGAAGTAGTGTCGAATGATATTTTTATGCATCGTTCATCAAATTCTTTACGCTTATATGAAAAATTTCCACTACCAGAAGCTCGAAAATCATTTTCTCGCACATATCGTTTTAAGCCAAAAGCTTTATTATCTATTACGATTATCCTGATGTCAGAATCATTGTCAGGGATAAAATCTTGAAAATAGGCGTAGTTCACTTCTCTTCCTAAAACCTTTGCAAAATCTGGAGCTTTATATAATCGAATTAGACCTTTAATTGGTTCTTTAAGGCCTGTTTTTCCCAATCTGAATTTACGCCATCGCTCCTTTAGACTTCCCCAAGCATCGTAATTGCTAAAACCTCTTCCAAATGCCCTATTAATAGTTTTTTCTGCTTGCTTTTCGTTTTTTACGAGTTTTACGTTGGAAGAACCAGCGCCACCTCTTAATTTAAAAACTTTAGGAAAGGAAGTTTCATATACCCATGCTAGTGCTCTAGTTTTTTCGAAAAAGACGTAACTTTCCACCATAGGTGCACCTATTGATTCAAAAAGATATTTTTGAGCTACTTTATCATCGAAATGCCATCCAGTTTTGAAATTTGGAAAAACTTTAAAGCCCGTATGTTCAAGAGCATACATTATTTGTTTTGCTATTACTAAATCTTTTGGGTTCATTTGATGATAATGCCATAAAAGCGCATCGCAGTTAGAAAGTTCTGAAATAATATCGTTCGAATAGCAATTAACTAATTTGTAAGGGATATTGTTCTCTTCACAATATTTTATCCAACGTGGATGAAATCCAATTTTACTTTTGTTAATTGCTATCATAATTATCGAGATATTGATTTGCCCAAATTTCAAAACCAAACATTAACCATATTGCATCCAATTGTTCAGGTGATGCTGACTTTAAATTTCTAACCCACTTTGAAATTTCAGTAACATTAAATACTCCTCTTTTTTTGATGTTGGGTTCTATTTTATCCATCCATTCAGTTTGGAATTTTTCTGTTTCCATAAATGCTCTTAAAGGAATTCCAAAGCCCATTTTATCACGATAAGCAAATGATTCACCAAATTTATCTACTGCAATATCCTTTAATATTTTCTTTCCTTCTAAACGATCTTCGTGCTTAGTTATCAATAAATCTTCGTGAATGTTTAAAGAGGTAGAAACCATAAAGTTATCTAAAAAGGGGACTCTATTCTCTATTGAGTGGGCCATTGACATTTTGTCTTGACGCATCAAGAGATCCGGTAAATATGTAAGCAGTTCATACTTTTGTTGTTTTAATATATCTGAACCGTTTAATTTCTTTAAAATTGAGAGCCTACGACTAATCGCTTTATCGAGTTTAAAATTTTGATATAAGGATTTAGCCGTGGAAATATTTCCGAAGGCAGTACCCATAATCATTCTCTTATTTAGGTTTAGGTTGTATTTGATATAAGCAGGAGCGTGTTTAATATTTCGCTTTAAGCCTCCTAAAAAAGATTTAGTAATGATTTTGTTTTTCTTAGTATTAATGAAGCGACTATAACCAGCCAATGATTCATCAGCTCCTTCTCCGCTAAGTAAAACAGTTACATGCTTTTTTGCTTTTTGACTTATTAAGTAAATACCTATTGTGTTTGGATGATTTAAAGGTTGTTCAAAATGCCAAATTGCTTTTTCTATTACATCAAAATAATACTGTGCATTCATCTCATATTTATGTGCCTTTAAAGTAAGCTTATCAGATACTTGATTAATATACTTTTCTTCAGAAAATTTAGGGTCTTTAAAAGTAATTGAAATTGTTTCTAAATTCCCCAAATTTACCTTTTCAGCTGCATAGTATGTGACTAATGAGGAATCAATTCCTCCTGAAAGTTGACAACCTAATTTAACATCACTTATCATTTGTGAATGAACACTTTTTCTTAATACATTCTCTAATCTTTCTGATGATATATTTTTTCCAATTGGATCATTTCCTTCTTCATTAATGTTGTAATAGGAAGTCTCTTCTACTAAATTGTTTTTGATAGATATATAAGTACCAGGCTTAATATTACTAATGTTTTTAAATAAAGTAGAGTTTATTAAATTTCTAAACAATAGAAACTCGTCTAATTGACTATAATCGGCCTCAAATTTAAAGTCGGGTAGCTTTTTAAAACTTTTAATTTCTGAGGAAAAAGCAATTCGATTTTTTTCTTTTAAAATGTATAATGGTTTTATTCCAAAACGATCACGCACTAAAAATAATGTTTCTAAATTAAAATCATATATCGCAAAAGAAAACATTCCGTTTAGTTTTGTAACCATTTCTTTTAGACCATATTCTATATACATTTTAAGAACTATCTCAGTGTCAGTTGTGCTAGTGAAAACGTGTCCTTTTTGGATTAACTCATCTTTAAAGTCAAAAGCATTGTAAATCTCTCCGTTCATCATTAATATCACTTTTTCATCTGGACTAACCATTGGCTGATGACCATTAGGAGATAAGTCTAGGATACTTAAGCGATTAAACCCAAATATTAAATTTTTAGGAGATTTGAAGTGGTCTTTTTCTAGAACCTTAATTCTTTCATAATTTTTATTTTGAGTATTTATTCCAATTATACCAGAGTCATCAGGACCACGATGTTGTTGAAGTTTGAGCATTTGACTAATATCATGGTTGTCTATTATATTATTAGAATTAAAATTATAAAAACCTGTAAATCCACACATACTTATTTTTTAGAGTTTAAAACATTAATTAACACATCTCGATGAGATTCACATCTGATTAGATTTGTATAGAGTAATTTTTTCTTTTTGGATATAATTGAAGGCAATACTCCTCTTTTATACAAACGAGGTAAAATATTTCCTTGATAAGGCTGAATCCAAGTATTTATTATTGGTTTCCAATCTTTGATAAAGTGACTGAAATTCTCTTCTAAGAGTTCATCATCTTGTATTATTTCATTAATTCTTTTTAAATCTTGTAGGTATTCTTTTTTTTCCTTTTCATTTGATAAAAACACTCCAACTTTGTCATTATTTTGTTCTATAAATTCAATTTCGAATAATATCTGTTTGTTTTTTTCAAATTTCAACTTCACAAGCATACCTTTGTTCCATGGTTGGTTGCGTTTATTATCCCAATCAAAACAAAAATTACCTAAGCTATAAAATATTGGAGCCCCCTTATAAGTTTCGTAACCTGATACAATATGTGTATGATGGCCGATAACAGAGTTTGCTCCTGCATCGATAAAAAAACGATACCATTTCTTTATTCGTGGACTAGGTAGCTCATAATTTTCATGACCTCCATGCGCAATAATTATAATAAAATCAACATTTTTTTTTGCTTCATTAATTTTGTTATAGACATTAATCAAGTCAATTGGATTACATCCAGCTTCATTATTGTGAGTTGTTGTCCATTCATTTTCAGTTATATTAATAAAGGCGAATTTAACATCGTTTAGTTTCCAATATAAAGTTTCGGAAGCTTCTTTAAAAGAATTACCACTTCCAAGCCATCTAATTTTATTTTCTTTCAATACCTGATACGTTTGTTGCATACCTTCATAATCAAAATCTTTGAAGTGATTATTCGCAGTTGCAACAATTTCACAATTTAGATATTTTAATACACCAACTGTTGTTGGTTTTGCTTTTATATGTGGACCTGTTTTATTTATTTTTGCCTTAGAGGTAGTTAAAGGGCATTCTAGATCTAGTATATTTAAATCATTTTCATGAAAAAAGGGCTGGACGGTATTAAACATACTTTCCATGTTTCCCTTTGAAAGCTCATCCTCAACTCTTCGCCAAGGGCAAAAATCACCTGTAAATCCTATCGAAATCATTATATGTAATTAATTAATTGATCACTAGTTATAAATTTAATATCGGGCCATTTTTTAACAATCTTTGTTAAAAGCTTTTTAAGCTGTAACAATCCATTGTCCCTGTTTTTAGAATCTATGTATCCTATGTAGTTTATTCTGTGAGTACTTATTACTGCTGGTTTATTGAAGAAGAAGGCTGTTCTAATTCTTGCCATTGCAATATCAGTCCAATCTATGGTTGGATTTGATGTAGGTTCAAAAAAAACGTTTCTCACATTATATATGGTTCCATTTGTGTTTTTTTGACCAAAATAATGATTGATTGGTTTATAACAGTTAAATTTTCCAGTTGGAGCTAATTGATTACTAATTCCTTGAATGCATGTTATTCCTTCTTGTGATAGAAAAGGTTCCAATGAACTGTCCCAGTTATAACATGGTGCTATGAAGCTATTAGATTTAAAACCGAAAGTGCTTTCAAAAATCCCTAACCCCTCTTTTATTATTATTTCATGTAATTCAACCTCATTTTGTTCAGTCCAATCGTATGCCTCCATATAAGAGTAATCACCATTTCCTGAATAAGTAGATCCTAATTCAAAACTTTTGAGAACCATGTTTTCTTTACTTTGAAGCGCTTTCATCCATCTGTTTATATTTAAATGTTCACGTCCATGAAATTGTGGTTTAAAAATATTTGAATTAATTCCATTTTTCCATAATTCGAGATTATCATGATGTTCTTGGTATTTTTTGAAAGTTTCATAAAATGGCTCATAATAATAATTTTTATAGTCCGATTCCCTAATTTTATCAAAATCAGGATTAGCCATTATGGAATTCGCAGTAATGATTGGGTGTTGGCCATCCGCATTTTTTACTGATAAAAGTAAATCGAATAATAAGTTTAAATCCGTTTTTGAAGCTAGTGCATCTACTTTGTAAACACTGTTTGATAAATCAAAACCATTTTCATTAAATTTTTTTAGAGCTTCTTTAGAAGGTGTCCTTATTGCGCCCCAATCATCAGATTCGATCACAAGAAGTTTTTCCTTAACTTTTATTGAACCTTTCATGTTGGTTTTTATCCCTCCTAAATAACTATTAACTATATTCCTATTCATTTCTTATTATTAATTACATTCCCTAGTTCGGAAGAGCTCATAAATTCAACTTCTGGCCATCTTTTAATTATTTCTGTTAATAAAGATTTAAGTTGTTTTAGGCTTTCATCTCTATTGGCCTTATTTAATTCACCAATATAATTAATACGGTGAGAACTTATTACAGCTGGCTTTTTATATTTAAATGCCAAGTCTATCTCGGATAAACAAATATCAACTTCATTTTTGGAAGATCCAGAAGGTTCAAAAAATGCATTTCGGGTTATGTAAGTTTGACCATATCTGTTTTGTTTACCAATATATCTAAAATGTTTTTTTGTCCTACCTTCTCCTAAAACTTCTGTTTGTATCTTTGGAGAAGACATAAATTGGATGCCTTCATACGATGCTACTTTTTCTAGTCTATTATTAATTGGACCATTTGGAGGAACAAAAAACCTGGCCCTATAATTATGTATTTGCTCAAATAATTCTAAACCATCTATTATTATACATTTTTGTTCTTTAAGATCTGCTGAATATTCTAAGTCAAATGCTGCTTGAAAACCGATTCCCTGTTTTCTATCAAACCCCCAAATACCATGTTCAAAAGCCAAAAGACTTTCTTTATCACCTTTTTTTAATGCCCTAAGCCATGGTTGAATATTTAAATGTTCTCGTCCATGAAATTCTGGAATGAAAATATTTGCATTTATGCCTTCCTTCCATAAAGGGAAAGCATCTTTCTTATTTTGCTTTTCCAATGTCTTGGTAAATGGTTCATAAAAATATTCTTTGAAGTTATTGTTTTTTATTTTTTCAAAATCTGGATTGGCTACTAAGCTTACAGCGGTTATTTTTGCTGAATTATTGTTTTTATCCTTAACACTGGTTAGGACTTCAAAAAGAAAGGTTAAATCTTCAGATGCCGCTAAAGTATCATATTTATTATACCTTGCCCCAGCTCCTTTGTCAATATTCAATCCAGCTTTTAATAAAGTATTATATGCTTGATTTGATGACATGCGAATACTTCCCCAATCATCAGATTCTATGACAACTATTTTTCTATTAGTTCTCCAACCAGGAAGATTTGAGATGTTCTTTATTATATTTTTGATCATGATGAAAGTGGACTAATTCTATGATATATAGTTTCTGTAAATGTTGACATTAATACTCGAAATTTTGTTTCATTTTAAGATTTATTTTAATGACTATAATTAGTTTTAAAGAACTCATTTATATCCTATATTTTTTTTATTCTTCAATATTTCTTACGAAATATATTTTAAATAGGAAAGATAATTATGGGTTTTCATAAAATTGAATAGGGAAATTGGAGAACACAAATTCAATACCAATAAAGTTTTTCGCCATAATTAGAGAAATAATGTTTGTTAGTAGGACTACAGGAACACCTAAATAGATCAATATTTTGTATTTAAAACTTGATAATTTAAATTTTTGAGCAACATAAATAAAGGCAGCTAATATCATAAAACCAGATATATTAAAAAATCGGTTCCCTTGAGATATATTTAGCATTAAACTCGTTATTGATAAACAAGCAATACTTATATTGAATAAGTCTAAAGAAATCTTATCTCGTGTAATTATTTTCTTGTTTAGATAGAGGAATAATAATATTAAAGGGATAGCGAAATAATTAACTAGTTCTTTTGATGTTCTTGATAATTTATAATTTAAGTTTCCTGCCTTGTATCCTTCTGAATATCTTAGTTCTAGACTTTCTTGGCCTTCTGATGAAGCATATGACTTGAATTTTTCATTTAAAACTGTTTCTGATTCTGAAATACCTGACTCAAGGTTGGTTATTAGAAATGTTTGTGACAAAGTGGTACTTAAAATTAGTAGCAAAATGTACCATTTTGTATTTTGTTTAAATAAGTAGATGCAAAATGGTATAATAAGCATAGGAGCAAGCCCAATATGAAACAATGGTGTTAGAAATATAAAAAAAAGGTATTTAGATTTTTTTTCACTAAAAATAAATTTTAATATATAAAATAGGAAATAAATGGCTCCCATGTAAAATGCATAGTTAAAAATGTTAACAATTGAATAAAAAAATGCAAATGTTAAAAAATAAAATATTGATGTAAAATTAGACTTAGAAATCTTTTTTATTCTCAATATATTTATTGAATTAACTAAGAAATATCCAAATAGACCAAAAAGGAAACTGAAGTATATTTGGTGACTATTAAATACGGAAAAAATAATTGAAGAGAAGTCAGTGAAAAATTTGGATGCTTTTAGATGTACTAATTGATTAAAAAGAATGTAAATATTGTCGATTGAAGAGATGTATAATTGGGCCGCATAAAATTCTAAATCTCCTGATTGATCTGCTGTAAAACCTAAGAAAAGGAATGATGCTATTATTAGGTTTCTTGCAAATTTAAAATCAAAATACCTAATACCTATAAGTACAGCCGAAAATGGCCAAAGTATAAATAAAAGAATCGAATAGGCCTTAACTTGATTATTCATTGGGGAATTCCATTTCACTAGGTTTATTAATAAGCTTAATATGTGATAAGACAGTTAGCTTCGATTGGTCTATGGCTTTTCCACCACAATTTTTATAAATAGGTAAGTTAAAATAGTAATTACAAGTTGAGTTATATGTAATTAAAGCAGTTGACCAACCGCTAAAAATAATGGAATCTTTTATGTCTAGAATAAACAATTCTGCAGGTAGTTTAGAAACCACTATCTCTATATTTGGTATTTTTTTGTATTTTATAATAGTCTCAATTGGAGTGGCTGGATGAGGTTTTAAATAAATTATTTTATTGAAGTGTAAATTCAAATTATTTAGAAATTCCATTTCCTTATTAATTAATTCATCGGTCCAATAAACTTGATTAAAATACAAAATTATTTTTGTTTTCGCTTTAAGCAAAATCGGAATTTTTTCAAAGTAAAGTTTAATAGCTGTTATTGATTTTACTGTAAATGGTTTTATTTGTTTTATTTTAGATTTTGTTTTATTATGCACAACATCGAAGCTGCTTATCTCAGATAACCAAACTTCATCAATAAAACCAGTAGAACCATATCTATAGTTTTCAGACTTAAATATTTTATTAGTTATTAAATTGTTTCTGTAAAGTTCAAAATTATCTAAAAAAGTATCTTTGATCATGGAAAGAGTCTCATGCTTTTTATTATATATTGCATAAGGTTTGTATCCGTCTGGGCCTAAACAGACTATGGTATTGTGTTTCTTTTTTAAAGAATATGCTATGTATCTGTTATAGATTGAATTTTCCTGAAAAAAAAATAATCTATGACAATTTTTTAATTTCAGAATTTGCTGTACTATTTCGGATTGATTTCGTTCTATATGAAATGTAATTTTTATGTTGTTATTTAACTTTGGATCAATCACATTCTCAAACCGGTTATCTTTCTTTGTAATATGAATTTGGTTTTCATATTGTCCATCTTTGAAGTAAGACATAGCAATGTTTAAACTTTGAATAAAATGATATTCAGTATGTGCAATAAAAATATTTATTTTTAAATTTTTCATATTAATTTACTTTTTGATAAACATTATTAAATCGTTTAAAACCTTCATTTTGATTATAATTGAAATAGAAATGTATATAATGAAGAATAAAATAAAATTAATTAGCATATTCCAAAAATCTTGAATTTCATTTAAAAATTTGACTTGTAAATAATAAAATAATAAAAATATTAGAAAATTTAAAATGAAGATAGGAAGTAAATCTTTAACTTGATTTTTTAATTCATAATCTATCAATTTACCTGAAAAGTAAGCATTAATAAAAGCGATGAATATATTTACAATTACTAAGCTGTATAAAAGTCCATATATCCCTAGCCATATTGCGCTAAATGCTCCAATTATTAATAAGCTATTCTGAAATAATGATAATTTTAAAACTATATCACTTCTACCTTTAATATTACAAATGTTTAAATTATACATGTGAATCGGATAAAATATTCCTGAAATAAGTAATAGTTGAAAATAGGGAACAACTGGTAACCATTTATCTGTTAGTAGCCACCTTATAAATGGCTCAGCAATTATTCCAAGATAAATTAATATTGGAGTAACAATAAAAACAACTATTTTGATCAATTGAGCATAAGCTCTTTTTAACTGTAAATCATCGTCACTGACTTTTGCTAATAGAGGATAAAATACTCTATTAAATGCATTGTAAAAAAATCCAGTTGGTAATTGTTCTAATGATCTGGCTCTTGTAAAATAACCAAGTTGAGCTGCAGAAAAATACTTTCCAATTACAACATTGTAAAGATTGTCAAAACTTGTATTCATTATTTGTGTTAAAGCAAGTTTATACCCAAAGTTAAAATGATATTTAAATTTTTCTAAATTGAAATCTAGAGTTGGTATCCACTTACTATACCACCAAAGTTGGAAAGAAGACAACAAAGTGAAAATTAAATCTTTTGCGACTAAACTCCAAACTCCGTAATCGTTATAAGCCATCCATATTGAAAGAGCAGCACTAATAATTAGAGATGGAATCTGTAGTTTAAATTGAGTTTTAAATTGAAGATCTTTATTTAGTTTTGTCGCTTGAACCAGAGATAAAGCACTTATTAACAAGACTAAACCATGAACACGAATTAAGTTTATCAGTATTTCCTTTTCATAGAAGTCTGCCACGAAGGGTGCCAATAAAAATAAAAGAACATATAGTATTATAGAACTTATTAGATTTACAAAAAACACTGTAGAGTAATCCAAGTTGTCTGCATCCTTTGTTCTAATCAAACTTGAAACAAAACCACCATCTAATAATGCTCTACTAATAGCCAAAAATATTGCGATCATGCCTATTAAGCCAAACTCTTCTGGTAATAAAAGTCTTGCTAATATGACTGTAACAAAAAAATTTATTGCCTGCGATCCCCCTTGAATGAGAAAAGACCAAAACATTCCTTTTTTTCCCTTTTCTTTTAACAAATTTCCCAATTTATCTTATCTTAGATATTGATTTAAATACTAAAATCAATTTCAATGATTGAAATACGCTATAGTACAAATAAACTTATTTACAAAAAACAAAATATCATTGTTTAAAATTATTTTATTATTTGGCTGAGACCCTAAAATAAGTATTTGAATTCTTTTTTCCATAGTACAAATTTAATTTTTTAAAGTCTTGAGTGAAATTAACGAAAAAAAGTGCTTTTATTGTTTCTTAAATTATCTATTATTTTTATTGAAGGATGGCTCCCTAGTATAACCGAATTCTCTTTGAAAGATCCTCCAATGATATTGGTATTAGCACCAATTATGGTGTTCTTCGCTATTGTAGAAGAGCCTAAGATACTTGAATTTGAGTAACAAATACTCCCCTCATCTAATTCAGGATAACTTACTCCATTTTCTTTGTGGACCCCACCTATAGTCACTCCTTGGTATGCTATAAAGTAATCTTTAATTTGAGCTCGACCTATAATTGTCCCAATCGGGTGAACTAAGAGAAAGATATTAGGCATTTCAATATGGCCAAAGATATCAATGGCAAATAGGTGTTTATTTAATAATGATAACTTTAGGTAATAATTCTCATTTTCTATTAAATATGCTTCTCTACTTGCAAAATAAAGAAACATGCAATAATGATCTCCATTCAAGTGATTGAAAAACACGTTTTTATCGTCAGAATAGTATTTGCCTTTAATTTTACTGAAACAAAATTCAACTCTTTCTAACGATTTATTTACAATTCCTTTCAGGATTTTAATATTGTTATTACCATCTGGGAAAAATGAATCAAGTTGTTTATTTAAATAATCAACTAATTGGTTTTCCTTTAAAGTAGGAATAAAACTTCTTATATTGCTGTCCATCCTCCGTCAACCATTAAGTTATGTCCTGTAATAAATGAAGCCTCATCAGAAAGTAGAAATGTGACAGCAGGTGCAATTTCTTCAGGTTTCCCCATTCTTTTTAAAGGTGATTTATTCTCATACCTTTCTATAAATGATTCATTTTGATTGTCTTTAATCCCACCAGGTGAAACACAATTAACTCTTATTTTGAATTCACCAAAATAAGATGCTAAATACCTTGTGAAATTAATAATTCCACCTTTAATAGCTGAGTAGGCGGCTGGAGATGTTCCACCATATCCTTCATAAATTGTAAAGTCATTTCCTACAACTCCATAAATTGATGCAATGTTTACTATTGAACCCTCTCTTTGGTTCTTCATTACTGAAAGTACTTTCTGACAAATCATAAAAACAGCATTCATTTGCATGTCTACGTTCTTTTGCCACGATTCATAAGGAATATCCTCAAATTTAACTCCCCAGTCATTGGTTCTGGGATAAGCATTATTTACAAGACCATCAATTCTGCCAAACTTTTGAATAACATTTTTAACCAATAGGTCTATATTGCCTTGATCAGTAACATCACATTTGTAGGTTCTTTTATGCCAATCCGTTGTGTTGTTGATGTCAACATTTATTACAATAGCATCATTACTAGTTAGATGATGAACGATGCTTTTGCCTATTAATCCGTTACCTCCTGTAACGATAACTACCTTGTCCTTTAATCTTCCTGTAAGCATAATTTTAATATTTGATAAGCTTCATTTATAGTATTAAACTCTTCCTTTTTTTCCAGTATGTTTTTTATGAAGAATCGAAGTTGATCCTCATAAGTGTCTAGAATTGTCTTATTTGATTCAAAAATGATTTTGTTCTTATATGAAACATTATTGGCTAATAAATCAACAAATAAAGTGCCTTCATTTGTAAGTATTTCTAAAGTTCGCTTAGAATCTCTACGATAATAATTAAGAATGATATTGACCGAAAAACGATCATATTTTAAGTTATAATTGGTGTAGTCATAAGCTGAGATATGCAAGGATGAATTACTTGTCATTATTGAACTTAATTTATTTGGCATTCCAAAGAACCAATAGATATAATCCATTTCATGAATTAAATCAATGTGAACTCCACCACCCATTTCTTTGTTAGCGCTATAAATTTTTCGGAAATCAGTATCTGGTCTCCAGTCTGGCAGATATGAACCACAGTAGCTATTTACCTCGTTAATAACTTTGTTTCTGATAAAATCACGAGAAAACTTTAAACTTTCTAGAAACCTTAAATTACAAGCTGAATAAGTTATTAGTCCTTTGTTTTTAATTTCTTGTATTATTTTTTCTCCAATGATTTTATTAAAAACGGGTTTTTCAATGAACATGGGTAAATCATACTTTATCAGTTCCTTAATTGTTTCAGCATGTAGAGAAGTTGGATTAGAGATGATTACAAAGTCAAATTTTGTATTTGTGATTTCACAATAATCATATAGGTTATTTACCCCATCTATATTTGTTGATTCTATTGAAGATCTCAAAGCCCATATTTCTACTTCTGCATTAATTTTAATCAAAGCATTTATATGTTTTTTAGCGATTGATCCCAATCCTATAATTAAAACCTTCATTCTATCTCAAAATCAAGTTTATTATTTAGCATCAGATATTCCATAAAATCAAAATCAAGTGGATGATCTAAGTCAAAGCATATATGAGGTACTTCGTAAATTAAGGATTTATCTGTTATTGCTCCTTTGAAGCCATTAGCAAAGTATTTTCGAGAAAAAATATAAAATGAAGCGTTCATATCAAAAACTTTCGGAGTTGATTGTCTAGTAAGAAATTCACCTTTTTTTGATGTGGTATAGTACCCATTCGAGTTTTGTTCAACCATATTAAAGTATGGGTTTCTATTAGCAGGACTAACAGAAAATATATTAAATGCATTTTTATCACTCAATAGTAGTTCAAATGCATTTCGAAGGTCCTCCAATGTTCTCAATGGAGAAGTAACATCAAGGTCCATCACAAAATCATAATTTAAATTGTATTTTTCTTCGCAATACTCTTTGACATCAATGATTGCTACCATTTTACCAGCGCTATCAGTAGCTAAATGTTTAGGACGGTTGTAAGTAGTGTCTATGTTTAGGTTTAAACCTTTAACTATGTTCTTGATTTCATCATCGTCAGTTGATAATATGATATTTACATCATTAAAATTTTCAGCAAATTTATTGGCCATTTTTATTGAGTAATATATTAAAGGCTTGCCATTTATAAGTTTTACGTTCTTACCGGGTATCCCTTTGGAGCCACCTCGGGCGCATATAGTCATTAATATATTCATAATTAAAATTTTATGTGTTTTACGTCTTTATTTGCTTTTTCGAAATCCTCATGCTTTCCTACATCCAACCAATAACCATTTATAGGATAAGTAATTAATTTTAAATTCATTTCTAAAATTCGCTCCATAAGATCAGTAATATCGTAAAATTGATCTTCAGGTATCAATTTTAGTAATTTCTTTTTAATGATATAAATACCTGCATTAGAATAGTATGTGTATTTAGGCTTCTCCTTCAGAGATAGCACTTTATTATGTTCGTCAGATTCTAAAACTGCATAAGGAATATCCACATGATAGGATGTCGCTGCAACGGCCATATCAGCTTCAGAATTTTTGTAAGATTTATAAAAATCTTTGAAGTCAATGTTAGTCAGAAGATCGCTATTCATAACAATAATATCTTCATGTTGAAATTCATTAACTAATAATATAGAACCAATAGTACCTAGCGGTTTGTCTTCCTTAACGTATTCTATATTTAGTTTTCTATCTTCACCGTCACCAAAATAATCAACTAATTGTTCTCCCAAGTAATTAATGCTCAGCGTTATATTTTTGACGCCTACTTGTTTTAGCCTATCTATATTGTATTCAATAATGGGTTTACCACCAACTTTTAGTAAAGGCTTTGGCGTGTTTTCTGTTAACGGTCTCAAACGTTTTCCTTGACCACCGGCCATAATTATAGCATCTGCAGGAATTATTGTAGTTTGTTCTCTGAAGTTTATAATATCAACAATTTGGTTTTCAGAATTTACAATTGGAATTATTTTAAAATTCTTAGCCTTGAATTCTTCTAATTTTTCTAGATCTGATTCATTATCTACAATAAATGAAGGGTTAGGTTGTATAAAGTCTAATATTGAGTTTTCGAAACCTAAACCTTTTATAAAGCCTCTTCTTAAGTCTCCATCCGTTAGGGAGCCGATTAAAGTATTATTTTCATCAGTCACAAATAATATAGCATCAAAAGCTAAAAAATCTAGTTTTACTAAAGCATTTCTAACACTTTCATCTTTTGTAATTATATGTTTTTCGATTTTGGTCATAATATTAGGTTACTTGTCAATTGATTTTATGAGTTGGAATGCTTCCGCGTATTCAACACCAGCGGTTGCACCTCTAAAAGTGGCAAGAGCTTCTATATTTCTTAGACTTCGAGGAAAAGGATGCTCCCCCAATTCAGAACTATAGACTTTCATTATTTCTAACTTAGCTTCCATATATTCTGAAATATCTACATAATGGTTAGGCAAGAAAACATTCTCAGCCAATGGAGGAGCAAATTCCGTTTCAGAAATACATTCATACATGTACACTTGTTTAATAAATGGATAACGAAAAGATTTTGTGCATGCCATAATAGCATCAAAAGTTATTCGATGATCTGAATGAGCATCTGAACGATTTAAGCAATATATAATTTCTGGTTTTACTTCATTAAAAATATTAGAAATTTTCGGAATCATATCTAATAAAGACTCAGTAGTTAATGACATTGTAGGATAATCTAAAATGAAAGTGTTTTTCATATCATAAAAAGTAGTCACTTTTTGAATTTCAGACTGTCTACTTTCAAATAACTCTTTAGAAAAGCCCTGATTTTCGTATATTTTCGTGGTAATTATCCAGTAGATATTATCTCCATTCTTTTTGTGCTTTAATAGGGTTCCACCTGCACCAAGCACCTCGTCATCGGGATGAGCCGATATTATAATTATATTCTTCATTCTAGTAAGTAATGTTTTTAAAAATTAGATTATCATTTATTTCAATATTTAATAATGTTTCTACAATTTTATCTGTACTATTTCCATCACCATAAATATTATATTTTTTTTCTAGTTTTTTTCTAAACACTTTGTCTGTTAATGCTTTATCAATCGCTTCACTTATTTGGTTTAATTGATTATCAACAAAAATAACGTTCTCACCATGTTGTCTTCCTCTTTGTCTCTCACCAACGTTTATTGCTCCTAGACCTAAGGAAGCAACTTCCACAATTCCTGAACTAGAATTACCAATTAAGAATTGAGAATGTCTTAATAGATTTATATAGTTTAAGCGATCTAAATTTCTAAACAAAGTAAATTTACTTGGATATTTATTGCTATACTCTTCATATGCTTTAACTATTTCACTAAAACCTGCATCTGAGTTGGGATAATTAATGAAGCAATGTAAGTTTGGAGTGTTTAAAATGGCATCCAAAGTAATTCTTATATGTTTACCTTGAAGTTCTGTTTGTGTAATAATTGGATGCTGAATCAATACACAATATTCATCTATTGATTTATTAGAAACTTCAATGTTTTTATATATTTCTTTGGGAGAAATAACTGGAGTTTCAATTAATCTATCTAACGCAGGATTTCCCACAACATGGATTCTAAAATCATCTTCACCCAATTTTAAAAGTGTTTCACGATGTTTGTCTAATGTAGGAAAATGAATATGGGCAAATTTACTAGCTGCATATCTCACACTATTGTCAATATTTCCATCTTTAGCAATATCTCCACCAAAAAAATGGGCAACGGCTATATTTAAATAAGCACATGTCATAGTTACAGTTATCGATTCCTCTCGATCACCAGCAACTAAAACGATATCAGGTTTTTCTAAATCGAGAATATTTGCTAAAGCAGGAATTTGATTTCCTATTGAGATTATACGTCCTATCTTTTGATTAGAGTCAATTAAATTATATATTTTCCCACATATTTTAAAATTATCTGCTTCAATATGTTTAGCGGTGTATCCAAATGTGTCGGATAGGTGAGGACCAGTAATAATTATACTAAAATCAAAATTTGGATTCTCATTTAGTTTCTTATATACATTATAAAGTAAATCGTATTCAGATCTAGCTCCGGTTACTGCAATTATTTTTTTCTTCTTCATATAATTTTAATAAACATCAGAATCTCCCATTGAAATATACCAATCTTTAAAATTGGTAATATCTTTATATTTTTCAGAAAACGGTTTAGCACACATATATGTTAAAGGCATACCTATTTGAAAATTTAATTTTTCAAATAATAAATGACGAGCATCATACAGTGAAAGCCACATATTTAGAGTAATTTCTGAGAATTCTTCCTTAGCCAAGAAGTCAACAATTAAATCTAATGTATTCTTTATGGTAGAATAATCTGGTTCACAAATAAATTCCATTATGTCTATTTGTGATTCAGACCCTTTGTTTTCATATATTTTAAATATTACAATACCCTGCAATTCTTCGTTTTCTCTTATTTCAAAGCAGTAATAATTATTAATAGGACATTTTAAGTATCTCCAATTCAAGTATTTTTCCGACCTTTTTATCGAAATATTAAACCCTAATTCTTTGATTTTGTTTTTAATAAAAACTTCATGCTCATGATTAAAATCAGAGAGTAAATTAAGTTTGAAATTATTCGAATTATTATCCTGTTTGACGATATTAATTTTCTTGGAGAAGTTTGAAATAATTCCTAAGTCTTCCCATAGTATATTTTTAACTAAGCCATAATGAGATTTGTTATTTGGGAATCCATAAACTAAAGCTATGTCTTGATCTTTATGGATCCGATCATATAAAGATATTGCTAAATCAGAAAATATTCTACGTCCTTGAAAATTTGGATGAGTCATTGTTGTTCCTGAGAGACTAGCTTGAATTGTTTCGTTATTAATATCAATCTCGATTGCAGAAACAGCGTAATGCCCTGCTAGGATGTTGTCCTCCCACATAAGATTTATCATTAACTCCTTACCAAAAGGGTTGTTTTTAAACCTCCAATCCCAAAAACTTTTAGATAAACTTTTTTTAAAAGCCAATTCAAAAAGTTCTAAAATTTTAATTTCATCTCCTTCTTTATATTTTACAATCTCCATTATTAAGTACTTAGAATGTTTGTTTTGAAAGTTTAGCTTCTACTGTTCATGTTTAATTCTAGAAAGGTTTAATAAAATAAACAGTCGCTTTTCCATCTATAACTATTTCTCCACTTTCTTTTTCCGCCCAAGTTCTTAAAGTAATTATTGGTTTATCTTCCCTTAATTCAATTATTTCAACTTGAACATTAATTCTCTCATCAATAAAAACCGGTGCCAAAAAATTAGTGGTTTGATTAATATAAATTGTTCCTGGACCAGGTAATTCAGAACCTAAAAGTCCACCAAAAATTGAGGCAACAAAAGGTCCTTGAACGATTCTTTTTTTGAATCTACTTTTCAATGCATATTCCTTGTCAAAATGAATTGGATTTTCATCACCTGATGATTCCGAGAATTTAATTACTTCATCTTCCGAGAAAGCTCGTTTTACTGATGCTTTGTCTCCTACTTGAAAATCTGTATATTCCTTATTCATACATTTGGTGTCTAGTTTATGTAAAATCATAATAAATCGAATCAATACTATTTAAATTTCAATTAATTCGTCCTCTTTGAAATTTCGAATAGCTTTACTTCCAATAACGTTGTGCCATTTCATTGGTGAAATTCCAGTTCCTGGCCTTTTAATTGAAATATTATTTTCATTTAATAATTCTCCTGATGAAATATTCGCAATAGCAACTATACTTTTTCGTCCAGTTGCTTTATTTTTCATCTCGGAAGGGGATGGTTCCTTAATTCCAGATCCTGATATTGCAACTTCAATATTTCGAATTGCTTTCACCATTTCCTTTAGTTCATTTGGTTCTAAAGAAGCCCTATGATCTGGTCCTGGTAAATTTCTATCCAATGTAAAATGTTTTTCGATAACTTTTGCACCTAAGGCTACTGCAGCTATTGGAACTTCAATACCTAGTGTATGATCTGAATATCCAATTGCTGTTCCTAATTCTTTTTCTATGTGAAGCATTGCTTTTAAGTTGACATCTGCCATTGGAGTTGGATATTCTGTATTACAATGTAAGATTGTAATACTAGAAGGCTTAACTCCATTATCAATTAAAACTTTGTAAGCATCTTTAACTTCTTCAATATTGGCCATGCCTGTAGAAAGAATAAAATCTGAATACAAGGATGCAACTTTTTCTAAGTAAGGCAGATTCGTTATTTCTCCTGATGGTATTTTCGATAGAGTTATTCCAATTTCAGAAAGGAAAGTTAAGCTGTCCAAATCAAAACCCGTGGAAAGAAATTTAACACTTTTGGCTTTACAATAAGTTATTAAATCTAGATGATTTTTCTTTGATAATTCTAGCTTCTTGAGCATTTCATATTGAGAGTCATTATTGGCTGTATTTGTATTTTGGTAATCAGCTCTTGTTGCACTTTTTGTTACCAATTTCGAAGCTTTAAACGTTTGAAATTTCACATAATCAACTCCTGCATCTGCTGCAACATCAATAAGCTGTTTTGCAATATCCATGTCTCCATTATGATTTACACCAGCTTCTGCTATAATTATTACTTTATTCATTATATTTCTCTTCCTGGATTTCCAACAATTTTATTGTTATCACCTATGTCTTTAATAATAACTGATCCCGCACCAATAATGACATTAGCACCAATGTTAAGACCTTGCTTTATAACAGAATTCGCACCGATAAAGGTGTTGTTACCAATCTTTACATTTCCTGCTAAAACAGCGCCTGGTCCTATATGTACTGCATCCTTTATAAGGCATTCATGTTCTATAATTGCACCTGTATTTATAATGCAAAAATTTCCAATTTCAACCATTGGATTAACTGATGCGTTTCTTGCTATAAAGTTTCCAACGCCCAATTTTATCATTTTTGAAATTGATGCATCGGGATGGATGATATTTATAATTTCCTTACCTTTTGATAAAATTAACTTCCCTAGTTTGTGCCTAATAGTATTGTCTCCAATACCTAAAATGAAATCATTATCAGTCTCCCAATCGAAATGCGGATCCAATTCAAAACCTAGATGTTTTAAATTGAAATGATTTGGAAAAACTTCATTCGGTTCTAAATAACCATCAATTTTTATATCAGATAAAAGAGCAGCCTCGGCAACTACAAATCCATGTCCAGAGTATCCTGCTAGAATTGTTTTTTTCATTTAATCGCTTTGCATTTTTAATAAGCTGTTTAAAAGTCCATTCGTTGAAGAATCAAATTCATTAGAAATATTTTCTTTTTTTATAGCTTTTAATTTACTTTTAGAAAGGTCTTTACCTAATTCAACTCCCCATTGATCAAAGCTGAAGATATTCCAGATTACTCCTTGAACAAATATTTTATGTTCATAAAAAGCAAGTAAGCTTCCTAAGTTATGCGGCGAAAGTTCCTTTAGTAAAATTGAGTTCGTTGGTCTATTTCCTTCGAATATTTTAAAAGGTATTTCATTTGTTATATGTGCTTTTCCTTTCATCAAAGCTTCTGTTTGTGCAAAAGCATTACATAATAATTTGTCTTGATGATCTTGTAAAGAGTTTTGTGAATTAATTGGTATTATAAAATCACATGGAATAAGATCTGTTCCTTGATGTAATAATTGATGGAAAGAATGTTGGCCGTTTGTTCCTACTTCGCCCCATACAACAACTCCTGTTTGATATTCAACTGGTAATCCATTTCTATCAATGCTCTTTCCATTGCTTTCCATAGCGCCTTGTTGCAAATACGCTTTGAATTTGGAAAGATGATGAGCGTAGGGGAGGACAGCTTCACTTTTTGAATTGAAAAAGTTAATGTACCAAACACTCAATAATCCCATAATAACAGGAATGTTTTTATCGAATTCTTCATTTTTAAAATGCTCATCAACAGTATTTGCTCCTTTTAATAATTCTTCAAATTGGTCATATCCTATTGTCAATGCAATAGACATTCCCATAGAACCCCAAAGGCTAAATCGTCCACAAACCCAGTCCCATATTTCATAAATATTTTCGTTCGGAATCCCGAACGTATTGGCTGCCTCTTTATTTCCTGTAATCGCTATAAAGTGATTTTCAATAAAAGATTCGTCATGACATTCTTCAAGAAATAACTCTTTAATTGTATTGGCATTGGTCATGGTTTCCTGCGTAGTAAAAGTCTTTGAAGCCACAATAAAAAGTGTTTCTTCAAAATCAATTTCCTCTAAGGCTTCTAAAAGATTAGCTCCATCTATATTGCTTATAAAAAGAGCTTGAATATCTTCTTCCCAAAAAGGTTGCAGCGCTTCTGTCACCATGGCAGCACCTAAATCACTTCCACCAACTCCAATATTAACAATCGTTTTAATCTTTTCCCCAGTAAAACCTGTCCAATTACCAGTATGAATTTCTTGACAAAGTGCTTTTATTCTCTTTCTTTCCTGTTCAACCAATGGAGTGATATTTTCCCCACTCACAAGAATTGGTTCATTCGAGAAATTGCGTAAAGCAGTATGTAAAACAGCTCGATCTTCTGTTTCATTAATTTTCTCTCCTGAAAACATCGCAGAAATAGCCTCAGTAAGTTGACATTCATTGGCTAAATCGACCAATAACTCAATGGTTTTATCGTTTACTATGTTTTTAGAGTAATCGAATAAGATATCTTCAAACTCAATAGAGAATTTTTTAAAGCGATTTTCATCAGCTTCAAATAACTCATTCATATTCATCGAATGATGAGTGAGGTAGTGCGCTTTCAGCTTTTTCCAAGCTTTGGTTTTTGTAGGGTTAATTTTGGGGAACATTTTTTTTTGTTGGTTGTTCAGGGGGTGAATTTGTTTATTTGTTTTTTCGTAAAGTTGTGAAGTGGTGTATTTGTTAAGTCGTTTATTCGGTTATTCGTTAAGTCGTGTATTTGTTGGTTTGCAATTACAAAACGGCTTTACAAATTTACAGTTTCACGAATTCACACCGACTGGTTGTTTAGAGCTTTTGATTGTCTATCAAAAAATATCCGCCTGTTTTTGGTGCTCCTTTAAATTCAATTTTATTTTCTTCACGTAGTTGTTTTATCCAACGTTCCACAGTACGATCCGTTACATCAAAATACATTAGTAATTGTTTAGAATTTACACCGGGATTGTCTGTTATGATTTTTAATAGATCATTTACACCGACATTTACACCGACATTTACACCGACACTTACACCGACATTTACATCCTCATTTATTTTATCTTTAAACAATATTACCTGAAAACCGTTACCTATTTCTTCAAAAACTGGTTCAATAACACCATATTCTTTACATATTTTTTGTATGCGGTGAATACCGGAGCCATAACGTTCTATAAGTCCGATTTCTTTAAAAGCCTTTGCAATCATTTTATTCCTTGATTGCGAAGTGTAACTTCCTGTGAGTAGATCCTGAACGGTAATCCCACCGAATAATTTCCCGGGATTATAAAACTCAATTCGGTTATCAAAAATTTTAATTATACTTCCTGAGCTGTTACGATAATCACGATGTACAACCATATTAATTACTATTTCACGGATTGCATCGAGCGGATAGTTAAAGCGTTCGGTTCGTTGAGGTTCTCCTGTAATGATGTATTCCACCATTAAATGTTTTTTGATAAAAGCAATAATCTCATCAACTTCCGTAAATAAATCAGTGTTTAATGACAACGAGTCAATAATGGTAATATCACTTTTAAATCGGCCTATCTGTAAATCACTAATTGGACAATAGTCAGTTGCAAAAAGTAAAAATGCTCCAAAAGTTAGTTTTTCTTCGCGAAGCATTTCCATTTTTGATAAAAACTCAAAAGGAGGAAATGGAATATTGTTTTCTGTTCGCTTTTCAATTTTCTTGATAAAGCGGTTCACTTTATCTAATGAAATGTTTTCTATGGAATGATTAGGATCAATGTGAAAATCCCAACTTGTATTAATTGTTCTTAAATGTTCGTTAGAAATTTCTTCTATACTCATCAAATGATTTGAGTTTCCCTTACGTTTATAGCATCTTCCTTTTATAGAAATGGGTTTAATAGGATACGCTGGAACTTTCATTAAAACAACAGTTTTTCCAAGTTCATCTATTGCTTCAATTTCAGGAATAATTACAGAAGCAGTTTTATTTTTGATTTCATTAATCCACTTCTGAATTGTTTCTTTCCCCAGTTTAACTCCTTTTATTTCTCCTTTGTCTGAAACTCCAATATAAACCGTTCCTCCTTTGTTATTCGCAAAAGCCACAAGCGAAATAATGACTTCATCACTGAAAGAAGTTTTAAGTTCTACAGTTTCGTTTTCACCTGAGCTAATTATATTTTGAAGGGTTTTGTTCAATTTTTTTTCTTAAGGCTGTTTTGTTGTTGAGTTGTGGATTTGTGAAGTCGTGAATTCGGTTATTTGTTTTTTTGTTAAGTCGTGAATTTGTTAAGTTGAAATTAATAATTGACTTTTAAATCCTCCCCCTTGTCCCTCCGTCAGCTGACGGAGAGGTAAGAAATTCCTCCGATTTTATGTGTTAATTTATCACTGATTTATAATTATTCTAATTTCTACCAGTAACTATTTTAGTGTGTAATGTTTGTTTTTACGTTTCCCCCTTTGGAGGGGGATAAAGGGGGAGGAATTTCCAAATATTAATATTTATTTCAATTTTATTATTAGAGTAAAGACCTCCTTATCTCTATCTACTCAATCCTCTTCACTCAAATCTCACACTCCATACTGTAATTTGAATTTATTTCAAATTATTCCAGTACCATTGAACTGATTGAGCAATCCCATCTTCAATCTTATGACTCGGTTCATACCCCAAAAATTCCTTCGCTTTATCTACACTCGCCAACGAATGCGGAATATCTCCTTTTCTATTCGGACCATGTTTAATCTCTACTTTATAAATCTCATTATCAAAAACTGCTAAATGCTTTTTCAATAATTCTGTTAATTCCAATAGAGTAGTGCGATCACCCACCGCAGTATTATAAACCTGATTCAATGCTTTCTCATTATCTGTTGTCAATGACAGTAAATTCATCTGCAAAACATTATCAATGTAAGTGAAGTCACGAGAATACGTTCCATCACCATTAATAACTGGACTTTCGTGATCCATGAATTGTTTAACGAACAAAGGAATCACCGCAGCATAAGCACCATTTGGATCTTGGCGTCTTCCAAAAACATTGAAATAACGCAATCCGATTGTGTTTAAACCATAAGTTGCGAAGAAGTTATCAGCATATAATTCATTTACATATTTCGTAATTGCATACGGAGACAATGGTTTACCAATAATGTGTTCTACTTTCGGTAAGTTTTCAGAATCACCATAAGTCGAACTACTTGCAGCATAAATAAAACGAGAAACATTAGCATCTCTAGCAGCCACCAACATATTTAAAAAACCACCCACATTAACATCATTCGTTGTAATCGGATCATTAATAGAACGTGGTACAGAACCCAAAGCCGCTTGGTGTAAAACAAAGTCTTTTCCTTCGCATGCTTTATGGCATGTATCTAAATCACGGATGTCACCTTCAATTAAAGTAAAATTAGCATTTGATAAAAACGCTTCGATGTTGTGTTTGTGTCCAGTCGCGAAGTTATCGAGGCACGTTACATTCGCTCCAATTTCAAGTAGGATTTCACAAAGGTTTGATCCGATGAAACCCGCGCCCCCTGTTATTAGAATGTTTTTATCTTTTAATTTAGTGAATTGTTTAATCATTAGCTTATCTTTCTTGACCTGTGAAATAAGATTTGAGTCGATTTCCCAAATACATTTTTCCGTAGTGTGTTTTTAAATATTTCTCTCTCTTAAAAGCGTCCTCCTTGTCTAAACATGCCTCAAAATATATAAGTTTAAGTGGTCTTCTATGTTTCGTGGAAGGAACTTTTCCTTTATTATGGTCCTCAAATCTTAATGGCAAATCTGAAGTACATCCTGTATATTTGTTGCCATCCTTTTCACTTAGCAGTATATATGTGTAATAAAAGTCTTCCATTGCCATTATTTCACGGGTTGAAGCCAGCGCCTCCGGTGATTAATATACTTTTGTTTTTTAATACTTTAAATTGTTCGATGTTCATCTTTTATATTGTGATTTTGGAAAGTGCTGTAGCGTCCTCCCCCTGCCCCCTTCCCGATGTCTATCGGAAGGATGTAAGAATACCTCTGTTTTTAAAATTTTGATTTAATAAGCTAAGTTAAAAAAAGAGATACATATTATTAATAGGTGTCAGGTAATTTGATTTCGTCTCTCGTTCAGCTGACTGAGGAGCGGAGGATTTTGTAAAAGCTAAATCCAATCAATAAAATCTTTTTTTGTCAGTCCAAGTTGTCTAAGTGCGTTTTTTATTATGAACTCTGGAACCGGATCTACATGAGTTTGAACAGTAATAGGTCTTAACAAATCAGATCTGGACCAATGTTCATGTCCTCCTTTTGTTCTGTTACATGAACAACCTTTATTTTTTAAAAAATCTCTATAAAGCTTAAGTGGAATATTTCTTAAATGTTTAGTTGACATAGCGTTTAATATGCAAATTCAACATCTTCCCTTGAAACTTTATAATTCTTATTATTTACAATTTCATTATACAAAGGATTTATAGCTATTAACTCCGAATCTTTAGGAGGATTAAATTTGGGTTTCTTTTTAGATCCTTTAATATTCCATCCTAAATCTTTAAGTACCTTGTCTAAAGTTTTTTTATTGTTGGTAAATCTGAAAAATTCATGTAAAGCTTCGGAAAACGAATTTTTTGCTTCGGAGTGATTATAACCATAACCACTAAGATCTAAAGCAGGAGAATATATTATGGTAACATTATCTTCTTCAAATTCTACTAATGATAGTCCAACATGATAACCATCACTATCAAAACCTAAATTAGCTTTTAAATGTAAATTAGACATAATATTTATTTTTAATAATTCAAATCTATGCAATAAAGAAGTAAGTGCAAAATTATTTAGTGTTTGTTGACGCTTCGATTATAATTTTGGATTTTAGTAAGCTAAGTTAAAAAAGAGATACATATTATTAACAGGCGTCAGGTAATTTGATTTCGTCTCTCCGTCAGTTGACGGAGGGGCAGGGGGGAGGATTTTCTAATTCCTCGATTATTCCCACTATTTTCCCTCAGCTCTCTTTCGACTACTGTACGGAACTCATTCTCTTTCTGTTCTTTCTTTTTCCTTTCCCTGCGCTTTAGCGCAATCTCTCCCTCTCCCTAAATCGGAGGCTGAGCGTAGCCGAAGCCCCGATTTCCCCACGGCTTCGCCATCATCAGTCACATTGTTGTTTCCAACGTGTTGATTATGAATTGTCAATAAAAAAAATGGTTTTGCCAATTGGTGCTTGTATAATTTGATTTGTGTAGGTTTGGACGGTTTGCAAACCGTCCCTACAACAATATCAAATTTTTCATTCCAATCATGTCAAATAACCACTCTGCGAATTATTAATTATCAATTATCCATTGTTAATTAATCCTCTCGCGTTAATCCTTAATAATTAAACATTAACCATTAAAAACCCTCTCGCGTTAAACATTAATAATTAAACATTAACCATTAAAAACTCCTCTCGCGTTAACCATTAATAATTAACCATTAATCATTAAAAAACCTCCCGCGTTAATCCTTAATAATTAACCATTAATCATTAAAAATTTAGGTTACGTTGTTAAATTCTCAATTTAACAACGTAACCCAAATTTTTGAGCACCACCCAGCATTGATTCCCCGAGATCTTCCTAACCACACCTTTCTGTGTTTCACTTCCCAAGTTGGTAATGTCAATTTCACTCCCTTCTTTGAGTTGTTCTACCGAAATAATATTGGCTTGATTCTCACTCATTTCTTTCAATACATCAATTTCATGCTCACTCACTTTAGCGGGTTTCCCCATCCAAAAAAGATAGCGCAATGCACCTGGTACTTCGAAAACGATATCTCGTTCTTTGTCCTCTAAATTTACCAAAATCATCGATGGAAGCAAAGGAGTCTCGACCTTTTTTATTCGGTCACTCCATTGACGGCGTTCGATTCTGGTGGGGCAATAAGCTTTAACATCTAATTGCAGTAAGCGGGATTCCACTTTCTTTTCACTTTTAGGTTTAGTTATAAGCACATACCAAGGCATTGCAATTTGTTTTAGGATTGCGAAAATAAACAAATTTATTCGAACGTTGTTGTTTTAAAGCTTAAAAGTAGGAGGGATTAATTTTAGGGAATAGTTGTTGTGATGGATTGCTGATGTAAATGATAGTTAATGAGTGTTTTAGGATGTGTTGATCGTTGCGCTTTCTTGGAAGGCAATGTTTCTATGAATTCGTCACCTTCGACAAGCTCAGTCACCGAAGAGTTATCCGTTGACCGAGCCTGTCGAGGGCAACTCTCACGAAGGCAATGTTTCCATGAATTCGTCACCTTCAACAAGCTCAGTCGCCGAGTTTTAAACTTTTGGGACTGAGTGAGTTTAATGACTTCGTAGAGATCCTTCGCAAAGCTTCAAAAACAAATTTTTGAACTTTACTTCAGGATGACGAGTTTTGTTTGTGGGGAATTGAAACAAGGGAAATAAAAAGTTGATGCAGCGCATCAACTTTTTATTTCCCTTGTTTCAATTTAAACCGCCACGGAGCATGTCATCCTGAAAATCGCTAAAGTCCGTGACTTTACGATTGAAGGATCTTTACGGAGTGGAGATGTGATTTGAAAAAAGGCTAACAAACAGTAAGGCGTTATTAATACTTTTTATTTCCCTTTTTTCACTTTAAACCGCCACGGAGCACGTCATCCTGAAAATCGCTAAAGTCCGTGACTTTACGATTGAAGGATCTTTACGGAGTGGAGGAGTGAGTTGAAAAAAAGCTGACAAACAGTAAGGCGTTGTTAATACTTTTCATCCTAACCCCACGTAGCATGTCATCCTGAAAATCGCTAAAGTCCGTGACTTTACGATTGAAGGATCTTTACGGAGTGGAGGAGTGAGTTGAAAAAAAGCTGACAAACAGTAAGGCGTTGTTAATACTTTTCATCCTAACCCCCACGTAGCACATTATCCTGAAAACCGCTAAAGTCCGTGACTTTACGATTGAAGGAATGAGGGGAGTGCTTCGAATTCTATCTTTTCTATTGGTAAAGAAGTGTTTCCTTTGTAATAAGAAATCGGCAAACTGAGTAGATTCAGAGACTTCGTACAGATCCTTCGCAAAGCTTCAAAAACAAATTTTTGAACTTTACTTCAGGATGACGAGGTTGTTCTTGTGGGAATTGAAAAAGGGGGAAAAAATGATAGCGCGGTGCGCGATCATTTTTTTCCCCTTTTTCATCCTAACCCCACGTAGCATGTCATCCTGAAAATCGCTAAAGTCCGTGACTTTACGATTGAAGGATCTTTACGGAGTGGAGGAGTGAGTTGAAAAAAAGCTAACAAACAGTAAGGCGTTGTTAATACTTTTCATCCTAACCCCCACGTAGCATGTCATCCTGAAAATCGCTAAAGTTCTTGACTTTACGATTGAAGGATCTTTACGGAGTGGAGATGTGAGTTGAAAAAAAGCTAACAAACAGTAAGCTTTATTTACAAAATCAGCTTCTTAAAAGCACATCAGTAAACTGAGTAAGCTTTATGACTTCTTACAGATATTGAAGCTTTACTTTTCAATTTTGTAAACCCCAATTAACTGCGTTGACTGAGCTTGTTGAAGGCATCGAAGGCAACTCTCATGAGGGCAATGTCTCTTCGAATTCGCCACCTTCGACATGCTCAGTCGACGAGTGAGAATCCCGGTGACTGAGCTTGTCGAAGGCATGGGACTCAAGGAAGGAGCGCGTAAAGGTATTTTGCAAGAATTAAAAATATATTTGAAATTAATTAGGTATTACCTTAGAATGCTCAGTCGCCGAGTATAACCCGTTGACTAGCCTGTCCAAGGCGACAATTATTAGAATCAATTATAATCTATTTTCTAATCAAATGTTCTTTGATTTTCGAAGTGTAAATCCGTTGACTGAGCCTGTCGAAGGCAACTTTATTAAAGGCAATACTCCTTCGAATTCGTAATTGATAATTCCTAATTCGTAATTAATTCAAAAAACTCTTTTTGAATGTCCTCACCCTTATTAGCATTATACCAATTCTGCAATTCTACCTTTTGTTTTTCGAAGTCAGCATTTTCCTCTTTAAGTTTCGTGAAAAGCACCTGACATTCTTCAGGACGCGGTCCCCAGGTATGTAAATCTTTACCGTTTTCATCTCTGATCACTAATTTAGGAATAGCTTTTCCACCATTCGTCAGATAATCATCAATCATAAAAGGTTCAGTATCTCTCCAAACGATTTTTAAATCAATTTTCGGATTTAATTGCGACATCATATAAATGAAAGGAGCATTATGCGCTGCGTCACCACACCAAGGTTCAGTGATTAAAAACCAAGTCTGTTTTTCGTCAATCTCTTTAATCGCCTTTGTTAATTCTTCATTGATCTTCGCCGTTTTCAACCAACGTTTTTGTCTGCTGCGATTCAATTTAAAATAATCCATATACATTGGTTCATCATACGGAGGTTGAGGAGTTTCTTGCGCCAATACCTCTTCAAATTTCGCCAAATATCCTTCCCAGTCTGTTATATTATTCATTTCTATTTATTTTTTTCGTGATATTAATCATTGTGTATGGATAATACAATTTTGGGAGGGGAATGTTTACAGTAGTCACAAATACCCAGAAACATCTACACCAAATTAGCGTGATTAAAAAAAAGTTACTTTATGAAAGCGCATTGACAAACCGATTAATCACAAAGACTCCGTAAAGATCCTTCGCAAAGCTTCAAAAACAAATTTTTGAACTTTACTTCAGGATGACAGGTCTCATATATAGGGAATTGAAAATTGGGAAATAAAAAGTTGATGCGCAGCATCAACTTTTTATTTCCCAATTTTCACCCTAAACCCCCGAAGCATGTCATCCTGAAAATCGCTGAAATCTATGATTTTACGATTGAAGGATCTTTACGAAGTGGTTGTGCGAGTTGAAAATGACCAAGCAGACATAAAGGCTTATTTTTAGTTTTTATTTATCTTTTATATTTAACCATTTGAACCCCAACCCCATCAATCAAATTGTCCGGCAACTGGCGGATTAATAACCATTCCCGCCATCCACCAAAAAATCCGTGTCATACGCGTTCCATTACAGCGCAACCCCCACGCAATCCAGCCACGCAAACCCCGTTAACCCTTAATAATTAACCATTAATTTTTCATTATTTTTTCACCACATCCAACACAAAAGTACTCTTAATCTGATTCACGTTATTCAGCGCAGCCAACTTCCCCGAAGAAAACTGATGATAAGCATCCAAATCTTTCACCATAACTTTCAACAAGAAATCATTCGCTCCACCCATTAAATAACATTCCAAAACCTCCGGCAATTTTCTAATCTCCTCTTTAAAAATTTCAATTTCCTTTAATTTCTGAACATCCAATGAAACCGAACAAAAAACATACATTCCATTGTGTAACTTTCTATTGTCAACTACCGCGACATACTTTTCAATAATACCCGATTTTTCCAGTTTTTTGATGCGATTATGCACTGGCGTCGTCGTAATCCCCACCAAATTCGCAATTTCCTTAATACTTAACTTCGCGTCCCTCTTTAGCAATGCAATAATTTCCCTGTCTAATTCGTCTATTTCGTACATATTTTTATAATTCTTAATTGAATATTAATTATTTGGAGCCTTAATCCGTCTACATTTTCTAGTGGGTTCCGCCTTTTATGATTTTGCTAAGCGCTACAGGAGCATTCCGTTGGTCGCTCTGCATCACCAAGCAAAATTCATAAATGCGTTCACCCAGCTATTCATTTCCGCCGGGGCTTAACACACGATGCGCTGTAATAACAGTATTGAGTCTCAAGTAATGAGTATTGAGGCGAAATCAATAAGCATTTCCAACCTCTCCCTAAAACCTCTCCCTATTTTCCTGTGCCCTTCGTGGTTAAAACTGTAAATAAACCTTCTTACCTAAAATTTAAAATTGAAATAAAAATCCCAATCCAATCTTAAAGCGTTGATTCGTAGCGTTTCCCCCTTCGGAGGGGGACAAGGGGGAGGATTTCGAAGAGCAAATGATTTCAATAATAAAACTAAATACAGTATTCAGTCTCGAGTAATGAGTATTGAGGCGAAATCAATAAGCATTTCCACCCTCTCCCTAAAACCTCTCCCTATTTTCCTGTGCCCTTCGTGGTTAAAACTGTAAATAAACCTTCTTACCTAAAATTTAAAATTGAAATAAAAATCCCAATCCAATCTTAAAGCGTTGATTCGTAGC
>Ga0307486_1000375_pt1 | contig 42571 bp, 41 predicted proteins | sample CBIW02metaG_FD_203663 | JGI IMG/M metagenome (GOLD analysis project Ga0307486, IMG submission 203663) | Sea-ice brine microbial communities from Beaufort Sea near Barrow, Alaska, United States - CBIW 0.2 | ecosystem: Environmental > Aquatic > Marine > Coastal | place: USA: Alaska | collected... | reverse complement strand
AATTTAATTAAAACAGGCGCGCCAGATGCGTGCCAATTTTATTCTAAATAATTATGGCCGAAGTAAATCCCGCTGAAGTTTCAGCAATTTTAAAAAAACAACTTTCAGGTTTTGAAGCGAAAGCTTCTTTAGATGAAGTGGGTACAGTGCTTACCGTTGGAGATGGTATTGCGCGTATTTATGGATTAGGAAACGCCCAATACGGGGAATTAGTTGAATTTGAAAGTGGTTTGGAAGCAATCGTTCTAAACCTTGAAGAAGACAATGTTGGGGTAGTTCTATTAGGACCAACCAAGGAAATCAAGGAAGGATCTGTTGTTAAAAGAACACAGCGTATCGCTTCTATAAAAGTGGGTGAAGGAATTTCCGGAAGGGTAATAAATACCTTAGGAACTCCTATTGATGGTAAAGGGCCAATTCAAGGGGAGACTTTTGAGATGCCACTGGACCGTAAAGCACCCGGGGTAATTTTCCGCCAACCTGTAACCGAACCCTTGCAAACCGGAATTAAAGCTATAGATGCTATGGTTCCAGTTGGAAGAGGACAAAGGGAATTGGTGATTGGTGACCGTCAGACCGGTAAAACCGCCGTTTGTATTGATGCCATCCTGAATCAAAAAGAATTTTATGATGCCGGAAACCCGGTATATTGTATATATGTTGCTATTGGTCAAAAAGCCTCTACCGTTGCGGGAATCGCAAAAGTATTGGAAGATAAAGGAGCTTTAGCTTACACTACCATTGTTGCGGCAAATGCTTCAGATCCTGCTCCAATGCAGGTTTATGCTCCATTTGCAGGTGCATCTATTGGGGAATATTTCAGGGATACCGGTCGTCCTGCACTTATCGTTTATGACGATTTGTCCAAGCAAGCGGTAGCATATCGTGAAGTTTCCTTGTTATTGCGTCGTCCACCGGGACGTGAAGCATATCCTGGGGATGTATTTTACCTTCACTCCAGATTGTTGGAACGTGCGGCCAAGATTATCAATAACGACAAGATCGCCAGTGAAATGAACGATTTGCCGGATTCTATAAGACATTTGGTAAAAGGTGGCGGTTCGTTAACCGCATTGCCAATTGTTGAAACCCAGGCGGGAGATGTTTCCGCTTATATCCCTACCAACGTAATTTCAATTACAGACGGTCAGATTTTCTTAACCTCCGATTTATTTAACTCAGGGGTACGTCCTGCAATTGACGTGGGTATTTCTGTATCTCGGGTAGGTGGGAATGCACAGATCAAATCAATGAAAAAAGTTGCCGGGACACTTAAACTGGACCAGGCCCAATATCGTGAATTAGAGGCTTTCGCCAAGTTTGGTTCCGATTTAGATGCAGCAACCTTGAATATTATTGAAAGAGGTAAGCGTAACGTGGAAATTTTGAAACAAGCGGAAAATGATCCTTTTCCTGTTGAAGAACAAGTCGCCATTATTTTTGCAGGAGCAAAAAACCTGTTAAGAGATGTGCCGGTAGTAAAAGTAAAGGAATTTCAAAAAGACTACCTGGAATACCTTAAAGTAAAACACAGGGACGTTTTAGATGGCCTTAAAGCTGGAAAACTGACAGATGAAATAACAGATGTTTTGGTGGCCACGGCAAAAGAACTATCAGCAAAATATAAAGCTAAATAGATTTTTAGTAAGGGGTAATTGATTTTTTTCTCAATACTCAATTCTAATATCTCAACACTAATACATGGCAAACTTAAAAGATTTACGCAGCAGGATTAAATCGGTTTCATCAACCATGCAAATCACCAGCGCCATGAAAATGGTGTCGGCTTCCAAGTTGAGCAAAGCTCAGGATGCCATTACGGCTATGCGCCCTTATTCCGAAAAGTTAACAGAATTACTTAAAGGCCTGAGCGCAACTCTTGAAGGGGATAGCGAAAGTAAATACGCTGAGCAGAGAGAAGTTAAAAATGTATTAATAGTTGCTATCTCCTCAAATCGAGGACTGGCAGGGGCATTTAATACCAATATTGTAAAAGGTGTTAGGCAACTTGCAGCTTCAATAGACAGCAAAAAAAACGTAGAGGTTTTAACCCTTGGAAAAAAGGCAAATGATGTTTTGCGTAAAAATCTGACTATTAAAGAAAATAACAATGATATTTATGATCAGCTAGATTATGCAAATGTCGCTGAAATTGCTGAAAATTTAATGCAAGGTTTCCTCGATGGGAAACATGATGAGATCATTATCATGTACAACCAATTTGTAAATGCTGCAACTCAGATTGTGATTACCGAACAGTTTTTGCCTATCAAACAATTTGAAACAGAGGGAAATAATAATCTGGATTATATTTTTGAACCAACCAAAGAAGAAATAGTAAGGGAATTGATCCCAAAATCCTTGAAAATGCAACTTTTCAAAGCTATGAGTGATTCACTTGCATCTGAACATGGTGCGAGAATGACTGCAATGCACAAAGCAACCGATAATGCAACCGATTTGAGGGATGAGCTCAAATTATCATACAACAAAGCCCGTCAGGCCGCAATTACCAATGAAATTTTGGAAATTGTTGGAGGCGCAGAAGCCTTGAAAAATTAGGCGGAGCAATAGCGAAGCCAAATTTTAAAAGAGGCGCAGAAGCCTTGAAAAATTAGGCGAAGCAATAGCGAAGCCAAATTTTAAATATAAACCCTGCAAATCCTGCAGGGTTTTTTATTTGGCAAGCATTTTGTTTTATATCCTGATATCTTTAAATTTCCTATCATGAAATACATTTACTTTTTACTTAGCGCTGTATTTATAACCGCAATATTTTCAAACTGTGCCGGCAATAAGGAATTGCAGGAACGCCCTCCCGCTCAGTTCCAGCAGGCTTATTTCACTTCAACCCAGGATCTAATTGAGTTGTATATTCCCGTTGTAACTATTCAAACCAAGCAGGTGGCTTTGGACAGTGTTTATTTCCAGGGATTAAAAGCCACACTTCAAGAGGATGCGCAGAATCGCGGTGTTTATTTTGCTCAATTCTATAAAGGGAAACAAGACTTGATCATGAGTTCAGATCCTAAAGAAGAATACGTTAATAAAATGCCTCAAAGGGCAGAAAAAGTCCCTTTTGAATTACAGGATGATGAAGCTGTAATAGTTTTTACCCAAAACAACAGGACAAAATATTTCAAGATTACCGGAATCCTGGAACGTTCAAAAGAATAAAACAGGAAATTATAATGGAGTTTTTGGTTTATTTAGCCAATAAATTAGGATATTTATGCTTTAAACAAACCCCCATTTGAGCACCTTAAAACGTTTTTTTCAGGATACGATCATTTACGGTTTCGCAACGGTTTTGCCCAGGCTCATGAATTTCATTCTTGTGCCTTTGCACGTAACAGCGCTTTCTACTGTTGGCTATTCAGTAAACACCACTTTTTATGTCTGGGCAGCATTTTTTAATGTGATCCTGACTTATGGAATGGAAACCGCTTTTTTTAGGTATTTTAGTCAATCAGACAAGAAAAGCCTGGTATTTTCAACTGCATTTATCAGCCTGACGCTCACTACCGTAATTTTCTTTTTAACCGTATTTCTCTTCAAGGATCACCTGATCGACCTTGTAGATCTAAACCCCGATTATTTCAATATGCTTTTGGGGATTTTGGCCCTGGACACATTGGTGGTTGTGCCATTCGCCTATTTAAGAGTATCAAACAGGCCTCTCAAATTTGCGGCGGTAAAGATATTTAATATTGTTTTGGTGGTGCTTGTGAATATTTACTTTTTATGGCTTATACCCAAACATCCTTCATTAATTCCTGATTTCGTTTTAAATAACTATTCTGAAACGGACAAAGTCCAGTATATTTTTCTCGCCAATTTACTCGCGAGCGGAGCTACATTCCTGATCTTGTTGCCGTACTTTTTCAGGACGAGCATTGCATTCAGCACCAAAATTTTTAAACAAATGTGGAAATATGGGTGGCCCGTGATGGTCGCCGGGATTGCTTTTGTAATCAATGAAATGCTGGATAAAATCCTGTTGAAGGAAATGGTTTCCGATGAAATTATGGGTGCCTATGCAGCCTGTTATAAACTCGCTATTTTTATGACCATTTTCGTTCAGGCTTTTCGGTTGGGTGCAGAACCATTCTTTTTTAACCAGGCGGACAAGGAAAATGCGAAACAAACCTATGCCAATATTCTCAATTATTTTGTGATCTTAGGCAGCCTTATCTTTATTGTGATGGTTGTATATTTGGATTTTTTCAAAATACTTATTGTGCCAAATCCAGATTATTGGGTTACCATTTCAATTGTGCCGGTGGTATTGCTTGCCAATTTATTTTTAGGGATTTACCACAATCTCTCGGTTTGGTACAAATTGACCGACAGGACAAAATTGGGAATGTACATATCAATTATTGGTGCCATTATTACCATTGTCCTCAATTTATGGCTCATTCCCGTTATTGGTTTTATGGCTTCGGCTTATACAACACTCGCTGCATATGGCACAATGATGCTGGTTTCATATTACTTCGGAAGAAAATTTTACCCGGTTCCGTATAACATTAAAAACCTATTTTTGTACTTGCTTATTTCCATTGGATTTGCAGCTGTTTCCTTTAAATTTTTCAGGGAAAATTATTTTGTTGGGACAGCTTTTGTAGCTTTGTTCTTATTAATAGTATTTATAAATGAACGAAAGGATTTCAAAAAGATAATCAATCATTAAAATATTTAATTATTGAAGAAAAAGCCGTTCAGCTTAAAATATCCATAAAAATTCCACCCCTCCTATTTGGTGAAGGGTTTTGATGAAAAGTTCGAATTCTTTTTATGAATTGCATTACACCATTCAAATAGCTATGGGTTGAGGGAATTATGGGGAAAGAAGACGATGATGATTTTTTTTAAATAGGAAAGTTCACAACCTACATTAATTAATAATTTATTATTCGTGCACCTTCATCCCGTTAGCCGGGTTAGCAGCAATTTTAAGATGATACTTTTTAAATACATGAGCGAATATTATGATCACTAAAGTTTATAAATCAATAATTTTATTTAAATGAATATTAAAATAATCAATAAATCCTCTCATAAACTGCCGCATTACGAAACTGAAGCTTCTGCGGGAATGGATCTGAGAGCCAATATTTCTGAAGCCATTACGTTAAAACCTTTGGAACGTTGTATTGTCAAAACCGGTTTGTTTATTGAATTGCCATTGGGATATGAAGCACAGGTTCGTCCTCGCAGCGGTTTGGCGGCTAAAAAGGGAATAACCGTACTGAATTCCCCCGGAACCATAGATGCCGATTACAGGGGAGAAATTGGCGTAATTTTGGTCAATCTCTCCAACGAAGATTTTACCATAGAAAACGGAGAACGTGTTGCACAAATGGTAATCTCAAAACACGAACGGGCACAATGGATTCAAGTAGAAGAACTTGAAGAAACCGAAAGAGGAGCCGGAGGCTTTGGCAGCACCGGAACAAAATAATAAATTTATTAACTTATAATATAAAAGAGAATTTGATAGAAAAGACGAAGAAGAGATACTTAACAATATTTCTAAAATATCACATCTCAAATCTCATTACTCAATACTAAAATAAATGAAAATAATTGTTCCAATGGCAGGTCGTGGCTCACGTCTTCGTCCACATACTTTGACCATTCCCAAACCTTTAATTCCAATTGCCGGGAAACCCATAGTTCACCGTCTAGTGGAAGATATCGCAAAGGTATTGGACAAAAAAATTGACGAAGTTGCCTTTATCATTGGTCGGGATTTTGGCCAGAAGGTAGAGACAGATTTAATAAAAATCGGCAAAAGCCTTGGAGCCAAGGTGAGCATTTATTACCAGGATCAACCTTTAGGAACAGGCCATGCCATAATGTGCGCTAAGGATTCCCTTCAGGGACCGGCGGTGATTGCTTATGCAGACACGCTTTTTAAAGCCGATTTCGAGTTGGATAAAGAAGCTGATGCCGTTATTTGGGTAAAGCAGGTTGAAAATCCCAGCGCCTACGGTGTTGTTAAACTCAATGAAAAAAAGCAAATTACTGATCTGGTTGAAAAACCAAAAGAATTTGTGTCAGATCTGGCGGTTATTGGGATCTATTATTTTAAGGATGTTTCTGTTTTAAAAGCTGAGCTGCAAGAAGTTTTGGATAAAAATATAATCCGTGGCGGCGAATATCAGATCAACGATGGAATTAATTCCATGAAACAAAAAGGCTACATTTTTGTGCCGGGAAAAGTGGATGAATGGATGGATTGCGGCAATAAAGACGTCACCGTGGAAACCAATGGGAGAATGCTCAATTTTCTTCATAAAGATGGAGAAAAACTAATCTCCGATTCAGTAAGAATCACAAATTCTGAAATTACGGAACCTTGTTTTATTGGGGAGAACGTGGTCCTGATAAATTCAAAGATCGGCCCGAATGTTTCAGTTGGGAATGGCACTAAAATTGAGAATTCAACTATTAGAAACAGCCTTATCCAAACTAAATCTGAAATAAAAAACGCCAATCTGGAAAATGCTATGATCGGAAATTTCGCGAAATTCAATGGAAAATTTACTCAAATCAGCATTGGGGATTATTCGGTTTTGGAGTAATCTGGGATATTCCGGATTATTCGGTATTTGAAATAATTAAGGACTTAAAGTGAAAATAAACGCTTACATATTTAAACTCATCTTTTTTGGAATTTTATCTTCTTCCGCAGTAAATGCGCAGGAGGGTGAAATTCCTGTTCAGGATGTTAATGTAGCTGATAATTCCCAATCAAGCGATGCGTTTCAGGAGCATTTTTTTGAAGCTCTTAAACAAAAGGCTATCGAGAATTACGAAAAGGCAATTATCGAGCTCAAGGCTTGTGAAAAACTTCAGCCAGATAATGCCGTAGTCTTTTTTGAGCTTGGTAAAAATTATAAATTGCTGAAAAATTTTGAGTTGGCCATTTCAAATCTGCAAAAGGCAAACAGGTTAAAGCCCAGTGAGGAATGGGTATTGGTTGCATTAATGGAAGCCTATTACTTTAAAGGCGACACTGAGCAGGCGATTTTAACAGTTCAGGATCTGATTCCTTTCAACTCCAAATATTATGAAAACCTGGAAAATCTGTATTTTAAATCTCAGCAGTTTGATAAGCTTTTAGCCTTATTGGACGACTTGGACAGCAAAATGGGAATTAATGAATTCAGGAAGAGTTTGCGCCTGCAGGTTTACGCAACAACCAAAAATACCTCGGCACAAATTGAAACCCTGAAGGAAGCCATCTCTGCCAATCCTGATATCGAAACCAATTACCTTAGTTTGATTTTGGTTTATAGTGAAGAGGGAATGGAAAAGGAAGCTTTTGATATTTCGGAACAAATGGTACTGGCTTTTCCAACTTCAAAAGTGGTTCACCTGGCGCTTTACAAATTTTATCTGGATGCCAATAATACTGCCGAAGCCATAAAATCCATGAAAATTGTTTTGGAAGCCGAAGAAATTGACCCCGAATCTAAAATCAAGGTTTTAAATGATTTTTTGATTTTTGTAAAGAATAATCCTTCATACGAAGTTGAGTTAAAACAGGTTATCAAACTATTCTCAGAAAAGGAAAACAGCCCTGAGATCTATCAAAAACTGGGGGAATATTATCTGATTAATAATGATAAGCAGAAGGCCCTGACTTATTTTGAATTAGGGGTCGCCGTAAATTTGGATAATTTTGAGTTGCTTCAAAACACGTTGCTTTTGCAATTGGAACTCTCAAAATATGAGGAAACTTTAAAACTGAGCAAAACTGCGTTAGAAATATTTCCGGTCCAGCCAATACTATATTTGATAAGGGGTGCGGCCTTAAATAAACAACAAGCTTACCGGGAGGCGGAAGAAATACTTACATTTGGCCTGGATTATGTAATAGATAGCAAAATAATGAAGATTGATTTTTATGAGCAGTTGTCTATTGCTTATGCCGGATTGGGAAATTCCCAAAAAACTCAGGAATTGCTTGAAATGGCCAGTCAACTTAAAAAAGCAGCAAATTAAATGTATAAAAAAGCATTCACAATTATAAGTATTTGTATTCTTCTCGCTTCCTGCGGAAGTAAAAAGAAAAGCCTGGAAATTGAAGATCTTGCAAGTGCCAGGGTTGTTGCCATGCATTACAATAATGAACCCCGTTTTAAAACAATAAACAGTCGGCTAAAGTTAAAATATCAGGATCAGGACCGTTTACAAACGGTTACGGTAAGTTTCAGGATGAAAAAGGACAGTGCTATTTGGATGAGCGCGCAATTATTGGGAATTCCATTGGCGAAGGCACTCATTACAAAAGACAGGGTGAGTTATTACGAAAAAATAGGCAAAACCTATTTTGATGGCGATTTCAGCCTGCTCAGTCAATGGCTGGGGACTCCACTGGATTATCAAAAACTTCAAAACTTACTCATTGGCCAAAGTATTTATGATCTAAGAGATCAGCGATATAAATTGACCGAGTCTGCGCGCGGATATCAATTGATTCCTTCTTTAGAACTGGGTATTATAAAAAAAACAATTCTAATGGATTCAAAAACTTTTAAAGCCATAGCAGAACAACTTTCACAGGAAAAAGATAACAGGAATGTTACCGTTACCTATTCAAAATATCAAAGTGTAGAAAATCAACTTTTTCCTGAGGAGATAAAAATTATTGCCAATGAAACCAATAAAAGCACTCAAATAGATCTTTCATATCGTTCTGTAAGCTTTGATGAACCGGTGAGTTTTCCTTTTGAAATCCCTGAAGGATATGATGAAATCGTGATAGAATAATGAGAATTCTAAACCCTACCCTTCAATTAGTTTTGTTAGCCTTCCTTTTTTTTGGAGGACTGACTGTGCAATCCCAAAACACAAAGGAAGATTTGGAGGAACGGCGCCTTGAACTCAGGGAAGAGATCCAGAAAATCAACAGCTTAAGGAGTTCAAATAAATTAAGGGAAAAGTCGGTGCTTACGGAGGTTGAAGATCTGGACAGACAAATTAGCACTACCGAAAAGTTGATTAAAGTGACCAATCAGCAAGCTAATTTGCTAACCCGGGATATCAACTCTAATACCAACAAAATTCAACAGCTTCGCAAGGAATTGGTGAAACTCAAGGAGGATTACGCTCAGATGATCGAGAAATCCTATAAGAGTAAATCCCAACAAAGCAGGATAATGTTCTTATTATCCTCAGAAAGCTTTTTGCAGGCCTATAAACGGCTTCAATATATGAAGCAGTATGCGAACTACAGAAAGAAGCAGGGGGATCAGATAAAGGAAGGTACACAGGAATTACAAGTATTCAACACCAACTTATTAAAGCAAAAGAAGGAGAAGGATAAATTAATAGCCGAAAACAGGGAAACCAGGGTGCAACTTGGAAAAAACAGTCAGTCCCAACAAGTATTGATCAAAAGCATCCGGCAAAAGGAAGGCCAGTTTGCTTCTCAAATCAGAAAAAAACAACAGGAGATAGATGCAATTGACAAGCAAATTGATGAAATTATAAGGGCTTCTATCGCTGCGGCTAACAAGGAAAGTGGTTCCACTTCCCGAAATACATTTGAATTAACACCAGAGGCGAAAGCTCTTGCAGCAAATTTTGCGAGCAACAAGGGGAAACTTCCATGGCCCGTGCGCTCGGGCGTGGTAACTATGCGATTTGGGACCCAACCACACCCAATTGTAAAATCCACCACCATTAACAGTAATGGGGTGAGAATAGATACCGATAAAGGAGAAAATGCACGTGCTATTTTTGGAGGTACCGTGAGTGAGGTTCAAGCCGTAAAAGGCGCGAATAAGGCGGTTATGGTAAGGCACGGGGATTATATCACCATTTACAACAACCTTTCAAAGGTTTTTGTAACCAAAGGAGATACGGTTTCTTTGGGCCAGGATTTAGGAGAAATAGCCACCAGCACTAGCACTGGGAAAACCACTCTTCACTTTTTGATCTATAAAAATACCGATAAAATGGATCCTGCAGATTGGATTCTGAGAATGTAAAAAATTGGGTAAATCGACACTTTTCAAAGTTGATTTATCAATAAATTATCGGGTAATAATGAGAGACTTATATAATAAAGGATTGGTTTTAATCTAAAAACAAGGCTTTAAGCTCCGTCGCATCTTTTGGGTTCATTTTACCTGCCAGGACCAAACTCAATTGTTTTCTTCGTAAGGCGGCGATAAAACGTTCTTTTTCAAGCTTTGTTTCCGGTTCCAGAGGAAGAACAGCAACAGGAATTCCGGTTTCGTCAACTGCTACAAAAGTATAAATGGCTTCATTGGCTTTACTTTTCATCCCACTTTCCCTGTCTTCTACCCAAACATCAATAAAAATTTCCATAGAGGTTTTAAACGCACGTGAAACGGCAGCTTCTACAGTTACCACGCTTCCCAGTGGAATAGCTTTATTAAACGCAACATGATTTACAGAAGCGGTTACCACAATTCTGCGGCTGTGTCGTCTGGCAGCGATACTGGCAGCACGATCCATTCTGGCTAATAATTCTCCTCCAAATAAATTGTTTAAAGGATTGGTTTCGCTTGGCAAAACCAAATCGGTAAGGATGGTACGGGAATCTTTCGGTGTTTTTGCTTGCATTTGGCCAAAGGTACAGCGCAACAGGACTTTTTACAAGTTAATAAACTATTAAAGTTCCTGGATGAGCATCCAGGCGCCCTCATTAGAATTTTTGGCTTTTCTCAACATTTCCATTGCTTCTTTTTTGGTTTGGAAACTTCCATAAACCACCTGATGAAGCTTGAATTTATTCTCGCCAATATATCGGGCATTAAACCCTTCTTTTTTAAGTTCATCCACTTTTTGATGCGCGTTTTCTTCCACCCGGAATGCTCCGGCGACAATATGGTAATTACCAATTTGATTGATCACAGTAAAAGTAATTTCAGGTAAAGGATTGTCTATTACAAAAGTGGCTTTTTGTATTTTTTGTTGCAATTGTGATTCTGCCGCCTGATATTCGGCTACATTGTGCTGGGTAACCTGATTGCTATAGATGTTCAATCCGGTAAATCCTGCAAGTCCAAAGGCGATTAAACCTATGGCGGCATATTTTAAGTAAGATTTGCTATTCCTTCTTTCTGGGGTGAAATGTATTGGTGCTTTCTCTTCCAGTTCCTGCACTTGTTTTTTCAACACTTCCCTTTTTATTGAAGTTGCCGGTACATCCCCCAATCCAAAAGCTTCTGCCAGGTAATTGGTGTTCTCAAGAGGTTCAAATTGTAAATTATCCTCGGAAGAAAGTGAAAAACCACCAATATTTTCAAGGTGAACCTTGTTTTCCTTCTCCAATTGAAGGTTCAAATTATGAACAAATTCTTCTATTTTATATACTGAAGCCGGATAACTAATCCCTTCGGCACCGGCGAGATAATTTGCCAATAAACCGTCATTTTTCTGCAGTTGTGCATTAAATGAAATAATTTTTTTAGGAGGATAAAAAGCTTGTGACTTTTCATCAAATTGAGCCGAGACCTTTTGAGTTAAAAATGCTCCAAAACCGGGCAAAATAACACATTCGTATCGGTACAGTAAATCGGAGATGTGGGTGGCTATTGTCATTGAAACAAATGTAAGATTTTATGTGCAGGCATAAATTTAGCCAAAGATTTGTTATTAACAAATCTTTTGACCAGTATTTTCTGAAGAACATTGGTTTTCTTATTTATTGAAAATGAATGTATAACGAAGGAATTGTGCTATTTTTAATCTTGATTTTTAAGGAAAATCAAGATCCATTTAAAAGTTGAAAGTTAGCTTTTGTCGTATAGGTTGATAATTATACCATTTGATAACCGCGATTTTGATTCTTTTGAAAACTTGCAAACCTATGGACAAGTCTGATTTATTATACATTTTAGCCTTGCAAAGTGTTCCAAATTTGGGGGATAGCACCGCAAAAAAGTTGATCCGGAAATTAGGTTCGGCCAAGGCCGTATTTAACGCAAGAAAGGAAACACTTTTAAAGATTGACGGGGTAGGAAATATAAAATTGAAAGGGCTGAACAGCAAGGAACGATTGCTCGCCGCAGAGGGGGAGTTGAATTTTATTGAAAAGAACAACATCGAGTTAAGTTATTATCAGGATGAAAAATATCCGGATAAACTGAAACATTGTCTGGATGGCCCCATCCTGCTTTTTTCCAGGGGCAATATCGATCTCAGGAATAAAAAAATTATCAGTATTGTGGGAACCAGAAGGGTGACCACTCAGGGAATTGCGTTTTGCGAGAAATTTATTGAAGAACTTGCGCCTCTCAATCCGGTGATAATATCGGGATTTGCTTATGGGGTGGATATTACAGCCCAAAAAGCAGCTGTGAAATACGGCCTTCAGACAGTAGGCTGCCTGGCTCATGGGCTAAACCAGATCTATCCCAAAGTTCATGAGAGGTATGTGTCCGAAATTGAAGAAAACGGAGGTTTTTTTACCGATTTCTGGAGCAGTCAGGAATTTGACCGCAACAATTTTTTAAAACGAAACCGTATCATTGCTGGATTAAGCGAAGCTACGGTTGTGATTGAAAGCGCTGAAAAAGGCGGTTCCCTGGTAACTGCAGATATTGCAAATTCCTATAACCGCGAAGTCTTTGCGGTGCCGGGGAGGACAACCGATAGCCAGAGCAGGGGCTGTAATAATTTAATAAAATGGCAAAAAGCCCATTTGCTCACCTGCGCAGCAGATATGATCTATATCCTGAACTGGGATATAAATCCTACAAAGGCTCCCCTACAAAAACAATTGTTTATAGAATTGGAACCACAGGAACAACTGGTTTACGATTATTTAAATGGGGGAGGAAAACAACAGTTGGACATAATTGCCTTGAAATGCAATATGCCTACCTATAAAGCAGCAGGTGTTTTATTGGAAATGGAATTAAAAGGAGCTATAAGACCGCTTCCGGGAAAACTGTTCGAGGCTATTTAATAGCCAAGCTTTATCCTTACCCTTTTTAAAACTTCATCTGCAAATTTTGAAGCTTTTAGAGCGCCTTTTTTTAAAGCCGCATCTATTTCCTCGGGATGATCCATATAATAATTGTAAAGTTCCCGTTGCTTCTCAAATTTTTGAACGATCAACTCAAACAGGGCTTGTTTTGCATGTCCATATCCATAATTTCCGGCGAGGTAGTTGTTGCGCAATTGTTCTAACTGATCCTTTTCTGCCAATAATTTATATAGCGCAAATACGTTGCAGGTATCTGGATTTTTGGGTTCTTCAAGAGGAGTACTATCCGTTTCAATCCCCATGATTTGTTTTCGAAGCTGTTTGTCCGGTAAGAAGAGATTTATGGTATTTCCTTTGGATTTACTCATTTTGTCTCCATCAGTCCCGGGAATATATTTTGTTTCCTCCTGGACTTTGGCTTCCGGGATTACAAAGGTTTCTCCCATTTGGGCATGAAATCGGGAAGCTACATCTCGGGTCATTTCCAAATGTTGTAACTGGTCTTTTCCTACGGGAACAATTTCGGCATCATATAAAAGAATATCGGCAGCCATAAGCATTGGATAGGAAAATAGTCCGGAATTGACATCTTCCAGCCTATCGGCTTTATCTTTAAATGAATGCGCCAAAGTTAAGCGCTGATATGGGTAAAAACAGCTTAAATACCAGGACAATTCGGTTACCTGTGGAATATCGCTTTGGCGATAAAAAACGGTTTTTTCAATATCCAATCCAAAGGCAAGCCAGGTAGCCGCAGTAGAATACGTGTTTTTACGTAAGTCTGCCGCATTTTTTATCTGGGTGAGCGAGTGCAGATTGGCAATAAATAAGAATGATTCGTTTTCGGGCCGGTTGGCCATTTCAATTGCCGGGATTATAGCACCAAGTAAATTTCCTAAATGTGGGGTTCCGGTACTTTGCACACCGGTAAGAATTCTGGCCATGGATTTTTTAAATTTTCACAAAGGTACTTCTTTTATGGAATTGGCTTAATTCATTTTAGTATTTTTGCCGTCTATGAAGTTATTCAAATCTGTTTTAATTTTAATCTGGCGAATTTGGTTTTACATCCTTATGGGCTTGCCCATAATAGTAATGTTGCCATTTTTAATGATCTTCTCTTCTTCAGAAAAATTCTACACTCAATATTTCTATTGTACACGCATTTGGGCTAAAACCATTCTGTACGGAATGGGGTTTATCCCGAAGAAAATTTCTTCAGCAAAACTGATAAAGGGCAACAGTTATATGTTTGTGGCCAATCATTCGTCAATAATCGATATTATGATGATGCTGGCAGTAATAGACCATCCTTTTGTATTTGTGGGAAAAAAGGAACTTACAAAAATTCCGCTGTTCGGATTTTTTTATAAACGCACCTGTATATTGGTGGACAGAGGTGACAAAAAAAGTAGGCTTCAGGTGCTGGGTGAGGCACAAAGAAGGTTAAATTTGGGAAGCAGCATCTGTATTTTCCCCGAGGGTGGAGTACCCGGTGATAAAACAATTGAACTGGCTTTTTTTAAAGATGGAGCCTTCCGTTTGGCGATAGATCATGAAATTCCAATTGTACCTATAACATTTCACGATAACAAAAAACGATTTTCCTATTCATTTTTTTCTGGAAGTCCCGGGATAATGAGGGCTAAGGTGCACCAAACTATACCTACATTAAACAAAACGCAGTCTGATAAACGAATGTTAAAGAATCAAACCTTTGAAATTATGCTTGAAGAATTGCGGAACCCTTCCTTGTGAGATTTAGAATTTAAAGCTAAATCCTGAATAAACCCCGAAATAATAAGGTTTTACATCTCCGGTACCGTTGCTGAAAGTGTTGATTTGATACTTAAATATGGGTTCCAAATTTAATTGAAATTGAGGGGAAATATCGTAATCTATACCAATTCCAATATTGGTGCTAAAACTAACCTTATTTAAATTGTTGCCTTCTCCCAAATTAGTCGAAAAATCTGAAGAGTTAAGGGAGATCATATTTTTATCTAAGAAAAGGGTACTTCCACCTCCAATAATATTCAGGCCAATTTGCTTATCTATAATCACATATTCAATTTCCAAAGGCACCTCAATAAACCCTAATTTTTGGTTGAGATATCCTGCAGTGGGAGAAGCAAGGCTTGCTCTGTTAAATTCTGTGGAGGCACTTATATTGCTGAATGGCCGCACACTCCTGTTTTCTATCCGGTAGTTTGGGGTATTACCATTATAGTTGATCCCGCTTAGCGCTGATGGATTAACCGCTGCGGTAAAGGCAATGTCTTTTGTATTGTAACTCAAATCTACTTTGCTGATCCCGGAACGGATCCTGATCTTTTCTGAAATTTGATAGGCAAAATTTATTCCATAGGAAATTGTTATTTCGCTGCTACCTTGATTGTTTGCAAATTGTTCGTCTATTGTATTGCCACTTCCAAAGTTGTCATAATAAATGGGAGCCGCCGTTGTGGACACCCTAAGCTTTTTGTAAGGAATGGTTTTTTCGATAATTTTTGCCGTTTCTTTTTCATTTTCGGAATTAGGGATAGGCAGATCACGCAATTGGATTTCAGGTTGAACTTCCTGATCAATCGATGCGATTTGTAATTCCGGTTTGTTATGATCTAAAAAAGTATAAGCTGAATTTTTTGAAACAATTTTAAGGTTTGGGGCCTGGGAAATGTTTTTAGGAGAATTCATTTTAATGTTTTTCCTATGGTATTCCGCTTCCAAGGCTTCATTGGCCTCAAGGTTTTTGCTTTCTTTAATTAAGGCCTGAAGAACTTTGGAGGATCGAATCATGTTTTGTGTGTAGGCGGAAGAAGCAATTCTGATCTCGCCAAAATTCTCATCTGCCAAAGCTACAAATGCCTGGTTATTAATTTTGCTTTTTTTGCTAAAAAATTCGTTTGAAAAATTTATAAACAAAGCAAGGACAGCCGCAACCCCGGCAATTTTATACCATAGAGGAAGAATGCCCCTTTTTCGTTCCTTTTTTTGTAAACGGGCAGAAATGTTTTTCCAAACAGCTTCACGTGGAGTTGACTCGAAATCCTTGAATTTCTCCTGATATAATCTGTCTATATGCTTTCTATCTTTCATTGCTTATATTGAATACATCGCCATTTTCACTTGATTGGCTTCAATTTTTTCTTTTAATATAATTCTCGCTCTGGACAGATTTGATTTAGAGGTACCGGTCGTTATTTCAAGCATTTCGGCAATTTCTTTATGGGAATAGCCATCTAATGCATACAAATTGAAAACTTGCCGATATCTTTCAGGCAATTCCTGAATGATGAGCAACAAATAATCTACTGATAATAGTTCTTCATCAATCTCCAGTTCCGGTTCTTTTAACTGTTCTTCATTTATGATTTCAAAAACCCTTTCCTTTCTGTACTTCTGAAGGGTAGTATTAATCATAATTCGCTTCATCCAGCCTTCAAAAGAACCTTTATCCTGATATTGTTTAATTTTGCCAAATATTGTTATAAAGCCATCCTGCAGATTATCCTCTGCCTGTTGATGGCTACTGGAATATTTTAAACACACAGCAAATAGTTTGTTGGCAAATAGCCTGTACAATTGCTCCTGGGCCCTGATATCCTGTTTTTTACAATTTTTAATGAGCTGATTTAAACTCAAATGCCGGGAATATTTCGTTAATTACTCAAATTTACGGCTGGGTAACGGGGATTTCAATGATTAAAAATTCATCTTCTCCCAAAGCGTTTTTTCCCTGCCAGAAATTAAAGATATAAAAATCATCTCGTTCTGCAACAAAATTTAGTGTAACACTATCTTGCAAATTACCAGTATCCACACAATTAGTATTGCTTGTGTGATGACTGCATACCACTCCAATAAAAATATCAGTTTCATTTTTTGAGATATCAAATCCCGAAAAATGATCACAATTTGTGGGGCGTTTATAAATTATCTCAATCCCGTAAGCCTGAGCGTGAACAAAACTATCGGGAAGTGTTACAAATAGGACTGCTGCCAAATTTGGCGTCAGGCTCCCCGTTTCATCGTCACTCGTGCAACTTGTAAGATAAGCGAATGAAAACAACAGTAACACTAATTTTTTCATCCGCAATAATTTACATCACTAGAGTCTGTACATTTAACAGATGCAAATACATATAAATGGTTGCGTATCTAAACAAAAAAATCCCGATAAATCGGGATTTTTTTGTTATTCTTTTGCCTCCTTTAAGGCCTTCTTTATTTTCCCTTCCAGTTCCTCCATCAATTCTGGGTTATCTTTGAGCACTGCCTTAACGGCATCACGTCCCTGACCAAGTTTGGTGTCTTCATAGCTAAACCATGAGCCACTTTTCTTGATTATCTCATAATCCACCCCAATATCAATTATTTCTCCTATTTTTGAAATTCCCTCTCCATACATAATATCAAATTCAGCTACTTTAAACGGGGGAGCAACTTTGTTTTTCACAACTTTTACCCGGGTTTTATTACCTAAAACATTCGCATTACTGTCCTTGATTTGAGTGGATCTTCTAATATCAAGCCTCAACGAAGCGTAAAATTTTAAGGCATTCCCGCCGGTTGTTGTTTCAGGATTTCCAAACATCACCCCAATTTTTTCACGAAGTTGGTTGATGAAAATAACGGTACAATTGGTTTTGCTTATGCTGGCAGTGAGTTTTCTCAAAGCCTGGGACATTAGGCGGGCGTGTAAACCCATTTTTGAATCGCCCATTTCCCCTTCAATTTCACTTTTTGGGGTAAGCGCTGCAACCGAATCAATCACTATGATATCTATCGCCCCGGAGCGGATCAGATTATCGGTAATTTCAAGTGCCTGCTCTCCGTTATCGGGTTGCGAAATAATCAAATTTTCCAGATCGACACCTAAATTTTCTGCGTAAAAACGGTCAAATGCATGTTCTGCATCAATAAAGGCAGCTATTCCACCGGCTTTTTGTGCCTGTGCAATTGCATGTAATGTTAGGGTTGTTTTTCCTGAAGATTCAGGCCCATATATTTCAATAACCCTTCCGCGTGGATATCCACCAACTCCGGTAGCTATATCCAAACCTAAAGACCCTGAAGAAATTGCTTCAACATCAGATACTGCTTGATCACTCATTTTCATGACAGTTCCCTTGCCGTAGGTTTTGTCCATTTTATCCAATGTAAGTTGCAAGGCTTTCAATTTGGCTTCTTTTTCTTTATCGTTGCTCATATTTTTTTCTTATTAAATGCGTGCAGCTAAAATACTATAACTTTTCTATCACTACAATTTTAACACGCAACCTTTTTAAATTTTCTGCATCTACTTAAAAACAGCTTAGTTTATGAGGTTTCTAAAAATAAGTTTGGTTTTGAATCGATTTGGGCCTGCAACTACCATTTTATTGAATTGTAGTTGCAGACTCGAAGGGGGCTAATTCGTTATTTGATTTTTTAGACAGAAAATTAAAATTTAAAATAACGAATTAGCCGTTCGAAAAAAAGCATCAAATAACCAATTTGATGCTTTTTTGTTGACCTGACATCAAAAAATCCTTACTTTTGCAGCCTGTTCTTCCATTTAGAACTGAATATATTTTCTCACTTAAACCGTTTATAGCATGCAACTATACAACAACTTAAGCGCAGAAGAAAGGGCCGGGCTTATAGATGAAGCGGGCAAACAACGACTTACGTTGTCTTTTTATGCGTATGCAAAAATTGAAGATCCAAAATCTTTTAGAGATGCCTTATTTTTAGCCTGGAATCCTTTAGAGATCCTAGGTAGAATTTATGTTGCCAAAGAGGGCATTAATGCCCAACTCTCACTTCCTGCCGATAATTTTTATGAATTCAAAAAAGTCATTGAGGAATATGATTTTATGCGGGGAATTCGCCTGAATATCGCTGTGGAACACGATGATCATTCCTTTTTAAAGTTAACGGTTAAGGTGCGCAATAAAATTGTTGCCGATGGACTTAACGATGAGAGCTTTGATGTAACCGATATAGGTGTTCACTTAAAAGCAGAAGAATTCAACAGCCTTCTAAACGATCCAAATACAGTTGTAGTGGATATGAGAAATCATTACGAAAGTGAAATTGGTCATTTTAAAGGTGCAATTACTCCCGATGTGGATACGTTCCGCGAATCCCTTCCCATTATTGAAAACCAACTTGCAGCACATAAGGAAGACAAAAACCTTTTGATGTATTGTACCGGAGGAATTCGATGTGAAAAAGCAAGCGCCTTTTTTAAGCACAAAGGATTTAAAAACGTCTATCAGCTGGAAGGCGGAATTATTGAATATACACGTCAAATAAATGCTGAAAAATTAGAAAGTAAGTTTATTGGTAAAAATTTTGTTTTTGACCACCGTCTCGGCGAACGCATCACAAATGATATAGTTTCCCAATGCCACCAATGTGGAAAACCCTGTGACAACCATACTAATTGCGCTAATGATGCCTGCCATTTGCTCTTCCTTCAATGTGATGAATGTAGAGATTCAATGGAAGGTTGTTGTTCTTCGGAATGTCTGGATGTGATCAATTTGCCATTAGTGGAACAAATTCAATTGCGAAAAGGACTCGATAAGGGGAATATGGTTTTCAAAAAAGGAAAATCAAAGGACTTAAAATTTAAAAAATCTGGAGCTCTGCCGGACGCTGCCTTGGCAGTATTTAAAAAGCCAAGAAATATCCGGCAACGCATTTCAGAAAAAAAGGTGTTGATAGGCAAAGGAGAACACTATTACACCAAATCTAAAATCGCATTGTTTTTAATTGAGCAAAACGAATTGAAGGTCGGGGATAGAATTATTGTTTCCGGCCCAACAACCGGGAATCAGGAACTCATATTAGATCAAATGTACGTGAATGGTAAACTTGCGAACATTGCAAATCCCGGAGATAAAATAACCATGAATTTGCCCTTTAAAGTAAGGAATTCAGACAAATTGTTTAAAATTATTCAATAGCGAAAGATGGAAAAAGGAAAAATTGAATTAATGGCTCCTGCGGGAAATTTTGAATCCCTTCAAGCTGCAATTCAAAACGGGGCAGATTCGGTTTATTTTGGAGTGGAACAGCTAAACATGAGGGCACGAGCATCCGTCAATTTTACAATGGACGATTTATCGGAAATTGTAAGAAGATGTGAAGAAAAAAATATGCGCACCTATTTGACCCTTAATACCATTGTTTACGATCACGATCTTTCAGTAGTAAAAACATTGCTGAACAAAGCAAAAGAAGCGGGCATCACAGCTGTGATAGCTTCAGATCAGGCAGTGATCGCTTCGGCAAGGGGAATAGGAATGGAAGTGCATATCTCTACCCAACTTAATGTAACCAATATTGAAACTGTAAAATTCTACAGTCTTTTTGCCGAAACGATGGTGCTTTCCCGGGAATTGAGTTTACGGCAGGTAAAGTATATCACAGATCAAATTGAAAAAGATCAGATAAAGGGACCTTCCGGGAATTTGGTGGAAATTGAAATATTTGGTCATGGAGCCCTTTGCATGGCGGTTTCAGGAAAGTGTTATTTGAGTTTGCACTCTGATAATTCTTCGGCAAATCGAGGTGCCTGCAAACAAAACTGCCGAAAAAAATATACGGTAATAGACCAGGAAACAGGTTTTGAAATTGAACTTGACAACGAATATATGATGTCGCCCAAAGACCTTTGTACGATAGATATTCTGGATCAGGTAATCGATTCCGGCATACAGGTCCTAAAAATTGAAGGTCGTGGCAGGGCGCCGGAATATGTTGCAACCGTGATCAAAACATATCGCGAGGCTATTGATGCTTATTGCCTCGGGACCTATTCAAAGGAGAAAGTAAGCTTATGGATCGATGCTTTGAACACAGTTTACAATCGGGGATTTTGGTCTGGGTATTATCTGGGACAAAAATTAGGAGAATGGAGCAATCATAATGGTTCAGAAGCCACTCAAAAAAAGATATACATTGGCAAAGGCACTCACTATTTTCCGGAAGCCGGGGTTGCAGAGTTTAAAATTGAAGCATATGATATCAAAAAAGGAGATAAAATATTGATAACCGGACCCAGCACCGGAGTGGAGGAATTAGAAATTGAGGATATGTTTGTAAATGATCTCCCATTCGGAAAAGCAATAAAAGGTGATAACATTACCTTAAAATTGCCTTTTAGGGTGAGAACGTCCGATAAATTATATAAAATCACACAAGCATAATGGTTGTAGTCACTTTACAAAGAAATAAGTGTATTGGCTGCAACTACTGTGTTGAGGTTGCACCTCAATACTTTCAAATGTCTAAAAAAGACGGAAAAAGCGTGCTGTTAAAATCTGTCAACAGCAAAGGTTTTTATACACTCAAGTCTCACAATTATTCAATTTTGGATGCTTGTGAGGCCGCTTCAAAAGCGTGTCCGGTAAAAATTATTTCTGTAAAAGAGACAAACTGAAAGCCTTTAAGCATACTTACTGATATTGAAGCGGCTTTTTGTTTAACTACTTTTATGGAAAAAAGGAAATTTTTAACCCTCACTTAAAAAGTGATATATTTACCTTTTAAAAAAAATAACAGATCAAATAGTGGGGTAATACCACAAAGAACCTAAACAATATGGGCTGTACAAGCTGTAGTAACGATAAAAACGGGCAACCAAAAGGATGTAAAAACAACGGAACTTGCGGTACCGATGGATGTAATAAACTCACGGTTTTTGACTGGCTGGGCAATATGTCATTGCCGGATGGGATGGAACCTTTTAATTGCGTAGAAGTTCGGTTTAAAAACGGGCGAAAACAATTTTTCACCAATGGGGAAAAATTGAGTTTAAGCATTGGGGATACAGTTGCCACGGAGGCATCTCCCGGTCATGATGTGGGAATGGTAACTCTTACCGGAGAACTGGTCAGGGTTCAAATGAAAAAGAAAAAAGTAAATGTAGATAGCGAGGAAGTGCTGAAGATTTACCGAAAAGCTTCACAGCGCGATATTGATGTTTGGCAGGAAGCCAGGGATGGAGAGGATAAAATGAAGGTGAGGGCCCGTGAAATAGCCATCAGACTGGATTTGAGAATGAAAATCAGCGATATTGAATTTCAGGGAGATGGCTCAAAAGCAACCTTCTACTATACCGCTGAAGAACGTATAGATTTCAGGCAACTTATTAAAGAATTTGCAAGGGAATTCAATACCCGTATAGAAATGCGTCAAATTGGATTTCGTCAGGAAGCTGCAAGATTGGGCGGAATTGGTTCCTGCGGAAGGGAATTATGCTGTTCTACCTGGTTGACAGATTTCAGATCGGTAAATACTTCTGCAGCGAGGTATCAACAGCTTTCTTTAAATCCGCAAAAACTCGCCGGACAGTGCGGAAAGCTAAAATGCTGTTTAAATTATGAATTGGATTCTTACCTGGATGCACTAAAGGATTTTCCTAAAATCGAAATTAAACTTTATACCAAAAAGGGCGTTGCAAATTGTCAAAAAATAGATATTTTTCAGGGGCATTTATGGTATGCTTATGAAGGGGACTGGATGAACTGGCATAAACTTACTGCAGAACAGGCCAATAAAATAATCAAGGCGAATATAGATAGGGAACCTGTCGCAAGTCTTGAGGAATATGAAGTACAGGCAATTCCGGATGATGCTTCCAAACCCGATTTCAACCACGTGGTGGGAGAAGATAGTTTAACCAGGTTTGACAAGCCAAAGAGCTCAAACAAAAAGCGTAATAAAAATCAGCGACGAAAAGGAAAACCATCGAAAAATGCATAAATCGTTCTTGTTGATTTTGATAATTGTTTCAGCCTGTCTTATGTCCTGTGATGAAAAAAGGGTGTTTGATAAGTACCAATCAATTCCGAACAAATGGAATAAAGATTCAATTATTACGTTTAAGCTTCAAAATATTGATTCTGTTCAAAATTATAATTTGTTCATAAATGTGAGGAATAGCAGTGATTTTGCTTTCAGTAATTTGTTTTTGATTGCACAAATTCAATTTCCTCAGGGAAAGGTTATTACGGATACTTTAGAATATCAAATGGCCTCTCCTAATGGGCAGTGGCTTGGCACAGGATTTGGGAGTATAATGGAAAACAAACTTTGGTACAAAGAAAATTTCCAGTTTAATGAGGCCGGGGAGTTCAAAGTTTCCATCCAACAGGCGATGAGGAAAAACAGAAGCGAACAAGGAATTGAAAATCTGGAAGGTATCACCCAGGTTGGATTTAGAATAGAAAACACCCAAAATTAGTAATTGCACCTATGGCAAATCCGTCTAAGAAATCAAATTCAAAATCTGTTAAAAAACCTTCAGGTTTTCGCAAATATATCGTTGGCTTTTGGACCCTTTTCGGAATCGGGATAATGATACTGATATTGCTTTTCCTTCTGGCAGGTTGGGGCGCGTTTGGGGAAATGCCGGAGTTTGAAGAACTGGAAAATCCGGAGTCCAATTTGGCTACCGAGATTTTTTCAACAGATGGTGAAACCCTTGGCAAGTATTATAGCGAAAACCGAACTCCCATAAAATATGAAGATTTACCAACTCATCTCATCCAGGCACTTGTAGCGACTGAAGATGAGCGCTATTATGAACATTCCGGGATTGATGCTAAAGGAACCCTTAGAGCCGCCGTGTTTTTAGGGTCAAAAGGTGGGGCGAGTACAATTACGCAGCAATTAGCAAAATTATTATTTACAGAAGATGTTTCAAAAAACTTCTTTGGAAGGGTGATTCAGAAGTTCAAGGAATATATCATCGCTGTCCGTTTGGAACGCCAGTATACCAAAGAAGAGATTGTCACCATGTACTTCAATAAGTACGATTTTGTCTATCAGGCCGTAGGGATACGCTCTGCTGCAAAAATTTATTTCGATAAGGAAGCCAAGGACCTTAAGATAGAGGAGGCGGCGGTTTTGGTGGCTATGTTGGTAAATGCCTCTTTATATAATCCTATGCGCAGGCCGGAAATGGTGGAACAACGCCGGAACCTTGTGCTGAAACAAATGGAAAAAAACGGGTTTTTAACCTCCATGGAAAAGGATTCCCTGCAGGCCATACCTATGAAAATTAATTTCACTCCTCAAGGTCATGACGAAGGTATCGCGACTTACTTCAGGGTTTATTTACAAGGCTTCATGAGGGATTGGATCGAGAAAAACCCAAAACCCGACGGAGGCACCTATAACCTCTACCGCGACGGATTAAAAATTTACACCAGCATAGATTCCAGAATGCAGAAATATGCCGAAGAAGCCGTTGCCATGCATATGTCCCATCTTCAAAAGGAATTTGACTGGCAGAACAGGAATAACAAAACAGCCCCTTTCAGGGATATAAATGAATCCCAGGTTGCCCATATTGTAAAAAATGCGATGCGGGTATCTGCGAGATGGCATAAAATGGAAGCTCAGGGAAAATCCGAAAAAGAGATCGAGGATTCCTTTGACAAGAAAACCGAAATGAGCGTTTTTAGCTGGAGTGGCATAAAAGATACCATAATGACCCCCACGGATTCCATCCTGTACTACAAATCGTTTTTAAATGCCGGGATGATGTCCATGACCCCTCAAACCGGGGAAGTAAAAGCCTGGGTTGGTGGTATCAATTTCAAGCACTTTAAATACGAACACGTAAAACAAGCGAGAAGGCAGGTAGGATCTACCTTTAAGCCTTTTGTTTACGCCACGGCCATAGATCAGTTAAAACTTTCACCTTGTGATGTCCTTCCCCGGAACCATTTTACTATGGAAGCCGGAAAACACGGAAATCAAAATGACTGGTCACCCCGTAACAGTGATAATAAATACGAGGGAATGTTGACATTGAAAAACGCTTTGGCACTTTCTGTCAATACTATAACAGCACGATTAATAGATAAAATTGGTCCAAAACCGGTTATTGAATTGCTCGATAAATTGGGAGTCGACACAAGGGAAATTCCCGCGGTCCCTTCCATTGCATTGGGAACTGCAGATATGAGCGTGTTTGAAATGGTTTCGGCCTACAGCACTTTTGTGAATGAAGGAGTATATGTAAAACCGGTTATTGTAAACAGGATTGAAGACAAAAATGGAACTGTATTGTACCAACAGGTTCCGGAAACCAGGGATGTGTTGAGCAAAGAAGCTGCTTACGTTACGATAAACCTGATGGAAGGGGTAACTCAATTCGGTTCAGGGGTAAGATTACGTGGAACATGGGCAGGAAATCAAGATCATTACAGACGTGCCGTGACAGGTTATCCTTATGATTTTAAAAACCCTATTGCGGGGAAAACGGGAACTACCCAAAATCAAAGTGATGGCTGGTTTATGGGAATGGTCCCAAATTTGGTTTCCGGAGTTTGGGTTGGCGGGGAAGATCGTGCCGTCCATTTTCCCGGTATAACCTATGGACAGGGAGCAACTATGGCATTGCCTATATGGGGGATTTATATGAAAAAGGTCTATGCCGATAAAGAATTGGAGGTTTCCAGCGGAGCTTTCCCAAGACCGGAAAATCTTTCCATTGAAATAGATTGTGCAAATTACGGAGAGAAAAATGAAGATTCCCAAAACACTTCAGATGAATTGGAATTTTAAATTATTCCGAAATTCCTAAAATGTTTTAATTTAGCTGACTGAAATCGTTGTAGTAAGATCAATATTTTTGTAAATTTCCCAAAACGAAATTTCAATGATCAAAAAAACTGTAAATAACGTTCAGGAAGCTTTAAGCGGCGTTCATGATGGAATGACATTTATGCTTGGGGGTTTTGGCCTATGCGGAATTCCTGAAAATTCCATTTCAGAATTGGTGGAGCTCAACTTAAAAGATCTCACCTGTATATCCAACAATGCCGGGGTAGACGATTTTGGTCTCGGCCTTTTACTTCAAAAAAAACAAATCAAAAGAATGGTTTCTTCCTACGTGGGGGAAAACGCCGAATTTGAGCGTCAGATGCTCAGTGGTGAACTGGACGTGGAACTCACTCCCCAGGGAACCCTGGCAGCAAAATGCCAGGCAGCACAACAAGGTTATCCAGCTATTTATACACCCGCAGGCTATGGCACAGAAGTGGCCATAGGTAAAGAAACCCGTGAATTCAATGGGAAAATGTACGTTCTGGAAGAAGCTTACAAAGCCGATTTTGCCTTTGTAAAAGCATGGAAAGGCGATGAGGCTGGAAACCTGATCTTCAAAGGTACAGCCCGAAATTTTAATCCGTTAATGTGCGGTGCAGCTAAGATAACCGTTGTTGAAGTTGAAGAATTGGTGAAACCCGGGGAACTGGATCCAAATCAAATTCATATTCCCGGAATTTTCGTACAAAGGATCTTCAAAGGGAAGAATTACGAGAAGAGAATCGAACAACGAACTGTGAGACAAAAATAATTTGAGAATTAGCTAATTTGAAAATTTGAAAGTTGAGAGATGATAAGGAAAATATTATTGTTCAAAAGACTTTTGAGTTTTCTCTAAAAGTAATCTCATTTACAGAAGAATTAAGGAATGATAGAAAATTCGAAATGGCTTCACAGCTATTTAAAAGCGGAACTTCTATAGGGGCCAATGCCCGTGAGGCTCAAAATGCAGAAAGCCCCGCAGATTTCATTCACAAATTCAAGATAGCTGCAAAAGAAGCAGAAGAAACTGATTATTGGTTGGAATTATGTTCTAAATCTGAGTTCCTTCCAAATCCACAGAAAACTCTGGTGTCAGATTTAGAAGTAATTATGAAAATTATTTCTAAAATATTAAGTACAACAAAGAAGAAATAATTTTCAAATCAATTAATTTTTAAATATTCAAATTAAAAAATAATGGCTTTAGATAAAAACGGAATTGCAAAGCGTATTGCGCAAGAAGTTCAGGACGGAGATTATGTAAACCTTGGGATTGGAATCCCAACATTGGTTGCAAATTTTGTGCGAGATGACATCAATGTTGAATTTCAAAGTGAGAACGGAATTTTAGGAATGGGCCCATTTCCATTTGAAGGGGAAGAAGACCCGGATTTGATCAATGCAGGAAAACAAACAATTACCGCGTTACCCGGAGCCAGTTTTTTTGATTCGGCAATGAGTTTTGGGATGATTCGGGGACAACACGTAGATCTCACCATTTTGGGGGCTATGGAAGTAGCTGAAAATGGAGATATTGCCAATTGGAAAATCCCCGGGAAAATGGTTAAAGGAATGGGAGGAGCGATGGATCTGGTGGCTTCAGCAGAAAATATTATTGTTGCCATGATGCATACCAACAGGGCCGGAGAATCTAAATTATTGAAAAGATGCTCTCTCCCTTTAACAGGAGTGGGTTGTGTTACCAAAATTGTAACAGAACTGGCTGTAATTGAAGTCACTAAAAAAGGCTTTAAATTATTGGAGAGAGCTCCGGGAGTAAGCGTTGAAGAAATTAAAAAAGCAACAGAAGGAACTTTGCTTGTAGAAGGTGAAATTCCAGAAATGATACTGGATTAAGGAAATGGAGAATAGCTGATTTAGAAATTATTCAATGAAAAAACCCGTTCCAAATACTTGGAACGGGTTTTTCTATAATTTAAAAATAATAAACGGACTTTAAAGAAGTCCGTTTGGCTCTACCCATTTAAACTGGTGCTGGTCTTTTGGAATGGCAATTCTACTTGCAATTCGGGTCATTCTATCGGGCAAAGCCAATAAATAATCCCTGGCTTTTTCAGCGTCATCCGTAAGCGAGGTCATTTTATCTATTTCCCAATAAGCGTTCAATTTTCTTAGGATATCTATATAATCATAAGTGGTATAAACCCCTAAACGTTGGGCGGCATTGGAGAAATTTTCAAAGGCAGCCGCAATATCCTGACCGGATTCCCTGATGAATTGGGCCGGCATCACGATTTTTTTCTTCATCATATCCTGGAAAGCCAACATCATTTCGCTTGGGTCATATTCAAAGATGGTCTTTACAAATTCCCTGTATGCCAGGTGATGCCTCATCTCGTCCCCGGCAATAACGCTGCACATTTTGGCAAGCATTTTATTCCCTTTTTGTTTGGCGAGTTGTCCCACTCTTTTATGGGAAATATTGGTGGCCAATTCCTGAAAACTGGTATAGACGAAATTTTTATAAGGATCTCTTCCGGTACCAATATCAAACCCATCACTGATTAAATACTGCGTGGTTTTTTCAATTTCGCGCATGTTTACCCTTCCCGATAGATAAAGGTATTTGTTAAGCGTATCTCCGTGGCGGTTTTCTTCCCCGGTCCAGTGGCGAAGCCATCTTGACCAGCCATCCTGCCCGTGTTGGTTTACCCCTTCCATATCCATTAACCAGGATTCATATGTAGGCAGAGCTTCTTCGGTAACCATATCGGCTACAAGAACAACCCAGAAATCGTACCCAAGTTCCTTGGATTCTTCCCTTATTTGTTTGATCTCCTCCATGTAATTATCATTTTGAAGATTGGGCAAAAGATCTGTAGGTTGCCAGATTTCTTCAATTGGGATCAAATATTTATTAATATAACCATCGATTGTTTTCTCAACGGTTTGCATAACTTCTAATCGGATGTTGTTTAAGGCCATAGCTTTTATTTTTAAAGGGTTTCCAAACAATACAAAAACGAATTCTGTAAAGCGCTGGCTAATATTTATTTAATATCATCAAAAATGGTGCAACGATATTCTAATATTTTCAAATATATAAATTTATTGAAAAGTTAGGGTAGAAAAGACTCTAAATTTCTTCCTTTTTCTTTCGGATAAAGCTTGTGTACCGGTTCACTTTGCCAGATTTTATTGGAATTTATATCCATGGCAGAAAGTTTTCCTTTAAAAGCTGCACCGGTATCTAAATTCCAGACATTTGCCATTTTGACCGGATTACTCTCGTCAATCCGGGTAACGGGAGTATGTCCAATAAAGATTTCTTCAAATAATTGCAAGCGCGCAGGATAAAATTTGTGGGTGAGGGGCAAGGTTTTATCCAGTGATAAAGCCATTTCCCATAAAGTACGGTCCCAATAAAATAAGCTGGGAAAATATTCTTCTGCCGGGCCGCGATGGTTGGTAAATCCAGCATGCACAAATAACCTGTTTTGCTCGTCAACATAAAAATCCTGCATCTGTTCATAAAACCCAATATGGGTTTTGATTTCTTCTGAAGAAAGGTTTCGGTAAGCATCAATACTTGTTTGTCCCCCATGCATCAGCCATTGTTCGTTGAAATCACCGGTTATCAACCAGTGATGTGTTAAATCGTCATGGTTTCCACGCAAGAAAACACAGGTATTTTTGTTTGCAAGTTCTATTAAATAACTTACCACATTGGCAGAATCGCTCCATCCATCTACATAATCCCCTAAAAATATCAGGTTATCATCCTGGGTTAATTCAATTCTTTCGAACAATTGGACCAAGGCCTTTAAGCCGCCGTGAATGTCGCCAATTGCAATTGTTCTCTTCATATTAACTGTATTTTATCTTTCTTAAAATCCGCATACTTTCCTTATAAGCGCGATATGCTTTTTTGTTATGTAGCCTTAATACCTCTTTTGCACTTTCAAGTTTTTTTATGGCATCCTCAAAATGATTAAAAGAACAAATTAAATAGGTTTCCGGAAGATTTACAAGGTCCTTCTCTTCTTGTTTATTTAGGGTTAGGCCATTCTTTAATTTTGAAAGCAAAGCATTATTGGCGTTGTAAATATGATATAAAATTTTTATGTCGAATTGTGGCGGTTCAAACAACAATTTACTTTCTATCTCGTAGCTCGCGTTATCCTTGAATTTAATGGTGACTTCTTCCAGCGGGTAATATTGAAATTTATTTTCCAATCCCAGGTGCACATATTCCACAATTTTGAAATAATCGTCGGTAATACTGATGCTTACTTCATCTAATTCAGAATAAAAAAGCTTCACCTGTTCATTGATCAGTTCAATATCCAGCCTCGAATAGTAAATTTCATTTTTAATTTTTTTAATTTTCCCGGCCCAGCAAACCACAAAATATTCCTTGAACACTTTATAAGCGGGATGAAAATCCTTTCGTTTGTTCATAAAATCGAAGACACCATCCAGGGTGAGTTCAATATTGTTTTGAGCGTGGTTTTCTATTGAAGCGACTATTTTGGAGTTCACATCCTTTATTTCGATCCCGAATACTTTCGGCATACTTATACTACCTTCCCTAATATAAACTGAACCGCCGTAGTATTTCCAGATGTTTTTTCGCAGGGAACAGACCTTTCCATTATTAGGTCTTATAGTCACCAATCCTACCACTAAATGGTCCGGTAAATGCGGAAAAGGGATATTCTCATAAGAAACCAAGGGCGGGTTGGAAAGATAGGCGTTTACAAGGTTCTGGATCTTGCTGTCGTCAAAAAAATCCACTCCCCGAATGCTATTGTCATCGTCTTCAACTCCTATTACCATATAGGAATTATTGTTGGGATTGGAATTTGCCAAAGCGCAAATGTGTTTTAAAAATTTGGCTTTTCCTTCTTTTTGGCCAATATTGAGCAACCGCTTTTTATCATAAAAGCTGTTCTCGTCATTATGTGCGAGCAGATTTTTGATTAATAGGCGTTTGTTGATCATTTTAAAAATTTTATCATTCCTGTAATAGTGGGATTCTCTTTTTTTATATTGTTTTTAGTTGATTTTAAAATCTTTAAATTGATGGAAGCAAAGATAATTAATCCTTATTTACAAGAGTACTGCTTGCTTGGGCGGTTGGCATTACAGTTAGATCGGCAATATTCACGTGATACGGTCTTGAAACCACAAATGTTATTATATCGGCAATATCCTCTGGTAAAAGTGGCTGAAATCCTTCATATACTTTTTGGGCACGTTCCTCATCTCCTTTGAACCGCACTTTGCTAAAATCGGTTTTGGTCATTCCTGGATTGACTGCGCCAACCCTAATGCCAGCTTTGTTCAAATCTATTCTCATCGCCTGGTTGATGGCATCCACAGCAAATTTACTGGCACAATACACATTTCCGTTAGGATAAACTTCTTTTCCGGCAGTAGAGCCAATATTGATAATATGTCCTGATTTACGTTCCGCCATTCCGGGAATTATCGCTTTGCTCACATACAACAGGCCTTTCACATTGATGTCTATCATAGCATCCCAATCGTCGGTATTTCCGTCCTGAATAGAATTCATGCCATGCGCATTTCCCGCATTGTTGACCAAAATATCGACATTCCGAAATTCTTTGGGCAAACTTTCAATTTGTTTAAAAACTTCGGTTTTATCGCGAATATCAAAACACAAAGTAGTGACCGAAACCAGTTTGGACAATTCGGTTTTAAGCTCGTCAAGCGCGTTCTGCCTTCTTCCACATAAAATTAAATCAATTTTTTGAGAGCCAAAAGCCCGGGCGGTGGCTTTCCCAATTCCGCTGCTAGCCCCTGTTATTAATGCTATTTTTTTCATAGATGTTAAAATTAAAATTTAAAAAAGATTTTAAGGTATAAAAAGTATTGCAAGTAAGCGACTTATCCCCTATTAAACCTTGTTTAAGACTTGTTAAAAATAGTTAATTGGGAATTTATTTGAAATGAAATATAATATCCGGCGTTTTAATGTCCAAACCCAAATTAATTTTAAACTTAAATCAAATTAACTATGAATTTAAAGAAACTGAAAATGAAGAAATTTGCAGGCCTTTTGTTGGCTGTAGTTGCGGTAACAATGTTTTTTAGCTGTAGCGAAGATGATTCCACAAGTGATCAAAACGCAAGAGTTAAAATTAGCATGACCGATGCCCCCGGAGATTACGACAATGTTTTTATTGATGTTATAGATGTAAAAATCAAAGCCGATGCCGCAGCCGATGAAGAAGGTTGGGTAAGTTTAAGCAATGTAAAACCCGATATATATGATTTATTGACCCTTACAGGTGGTGTTACGCAACTTTTGGCTAATGCCGAAGTACCTGCTGGATTTTTAGGCCAGATCCGATTGGTTTTAGGTGATGACAACTCTGTTGTAATCAATGGGGAATCTCAAGCACTTGCCACTCCAAGTGCACAGCAATCCGGTTTAAAACTTCAAGTAAACCAGGAACTGGAAGGTGGCCAGGAATATTTGTTTTTACTGGATTTTGACGTAGATAAGTCTATTGTATCCGCTGGGACTTCAGGAGGTCTTATCCTTAAGCCTGTAATCCGTATTTCTGCAAATGAAGGCGGGGCAATAATGGGAAAAATATCTCCAAGTACTTTTAACAGTTTGGTGGAAGCAAAAAGTGCTGCTCATACCATTTCTGCTTACACAGATGCTAACGGCGAATTTGTTTTACATGGTGTTCCTGACGGAATTTATGAGTTAACCATAACTCCTGAGGCGGGTGCTGCTTATAGCATTAAAATTGTGAGCAATGTTGAAGTTGCAGGTGGTGCTACAAATAACCTTGAAACAATCTTCTTGGACGGGATTTAGTAGATAAAATTAAATATGAATTTAAAAAGCAGCGGCAATCCCGCTGCTTTTTTTGTTTTTTAACCATTTTGGTTCGATAATTGCGAATTTGCATCGTTCCTAATTTGTGAATATCTTCACATTTTTAAAATTTAAACCTATGATAGAGAATAATGCTTCAATAGATATTTCAAGCCTTAATGAAAAAATAGAAAGGGAAAGTGCTTTTGTTGACTTGCTTACTGCCGAAATAAATAAGGTGATCATAGGTCAAAAAGATATGGTGGAGCGTTTGTTAATAGGACTTCTTGGGCAGGGACATATCCTGCTTGAAGGTGTTCCGGGCTTGGCAAAAACCCTGGCGATAAATACCCTTTCACAAGCCGTCCACGGTAGTTTTAGCAGGATCCAGTTTACCCCGGACCTTTTGCCGGCCGATGTTACGGGTACTATGATCTACAATATGAAACTGAATGACTTCAGTATTAAAAAAGGTCCCATTTTCGCAAATTTCGTCCTTGCCGATGAAATAAACAGGGCTCCCGCAAAAGTGCAATCGGCTTTGCTGGAGGCCATGCAGGAAAAGCAAGTTACCATTGGGGACGAAACTTTTATACTGGACAGGCCTTTTCTGGTAATGGCGACCCAAAATCCGGTGGAACAGGAAGGAACTTATCCCTTGCCGGAAGCCCAGGTTGACAGGTTTATGCTAAAAACCGTGATCAAATATCCTAAAATGGCCGAGGAACAACTTATTGTTCGCGCAAATTTAAGAGGAGGTTTTGAGAAGGTAAATCCGGTAGTTAGTTTGGAACAAATCGCCAGGGCACAGGCAGCGGTTCGGGAGGTTTATATGGATGAAAAAATAGAAAAATATATACTGGATATCGTATTTGCAACGAGAAATCCGGAAAAATATAAGTTGGAGGAATTAAAACCCCTTATAAATTTTGGAGCTTCGCCACGGGGAAGTATCAATTTGGCAATGGCAGCAAAATGTTATGCCTTTATTAAAAGAAGGGGATATGTTGTTCCGGAAGACGTTAGGGCAATAGTATTTGATGTATTGCGCCACAGGATAGGAATAACTTATGAAGCGGAAGCAGAAAATGTCACTTCCGAAGATATCATCAGCAAAATTATAAATGAAATAGAAGTGCCTTAAAAAGCATTCTTAATCCCCGATGGGGAACTTTAAAATTATATTTTCAACCAAAAAAATTGACTCTTCTGTTTCCATTGGAAACTTACCGGAAGATGGCTAAAAATGGATACGAAGGAATTACTTAAGAAAGTCCGAAAAATCGAGATCAAGACCAAGCGCCTGAGCAATCACGTGTTTGGGGGAGAGTATCATTCTACATTTAAAGGTAGGGGAATGATCTTTAGCGAAGTGAGGAGTTATCAGTTCGGGGATGATGTGAGGAGTATAGACTGGAATGTAACCGCACGGTATAATGAGCCTTTTGTCAAGGTTTTTGAAGAAGAACGCGAGTTGACCATGATGTTGGTTGTAGATATTTCGGCATCAGAATTATTTGGGACCCAAAATCAATTTAAAAAGGAAATTATTACTGAAATTGCCGCCACCCTGGCGTTTTCGGCTTCCCAAAACAATGATAAAATAGGGCTGTTGCTTTTTTCAGACCAGATGGAGTTATTTATTCCGCCTAAAAAAGGCAGATTTCATGTGTTGCGTATTATCCGGGAACTTTTGGAATTTGAACCAAAAGGCAAAAAAACCGATTTGGCAGAAGCTTTAAAGTATGTAACCAGCATTATTAAGAAAAAGGCCATCATTTTTATATTGTCAGATTTTATTGCCGATGATTATCAGCGAACTTTAAAGATCATAAGCAACAAACATGATGTTACCGGGATCAGGATATATGACCCGAGGGAGGAAGAGATTCCCAATTTAGGGATGGTACAAATGTCAGACAGGGAAACCGATGAATTGATAATGGTAAATACAGGTTCAAAATCTGTGAGACTCGCTTATGGTGCCTATTTTAAAGATCGGGAAAATTATTTCAGGGAAAGTTTTTCAAAAAGCGGTGCCGGGATTTTGAGCACACGGGTTGACGAAAGTTATGTCAAAAAATTGTTGGGATATTTTAAAAGAAGAGGATAAGAATTAAAAATGACAAAAAGACACTCAACATTTTATAAAATTATTTTTCAACCTGAAACCTTAGCAGTTATATCCAACCTTGGACGTGAAAAAATCAGTGCCCATAGGTCATTCTTATTTTTCCTTTTTGCAATAACTTCATTTTTTGGATTTTCACAGAATCCGGGTATTTCTGCAAGCATAGATTCCACTCAAATTAAAATTGGCGAACAAATCATTTATAGTATTTCGGTGGAAACCGACTCTACCGATCTTGTGGTTTTTCCGGAAGGCCAGACCTTTAACCCGATGGAAGTCGTGGAATCACTGAAAACCGATACTTCCAGGATTCAAAACAGGTTTAAACTGTTAAAGCAATATGCGCTCACCCAATTCGATTCCGGGAGTTATACCATTCCACAACAGAAAATACTTATTGACGATACTCCTTTTTTAACCGATTCAATGAAGGTGGAAGTCGCAACGGTTGTTGTTGATACAACCAAACAAAAAATGTATTCTATTAAACCTGCAATGGAGGTGCCTTCCGCATTTGAAATTCCGAATTGGTTTTGGTGGTTACTTTCGGGTTTAGTTATAATTGGTTTGGTTTATTATTTCTTCAGAAGAAAAAAGAAAAAACAGGAAGCAGAAAAACAATTGCCACCTTATGAAAGGGCATTGTTCGAATTACAACAGCTGGACAAATCCCAATTATTGGAAAACCGCCAGACCAAGGAATATTATTCAAAATTAACCGAAGCTGTAAGGCGATATCTTGAGGATGAGATAAACCTTCGGGCAATGGAGAGCACGACTTCTGAGCTTATCAATTATCTGGAAATCAAGATGGAGGCCGGGAAATTGAAATTGAGTCGGGAAACCATAGATGAACTTAAAACCATTTTGCAGCGTGCAGATCTTGCGAAATTTGCCAATTCCAGACCGGATATAATTACTGCCAAAGGAGATCGGTCAAAAATTGAACACGTAATAACCGATACAAAAGCAGCAATCCCTGAGCCTACAGAAGAGGAACGTTTAAAAGACGAGGCATACCGGAAAGCACAGTTAAAACGGAGAAAACGAAAACGTATAATTATTGGAGTTGCGGGCGCGATCCTTGTAATTGCACTGGGAATTACCGCACTTGTTACCACCAGGGGTTTTGACTATTTAAAAGACGGTTTAATCGGCAATCCTACCAAAGAATTGCTTGAAGGCGAATGGATACAAAGTGAATATGGAGATCCTGCAGTGTCCATCACAACTCCAAGGGTTCTTAAACGGGGTGAAATTGATATGCCCAACGATGCTAAAGCCATGTTGGTTGGCAATGAAACCTTTATTGACGGAAGTTTGGACAATCCTTTGTATGTTGTTTTAAGCACTGTAAAGTTTCAAAAAGACGTGAAATTTGAATTAAAAACTGCCGTAGAGGGGGTTTATGCAAATTTAGAGCGAAAAGGAGCCAAAAATATTATTGTTAAAGAGGAAGAATACAGCACATTGGAAGGAATTAAGGGAACTGAGGTTTTTGGAACACTGGAAATTGAAAATCCGGTTACAAAAAGACCGGTGACCAAGAAATATAGCATTCTGAATTTTGTCGAAAATGGCGGCTTTCAACAAATCACCGTAATTTATGATGAGCAGGACGTTTACGCCGATGAAATCGCGGGCCGGATTATTAATTCGGTTGAATTTGAAAATCCAGCGAACTAATGTTAGATAATTTTACATTTGAAAATCCGCAATTTTTTTGGTTATTGCTTTTATTGCCAATAGCCGCAGCCTGGTATTTTTGGAAGCGGAACAAGCAACTTCCGGAGCTTAAAATTTCAAGCGTGAAAGGTTTTAAGGCAAAACCCAGTTTACTTCCTTTATTGAGACATGGTTTGTTTTTGCTCAGGTTGTTGGCTCTTGCCCTATTAATTACCGCAATGGCCAGACCGCGTACAACAGATGTTTCAACCAAGACCACTTCAACTCAGGGAATAGATATAGTGCTTGCAATTGATGTTTCCGGGAGTATGCTTGCAAGGGATTTAAAACCAAACAGGTTGGAGGCTTTAAAGGGAGTAGCCGCCGAATTTATTAAGGGCCGGCCTTCAGACAGGATAGGTTTGGTGGTATATGCCGGCGAGAGTTTCACCAAAACCCCTGTAACCAGTGATAAAGCCATCGTGCTAAGCGCTTTGGCCGATATTGAATTCAATACGGCCTTAGAAAACGGTACCGCTATAGGAATGGGGCTGGCAACAGCAGTAAATAGATTAAAAGACAGCAAGGCGAAGAGCAAAGTGATTATTTTATTGACAGATGGAGTTAACAATGCCGGGTTTATAGATCCTAAAATTGCTAGTGAACTGGCAGTGGAATACAAGATAAAAACCTATACAATTGGGGTTGGAACCAATGGAATGGCGCTTTCGCCTGTGGCAGTGATGCCAAATGGCCAATTTCAATACGGATTAGCGCAGGTGGAAATAGACGAAAAATTGCTCCAGGAAGTTGCACATGTAACAGGAGGAAAATATTTTAGGGCAACCAATAATGAAAAACTGGAATCGATTTACGAAGAAATTGACAGCCTTGAAAAAACCGAGGTCGAAGAATTAAAATATACCAATTACGAAGAAAATTTCAGGCCGTTATTACTATTGGCCGGGCTATTACTGATTATGGAACTCTTTTTGCGGTTTACTGTTTTTAGGAGTTTTATTTAAAAAGTATCAACCACCTTTTGGGTGGGAATGTGTTGAAAATAAAGAATATTTGGGCAAAATATCATCAGAAGGTATATTCCCATAGAAATAAATAAGAGGTATTTAAATGTATATTTTAGAGGAAGAAAAATATTTCTGGTTGTTGCTCATCATCCCTTTTTTGGTAGTGCTATATGCGTTGCTTCTTCTTTGGAAAAAACGCAGCCAAAAACAGTTTGCTACCCCCGGGATGCTTCAGAAATTAAGCCCGGAAAAATCCCGGTTCAAACCCGGTTTAAAATTCGCTATATTATTGCTTGCTTTAGCCAGCCTGAGTATGGCTTTGGTCAATCCTAAGATTGGGAACAAAATGGAAACTGTAACCCGGGAGGGAGTAGATGTTGTGTTTGCTATTGACGTTTCAAAAAGTATGGAGGCAGAAGATATTGCGCCAAACCGATTGGAGAAATCCAAACAATTGGTCACCCAGATCATCAATAATTTGGTGGGGGACCGGATTGGGATTATAGCTTATGCGGGAAGTGCCTTTCCACAACTGCCAATTACCACAGATTATGCTGCCGCAAAAATGTTCTTGCAAGCCATGAATACCGATATGGTGTCATCTCAAGGGACAGCTATCAATGATGCGATAGATCTGGCCACCACTTATTACAATGATGCCGACCAAACCAGCAAAGTCCTGTTTATAATAAGTGATGGGGAAGATCATTTTGGAGAAGTTGGCCCTACTGCCAGGAAAGCTGCCGAACTGGGAATACGTATTTTCACCATTGGAGTTGGAACCATCAAAGGGGCGCCAATTCCTCTAAAAAAGAATGGAATCATACAAAGCTATAAAAAGGATCAAAACGGCGAAACTGTCATTACCAGAATGAATGAGGAAACCTTAAAAGAGATTGCTGCCAATGCGAATGGGAAATATATTGAGGGCAATATAACTTCTGAAGTAACTTCGGAAGTGACGGAAATTCTTCAAAATATGGATAAAACCGAATTTGAAGCCAATCAGTTTGCAGATTATCAGTCCCAATATCAGTGGTTTTTAGGTTTCGGAATATTGTTGTTGCTTTTGGATGTTTTCCTGTTGGAAAGAAAAACATCCTGGGTCAAAAAAATGAACCTGTTTAACGAACATAGAAGTTAGGATGATGCTGAAAAATATACCAGTTTTGAATATGCTCCGCACCTGTCTTTTAGTAGGTGCAGGTTTGTTGTTTTTCAACATTTCCTTCGGACAATCAGTTCAGGAGGAAAACAAACAAATCATTCGAAAAACAGACAAAATTCTGAGAGAAGCTGAAAAAGAATTGAGTGAAAACGATTTTGCATCGGCTGAAGCTTCCTATAGGCAGGCTGTTTCCAAAAACCCTGAAAGTGTAACTGCCCGCTATAATATGGCAAATATGTACTATGGAAAAGAAAAACCGGCACAAGCCGCTACCCGTTATGATCAGGCCGGCAAAATAGCCGGAACTAAAGAAGAAAAGCACCGGATATTCCATAATATGGGAAATTCCTTTATGGAACAAAAGAATTATGCGGGAGCTGTGGAAGCCTATAAAAATGCGTTGAGGAATATCCCTTCCGATGAGGAAACGAGGTATAATTTAGCTTTGGCCAAAAAAATGCTGGAGAAGGAGAAAGAAGATGGAGGCGGTGGGGAAGATGATAAAAAGGAGCAAAATAAGGACGATAAAAACAAGGATAAAAAAGACGATCAGGGAGAAAAAGATCAGGATAAAAAAACCGGTGAGGATAAGGAAGATAAGGGCGGAGATCAAAAAGACGACTCCAAACAAGAACCGGAGAAACCGGATGATAAAGGCGATCCTAAGGATAAAAAAGAAGAAAAGGGAGATCAGGAAAAGGAACAACAACCGCAACCACAACCGGGTCAACTCTCAGCTCAACAAATTAAAAATTTGCTGGAAGCCATGAATAATGAAGAAAAGAAGGTGCAGGAAAAAATAAATGCCCAAAAGGCTAGAGGAGCCAAAACCAGGACCGGGAAAGATTGGTAACCAGTAAAACCGGAATCGGGTCTAATAAAAACTTAAAAGTCAAGTAAAACAAGGGATGAATTTAAGAATATTCATACTGTCATTTTTTTTAGCAATTTCAACTTTGAGTTTTGCTCAGGTTAAATTTGAAGCCAACATAAGTAAAAATACGTTGGGGATAAATGAGCGCCTGAGGGTAGATTTTGAAATGAATCAGGATGGTGACAATTTTAATCCGCCTTCTTTTAACGGCTTCACCGTTGTTGGCGGTCCCAACCAGTCTGTAAGTAACAGTTGGATCAATGGGAAACGCACCTATTCCAAAACATACACTTATTTTCTTGCGCCTCAGGGCAGAGGGAAATTCACCATTGGGCAGGCAGAAATAACGGTTGAAGGGAACACTTATAAAACCTCACCGGTTCAGGTTGAAGTTACAGCCGCGGTAGATACTCCCACCGATGGGAATAATTCAGACTTTGTCGCTTCAGAAAATCTGCATTTGGTTGCGGAAATTTCCAATCCCAATCCTTATTTGAATGAAGCAATTACCGTTGTTTATAAGCTTTACGTGAGTCCGCGAATAAGTGTTAGCAATTGGAGGGAAATGGATAGTCCGGTTTATCAGGATTTTTGGAGCCAGAATATCGATATTAAACAGTTAAATATAGAATCCGGAGAGTTCCAGGGGGAGCCATACAGATATGTCATTCTGCGTAAAACAATTTTATATCCTCAAAAAACCGGGGAACTGGAAATAGAGCCGTTGACTCTCTCAGTTTCGGTAGATGTGCCCAGTGACCGCAGGGACATATTTGGAGGCAGGCTTTTTACCACAATAGACAAAACCGTGGCCGCGGGGAAAAGGACAATTAATGCAAAAGCTTTGCCCCAGGCCAATAAACCTGGAAGTTTTACCGGTGCAGTTGGCAAATTTGATTTTAAGGTAACAGCCGATAGATCCAGCCTTGCCGCTACAGAATCCCTGAACCTAAAAGTTGAGGTAAGGGGGAATGGCAATTTGAAATTATTTGAACTTCCGGAGTTGCAAGTGCCTGCATCATTAGAAAAATATGAGCCAGAACGCATCGAAAACGTAAGGACCGATTTAAACGGAACTCAGGGAAGCATCATCGATAATTACACGATCGTTCCCATGCAAAAGGGAGAATTCCCAATTCCATCTTTATCTTTTTCCTGGTTCGATTTGGAAAGCAAGTCCTATAAAACCATTAATTCAGGAGAAATCCTGCTGGAAGTTTCCAATGCACCTGCGGGCGCAGCCATCAGTTCAGGAAGTTCAAATTCGGTAACTAAGCAAACAGTCGAATTAAATCAAAATCAATTTAAATATATCAGGTTAAGCACTAATTTAAAACCTGTAAATTCCGGTTCCTTTTTTGGGTCCATGGAGTTTTGGTCGTTGTTGTCGTTTCCTTTTATCTTGATTATTTTAGCAGTTCTTTTGGGTAAAAAACGCGAAGCTTTAGCCAATGATGTACTTGGAAATAAGATTAAAAAAGCCGACAAGCTGGCCAGGAAATACTTGTTTGAAGCTAAAAAGAATCTCGGGGATCAAAAAGCCTTCTACCTAACGCTTGAACGTGCTTTACACAATTACCTGAAGGCAAAATTACATCTTCAAACCAGCGAGATGAGCAAGGAACGGATTGTGGAATTATTGGCAGAGCGCAAGGCCAATCCCGTAACAACCAAAGATTTTATCGCACTTATAGAGAGTTGTGAATTTGCACGATACACGCCTTCTTCAAATGTAGAGATGCATCGGGACTATGAAAATGCAGCCCGTGTAATTTCGGAATTAGACAAACAATTATAGCTATGAATAAGATTGTTTATTTACTATTTATCTGCTTTTTTTCTTTGTCGGCACAAAACAAAGATTTATTTCAGGAGGCGAATACGGCTTATAATGAAGGAAATTATTCAGAAGCAATTAATAATTATGAACGCATTCTGGAAAATAGCGAGACTTCAGCCGAGTTGTATTACAACCTGGCAAATGCGCATTATAAATTAAGTCATATCGCACCCAGTGTTTATTACTATGAAAAAGCACTTCAACTCGATCCAGGCGATTCAGATGTAAAAAACAATCTGGAATTTGCCCAAAACATGTTGATAGACGAGATTGAAGTAGTTCCAAAAACGGGACTTTTAAAAATAACAAACAAGTTAATTTCAGTTCTCAGCTTTAATGGTTGGGCATGGACAGCAGTAATTGGCTCGATATTGTTTGCCGCTTTTTTCCTTCTGTATTATTTCAGCAACTCCAGTAGACTAAAAAGATTTTTCTTCACCACCTCAATAATTGCACTAATTTTAATGTTGAGTGCTTTAATATTTGCTTTTCAACAACAGGAATATCAGAAAAACTCACAGTTTGCCATTATATTTTCTGAAGAAGCCATCATTAGAAACGAACCAACCCTGAGAAGCAACGAAATTTTAATGTTGCACGAGGGGACAAAGGTGAAAATTCTGGAAACTTTTCAAAACTGGATAAAATTTGAACTCGCCAATGAAATTCAGGGTTGGATGGATAAATCGGATGTCAGGTTTCTTTAAATATGTTTTTTCTTAAGTTAATATTAGATTAGAATTGCGTTGTTTATTTTATTATTGTTCTTTTAATGACTTAAAACACCTCAATTAAGGTAACTTATTAAAGCTTGTAATTATGGAGGATTTTTATAATAAAATTATAGAAAACAACAAAAAGTGGGTTGAAAATAAACTTGAACTGGATCCGCAATATTTTGAAAAACTATCCAAGGGCCAAAAGCCACCATTATTGTGGATTGGTTGTGCCGATAGCCGGGTACCTGCAAATGAAATAATTGGGGCACAACCGGGTGAAGTTTTTGTGCACAGAAATATTGCGAACATGGTGATCCATACCGATATGAGCATGCTGAGTGTTCTGGATTATGCCGTAAATGTATTGAAAGTAAAACACGTGATAGTTTGCGGGCATTACGGCTGTGGTGGAATCGAGGCTGCTATGACAAATAAATCAATAGGATTGATAGACAACTGGATAAGGCATATAAAAAATATTTACAGGGTTCATAAAAAAGAGTTGGACAAAATTGCAGATATAAGTGAACGAACCAACCGGTTTGTCGAGCTGAATGTAATAGAACAGGTATATGATCTTGCCAAAACTTCTATTGTGCAAAATGCTTGGGGAGCTGATCAGGAGTTGACGATTCACGGATGGGTATATGGAGTGGACAATGGAATTGTAAAGGATCTGGGAGTGAATTTTAAAAACGATTCACAACTGGATGAAGTATATAAGCTGGACTTTTAAGATCC
>Ga0307486_1000372_pt1 | contig 42867 bp, 28 predicted proteins | sample CBIW02metaG_FD_203663 | JGI IMG/M metagenome (GOLD analysis project Ga0307486, IMG submission 203663) | Sea-ice brine microbial communities from Beaufort Sea near Barrow, Alaska, United States - CBIW 0.2 | ecosystem: Environmental > Aquatic > Marine > Coastal | place: USA: Alaska | collected... | reverse complement strand
ATAACATACTTAATTGGTTGTTAATCAGCAAAAAAGATACAAAAAAAAGGAGCAAAAACACTACGTTTTTTACTCCTTTTCAATCCTTTTTATTTAAATTTTTGGGGGACTTTTTCAGTGCCCTCCTTTCGATGAGGCTTTTTGAGCGAGAGACCGGGTTCCCCTCGACTTCGCTCGGGATAACCTTCTCGCCCGATCTCTCAATAAAAAAAGCCCCATCTTTCGATGAGGCTTTTTGAGCGAGAGACCGGGTTCGAACCGGCGACATTCAGCTTGGAAGGCTGACGCTCTACCAACTGAGCTACTCTCGCATTACACTGCAAATATAACCGTAAAGTTTTTTAACTTCCAAAAAAATTATAGCTTTTTTAAGAAATGATATCCTTTTATTATAAAACCATGGTTCATATAAAACTTATGGGATCTGAAATTTTGAACGTAAGAATTTAATTCTGAAGCTTCACAGCCTTTTTCTCTTGAATACCTGAATATAAATTCGAAAATTTCTTTTCCAAATCCTCTATTTTGATATTCCGATTTTATATAAATATGATCGGTTTCACAAGATTTCCCCGCATAGTGTCGTGTCATAAACCACAGACCGAAAACTCCAATAATTTCATCTTTAAAATAAACACCGAAACATTCGTAATTCTGAGTTAACATTTCCTCAAAACGCGCTATAAGCAATGCTTCATCTGTTTGATATTCACCCAATTCCATGACGAAAGGTATGATCTGATCCAGGTCCTTCTTTAAAATCTTGTTAAATGACAATTCCATCCTGCAATTTTCTCCAAAAATAGTCATAATTTTAGCTATTGAAATTAATTAGATTTTAGACACTTATGAAAAATAAATCCGGTAAGACACAAGACCTCATCGATCAAAAATTTTTAGAGCAAAGAAAAATTTTTTTATGGGGAGAAGTAAATTCCAACGCAGCAAAACATGTTATTGAACGCCTATTGTATTTGGATGAAGAATCAAATAAAGAAATACAATTTTTTATAAATAGTCCTGGTGGGTTTGTAACTGATGGATTTGCCATGTACGATACAATGACATCTTTAAAAAGCCCCGTTTCAACTATATGTTCCGGACTCTCAGCTTCTATGGGATCTATTTTACTATCAGGAGGAACTAAAGGAAGGCGCTTTATTCAGCCACTTGCAAAGGTAATGATCCACCAGCCAAGCGGCGGGACAAAAGGTCAGGCTTCAAATATTGAAATTCAGGCAGCTGAAATTTTAAAAATAAGAGAAATTAGCGCAAAATTACTTTCAGAAAATTGTGGACAACCAATTGCTAAAATCATAAAAGACTTCAACAGAGATTATTGGATGGATGCCGACGAATCTGTTGCCTATGGTATTGTAGACGGTGTTTTTGTTCCTTAGTTATAATGAGTGATGATATCATACATAAGGAGGCTGACAGCAAAGGGAAATTCTATATGGAAGATGAAATCGGAATTATTTCTGAACTCAGATATTCCAAGAAGGAGAATGGTGAAGTTTTAATCATAAAACATACTGAAACAAGGACAGAATATAAAGGAAAGGGACTTGCCGCCATTTTGGTAAAAAAAAGCATTGACTATGTCAGGGAAAACAATATAAAAATTATCCCTGACTGCCCTTATGCAAAGGCATATTTTTCTCGTCATAAAGAATATGTAGATGTCTTAAAGATTAAATAATTGAAATTTTGACCACCACGATCCATATCTCTGAAATTCACGCTTCCGCTGTTTACGGAATTCGTCAAAAGGTTTTGAGACCTGGAAAACCAGTATCTGAATGTATGTTTAAAGGTGACACCTCTGCCAAAAGCATACATTTAGGTCTTTATATGGCTGAAAACTTTATAGGGGTGGCAAGTTTTATAAAGAACCGCAACCCTATATTTAAAGCCATAGAACAATATCAGTTAAGAGGAATGGCTATTTTACCCGAATTTGAGGGTCAAGGTTTTGGGACCTCCTTACTAACTGAAGGAGAAGAAAAGTTGAAAAATTTGATGAAGCAACCATTTTTATGGTTCAATGCAAGAGAGAGTGCAATTGGGTTTTACGAAAAATTCGGATATAAGACAATAGGTGAAAAATTTTATGTTCCCGGAGTCTGTGCACATATAGTTATGTTTAAACTTCTTTAAGATTTATTTCGAACTTTATGAAAGATGGGGCTTTCAATTATACAATATTACACAGTCTTTAAAAAAGGAGCATACATTATCTCCCTAATTCTACTTATTAGCTTTTCCTCCTGTAGAAAAGAAACAAAAGCTTATGGCGCTCCAAATAATTTATCGACATCTTTAAATAATTTGTTGTCGTTGGATTCCAATATAATTTCCGAAGATCTTTTAAATTCGGAAAAATATGCCTTATTTTATCCCGATTCTGTTAAGACATTTTATGTGAATAGAGATAATAAATTGGCTTGGACTAATCCCACTTTCCGTAATTCTCTGATTGACACCTTAAAACAAGCCGAAGCGCAGGGCCTTTTTTATAATGATTATCACGGAATGGAACTGGAAAAATTGCTTTCAAACCTAAATAATGTAGACCAACAGGAATTAATCAAATTAGACTTCTTATTAACTGATGCGTTTTTTAAATTTGGTAATGATTTATTAAACGGCAAGATCGACCCAAAAAATTTACCGAAGACCTGGGATCTTCCAAAAAACCGAAGAAATCAGGTAAGATTATTGAATCTTGCAGTTGATAAAAGCAATCTGGAGATTGCGCTCAGCCGATTAAGACCTACAAATCCCATTTATCAAAAATTAATTGTTGCTTCCAGGGAATACCGAAAACTCAAGAATGATTCTCCCGGTTTTGATGAAATTGAAAAAGGTCCATCCATAAAACCCGAAATGCAGGATCAACGTTTGCTAAATATTCAAGTCAGATTAAAAGTTTTGGGATATCTAAAACCTACTGATACTTTGAGCAATTCATATTCTATAGCCGTTCAAGAAGCAATAAAACAGTTACAGAAAGAAAACGGTCTGATAGTGGATGGAATTATTGGAAAGAAGTGTATTGACTTGTTGAATCAGGGTTTTGACAAAAGAGCAGAGCAAATCCTTGTTAACTTGGAGCGATGGAGATGGTTTCCACGGGATCTGGGTGCCCATTATATTTTAATAAACATTGCCAATTTTAAACTTCAGGTAGTCAACGAAAATAAAATAATTAGAACGCATAAAATAATTGTGGGACGAGAATCGAGGAAGACACCCATTTTTTCAGAGGAGATAGAATTCCTTGATTTTAATCCTAGCTGGTACATCCCTCCCACAATAAAAAATAAGGACGTAATTCCTGGCGCGAGAAGAAATCCTTCCTATTTAGTGAAAAAAAATATTGATGTTTACAATAGTATTGGTCAAAAGCTCAATCCTTTCCAAATTGATTGGTCCAGTGGTGCCGTGGGTTCATATCAGTACAAACAAGACCCCGGATCTTCGAATCCGTTGGGAGAAGTTAAGATTAGCTTTCCAAATAAATATATTGTGTATTTACATGACACCTCAACTAAATCGCTGTTCGAGGAAAATTTCCGTGCTCAAAGTTCCGGATGTATTCGGGTGCAAAACGCAGTAGATCTGGCTAAATATTTAATTAGTGACCAAGAGGAATTTACTTCAGAAGAAATTGATAAAATAATCGAGAAAGGAACTACAAAACGGATTTATATGAAGCAAAAAGTCCATGTTTATATTTTTTATTGGACCGCATGGAGGGAAGATGGAAAAACCCGATTTACCGACGATATTTATAATTATGATGAAGCTACCTATAAGGCTTTAAAAAATGCTTCTTAAGAATGAATCATCTTGGAATTTTTTTCGTAGGATTTATCATCAGAATAAATATATAATACTGATTTGTCTTTGATAAGATTAATAATTTCACTGGAAATGGCCGTTGGCAGTGCGGGACATCCATAACTTCTTCCCAAACGTCCCAAATTTTTAATAGCAGAAGGATTAGCATAATTGGCCCCATGAATTACAACATATCGTTCACGGGCATTAGAGTTAAACTGTTTTTCCATCCCATCAATAAATAATGACAATCCGTTTTTACCGAAATAAGTTTCACCCGTTATAAAAAACCCTAATGAACTCTGTCTGGAATTCTTTAAATTGGAGAATTTTGTAGCAAATTCTCCTCCCGTATTTTTCCCGTGTGAAACAACCGTGTGGTAAAGTATTTTATTTTTAGACAAATCCATCACCCACATTCTCTTTTTCTTGGAAGAAAGGCAATAATCGATTATTGTTAAGATTTGTTTATCGATTAGGTTTTTGTCTGCTAATTTATAATAACCCATCATACCATTCTTAAAACTTTGTAAATTAGGTACACTGGGGTTATTTTCCACAAAAATATCATATAAGTGTGTAATTTCATCCTCAAGTGTAATTGACTTTGAAACGGCTTCTGAGATAGATTCGATTTCAGATATGTTATGTCCGTCTGTGGTTGTGAATGTGAAAAATATAATAACTAAGGTAATTACGGTCAAAAATTTATATGTCATATTTTAAGATTGAAATTTGATATTTGTTAATTTATGCCAAAAACAATACCAACATTCAAATATTCCTTTTTCCTCTCATTAAACATTCTAATAAAGAAATTATTATAAATAAAAATCATTATCCTTTAAATTTCATTATTTTATAATCTATAGTGAGATGCTAAGTGATTGTCAAACGCATTATATTGTCTTTAAATTATAAAAACCATTTAATTTTAGGATTCTTTTATATTTCTTTAAATTAAATTTTAAAAGGTGAATACATAAGTAGCTGAAGGTTTTAGTTACGCAAATCCTAATTAATCCACCAGATGGAATTATTTTCTTCACAAAATAAGTTTTACTCAATAATTCGTTAACTGAAGCAATTCGATTTATATTGGATGAGAAAATTGCTTAGGATTTACGAACTAGTGAATTATTTTATTAAAAAAAGTATCTGAAAATTATAGATTACATTAATTAGCAAGAAATCCTCTTTTTTATTAAAACATTGTCAGAGCAAGTTTAATCCCCCGAATATAGTTTTATATCTTTGCGCCTCACATAAATAAATGCTATGAATAAAAAAGTTATTCTAATGATATTAGATGGCTGGGGTGTTACTCAGGATCCAAAAGTTTCTGCAGTTGCTAAAGCCAGCACTCCCAATTTTAATTCATTAATTCAAAAATATCCCCACGCCGAATTACTTACTCACGGAATGAACGTTGGATTGCCGAAAGGACAGATGGGCAACTCTGAAGTTGGGCATATGAATCTTGGAGCCGGACGTATTGTTTACCAGGATTTGGCCAAGATTAATTTAGCTGTTCAAAATAATAGTTTAATTCAGGAGCCAGTTTTACAACAAGCTTTTGATTTTGCAAAACAAAATAATAAACCCGTCCATTTTATTGGACTTTTAAGCGATGGTGGAGTGCATTCACATATTGATCATCTCAAAGGCCTTTTGACTGCTGCCGCTGAATGTGGGATAAAAGAAAAATATGTTCATGCATTTACGGATGGACGTGATGTAGATCCACATTCAGGAAAAGGATTCGTGGCCGAGATTGAGGAGCACCTTGAAAAAACCGGTGGAAAATTGGCATCAATTATTGGAAGATATTTTGCCATGGATCGCGACAAACGCTGGGAACGTGTTAAAAAAGCGTATGATCTTATTGTTTTAGGAAAAGGAAAAAAATCTCCGAGTGCTATTGAGGCTGTGCAGGAAAGTTACGATCTTGACATATCAGACGAATTTTTAGAACCAATTGTAGTCACAGATGATAATGGTGATCCCGTTGCAACGGTGAAAGATGACGATGTAGTAATATTCTTCAATTTTAGGACAGATCGTGGTCGTCAACTAACGGAAGCCCTTACTCAGAAAGATTTTCCCGAGTTTGAGATGAAAAAAATGCCTTTGTATTTTGTGACTTTGACCAAATATGATGACAGTTTTACAAACATAAATGTAGTTTTCAAGAAAGATAATATCAAGACCACCTTAGGTGAGGTTTTAGAATATATGGGGAAAACCCAAATCAGGATTGCAGAAACTGAGAAATATCCACACGTGACCTTTTTCTTTTCTGGTGGAAGGGAAAAACCTTTTAAAGGTGAACAAAGGATTATGTGCAATTCACCAAAAGTAGCGACCTACGATTTGCAACCTGAAATGAGTGCCTATGATATCAGGGATAAAATTATTCCGGAAATAAATTCACATAGTGCAGATTTTATTTGCCTCAATTTCGCTAATGCCGATATGGTTGGCCATACTGGAGTTATGGAAGCCGCAATTAAGGCAGTTGAAGTTGTTGATGAATGTATGGGAGATGTTGTAGATGCCGCGATAGAGAATGACTACAGCGTTTTGGTAATTGCCGATCACGGAAATAGCGAAATGATGATAAATCCTGATGGAACTCCAAATACGGCACACACCACCTTTCCCGTTCCTGTGATTTTGGTCGATAAAGATATCAAATCTATAAAAAATGGTGTTTTAGGCGATATGGCCCCAACTATTTTAAAATTGATGGGGATTTCAAAACCCGAACTAATGACACAAAATCCATTAATCTAAAACAAAAAAAATGAAAATGAGTTTATACATTTTAGTTTTCGTGTTTATAACCTCTTGTGGAAATATTTCTAGTACTGTTAAAACCGGCGATAAGGATATAACTCCGGTAACAGTCCAAAATTCAGATGTACAAAAGGATATGTTGGTCGGTAAATTCACAAAAGAAGATTTACTGAAACCTCCTTTCGATACTTGGTTTAAGAGTGCATATGAAAACTTCACTCCTTCTGAGGAAGCTATGGAATCCATAAAAAACAATATTTCCGACTATGAAATTTTGGTGTTTATGGGAACTTGGTGTGGCGACAGCAAACGGGAAGTGCCGAAACTTTTAAAAATTCTGGATATGGCTGAATATGATTTATCTAATCTAACTTTGATTGGCGTAAGCAGAAGTAAAACAACTCCAGAAAAATTGGAGGATGCTTGGGATATAAACAGGGTTCCTAGCATCATTTTTATAAAAGATGGAAAGGAAATTAATCGTTTTGTAGAATATCCAAGAGAAACTTTGGAAGAAGATATCGCTAATATAGTGAACGAAAAGGCATACAAGAATTCATATATCAAATAGATATTTCTGTTGTAAAATAATCCGAGTAAAATTGAGTTTTAGTTTTATTCTATTTAATTTTATAAATATGCAAAAAATATTGACTCTCGCTATAGATTTTGACGGGACAATTGTTGAAAACAAGTATCCTAAAATTGGAAAGCCCTTGTTGTTTGCAATTGAGACACTTCAGAAATTACACGAGGAAGGTCACCAACTTATATTATGGACTTATAGAACAGGATTTGAGCTTAAAGAGGCTGTCGAATTCTGTAATAATAAAGGAATATTTTTTTTTGCTGTCAACAAAAGTTATCCTGAAGAAATATATGATAACTCGCTAAGCAGAAAGATTCAGGCAGATATTTTTATAGATGATCGAAATATGGGAGGTCTAATTGGATGGGGAGAGATTTATCAAAGTTTAAGTATTGAAACTTCACATAATATGAAGTTTAAAAAAATCAAGAAAGAAAAATCAGAAAAAAGCCTTTTAAGCTTTTTTAAAACCAAATTATGATATTAATAAAATCCAGGGAAGAAATTGAATTGATGAGGGAAAGCGCTTTAGTGGTTTCCAAAACTTTAGGAATGCTCGCTTCAGAAATAAAACCCGGTGTTACCACGCTGAGACTTGATAAATTAGCTGAAGAACATATCCGGGAACAAGGTGCAATTCCTGGTTTTCTAGGAATGTATGGTTTCCCGAACTCACTTTGCATGAGTCCAAATGCACAAGTAGTTCACGGAATACCAAATGAAACAGCTTTGGTTGAGGGGGATATAATTTCAATTGACTGTGGATCTGTAAAAAATGGATTTTACGGAGATCACGCATATACATTCCCGGTTGGAGAAGTTAGTCCGGAAACCACTGAGCTTTTAAAAGTCACCAAAGAATCCCTTTATAAAGGAATAGCTGAATTAAAGATAGGAAACAGGGTTGGGGATGTTGGTTATGCAATCCAAAAATACTGTGAAGATCACGGATATGGAGTGGTTAGAGAACTTGTAGGCCACGGACTGGGAAGAAAAATGCATGAAGATCCTGAAATGCCCAATTATGGTCATCGTGGCAGAGGCAAAAAATTAATTGAAGGAATGGTGGTAGCAATTGAACCTATGGTCAATCTGGGTACTAAAAATATCAAGCAGTTAAAAGACGGTTGGACAATTCTGACCGCAGATAACAAACCAAGCGCACATTTTGAACATGATGTTGCAATTATAGATGGAAAACCAGAGTTGCTTTCTACATTTAAGTATATTTACGAAGCACTTGGTGTTGAGAGCATTGAAGAAGATAAATTCAGGTCCTAAGAATATGATTAAAAATTTTAGACAAGAGCGTTGGAAAACTTATCATTTAGATACCTGGATGGATAGGTTCGTTTATAAAATCTCGAATTATGGCCGTGTGATAAGTTTCGTCAAAAATCCGGAGGGAGAACTTCTTGGTGGTGGAAGAAACTCGGGATATTTATCTTTTGCCGTAGTTCTTAAGAATGGAAAAAATAAAAGTTATTATTTCCACAGAGTCATTTCTGAATTGTTTTTGGACAAAAAGGAGGATGATACCTTTGTTATTCATAAGAATTACGAAAAGCATGATAACCAGGTTTTGAATTTAGCCTGGGCTAATAAGGAAGAATGGATCCAGCACCAATATGGAAATCCCAATGTAAAAGAGAACAAGCTTAAAAGAAAATTGAGACAAGTTACTTCCTACTCAAAACTCACCTATGGACAGGCTGTCATTCTCAAAAAAAAATTGCTGGATCCCAACCGGAAAACACGAATCAGGATACTCGCCAAGCAATTTGGTGTTTCCGAAATGCAATTATACAGGATTAAATCGGGTGAAAACTGGGGAGATATTGAGGTATGATCAGTAAGATTTTTAAGATTATATTGAATTCCATTCGCCGACCAATTTTAATAAGATTGAGCTATGTTGCCAGACCAATTCTCAAACTAACATTACGGGGAAGTAAATATCAGGATCCTATAGACGGAAGTTCTTTTAAAAAATTCCTGCCATACGGATATGAGAATCAAAGGGAAAATGTGCTATCCCCTTCTACACTTTCGCTGGAGCGCCACAGGTTATTATGGCTTTATTTGAAAAATGATACCAGGTTTTTTAAAGACAATCTTAAAGTCCTTCATTTTGCACCTGAACAGGCTTTTTATAAGCGATTCAGAAATTTAAATAATCTGGATTACACCACTACCGACTTGAATTCTCCATTAGCAGATATTAAAGCAGATATTTGTGACTTGCCATTTAAAGACAATACCTACGATTTTATATTGTGCAATCACGTTTTGGAGCATATTTCCGATGATGTAAAGGCCATGCAGGAAATTTACAGGATCCTTAAACCGGGAGGTACTGCTATTCTGCAAATCCCCCAGGATTTAAACAGACAAATTACTTTTCAAGACAATAGTATTACCTCCAAAAAAGAACGCGCAAAGATATTCGGTCAATATGATCACGTAAGGGTGTATGGCAGGGATTATTTTGAAAAGCTTAGAGGTATTGGTTTTAAAGTTGAAGAAGTCAATTATGGTTCAAGGTTAAGCCCTGTTGATATAGATAAATACCGAATTGCAAGAGAAGAGATCATCCCGGTTTGCACCAAATAATCCTCCTAAATCGTGTTCTTAAAGTTCTGAAAGACTTAAAAATGCCTATAGCAGCTGAATCATAAATTAGATTGAATCAATCCTTTCCCAATACCTTTTCAAATCCCTCCGAAGCAAATACCTTTACCTGGTGATTTTCTTCAGCATAAATAAAATATACATCCACATTTTGAATCCTTTCAAGCATTTCTTTAGATTTTTCCAAGCCGAGAGCCATAAATGCAGTCGCATATGCATCGGCAAGAGCGCAATTTTCCGCTAAAACTGATGCGCTTAACAAATTACTTTTTTGGGAATTTCCGTTGATAGGATTGATCGTATGAACAAATGTTTGCCCAGTTAGCGAATCAACGCGGAATTTTCGGTAATTCCCGGATGTAGCCATCGCGCGGTTATTAAGAGCCAAAGCCGTCTGGAAGGTCCTGTTTTCCTCTGTTTGCAAAGGATTTTCTATCGCCACAGTCCAAGACATATCTTTCGCCAAATTCCGACCTTTTGCCACCAATTCTCCGCCCACTTCAACCAAATAATTCTCAATCCCTTTTTTATCGAGAAAAACGGCTATAACATCAACGGTAAAACCCTTGGCTATAGCATTGAAATCCAGATAAATTTCCGGCCTAAGTTTTACAATTTTATTTTCGGAAGTCAGCTTCACTTTGTCAAAGCCAACATATTGTAGCATAGAATCTATTTCAGGGCGCGTCAATTCAGCCAATTTGCTTCCCGGGCCAAAACCATAGGCATTCACCAAATTTCCTACTGTGGGATCAAAATAGCCATTGCTCTCCCGGTATATTTTTTCTGAATAATTAAAAACCTTTTTGAAATTTTCATCTACTTGAACTGTAGTATCTCCAAAGTTGATCCTTGAAATATCCGAGTCCTTTTGATAGGTGCTCATTGAGTTGTTTATAACCACAAAAATGGAGTCCAAACCTTTATCAATATTCAAATTTTCGGGGCCAAATAATTTGATGTGATAGGAAGTTCCTAAAGCCTCTCCAGCATATTTTTGAACTTCGGGATCAGCATTTCCACAGGAAATAAGACCAATTCCTAAAAATATCACCGCTAATATTACTTTATTAAACTTCCTGCAATCCTTCATAATTGACAATATAATCTTCATCATTTAAAACTGGTTTTTCATAACCTCTTGAATTGGCCAATCCCACTCCTGCATAAAATGTTCTGGCCTCAAATTTAAGCGCATGTTCCTTGACCTCATCCATCAATATCCTGTCGATCTCTTTTGGATCATCAGGATAAGTAATGGCACGGACTATAACAAAATGAACTTGCTTATCTTTTAGTGCAACAAACTGAGGATTGGATTTTAACTTGCTATTCACTCCAAGAAATTCAAATCCCTGATCCTCCAATTCTTTTCCAACAATATTCATTGCCAGATTATGAAGTTCTTGCCTGGAAAGTTCATTTTTCATAATACTCAAAATTACACATTAAGGATTTTAATACAGCGAAAATAAAGCCGGAATTAAATTTATTGCTGTTCTTTTTCAAATTTAAATTTCAGATTTAAATGCAAAAGCAAATAATCAAACCATTTATAAAATCAATTCATGCCGAATGGAAGCAAAAAAAAGAGGCTGACAAAAATGCCAGCCTCAGATATAATTTTAATACAATATTGGACTATCCACCAAAATCGTCAAATCTTACATTTTCAGGCGGAACCCCATAATTGTCGGTCATTTGTTGAACGGCTTTATTCATCAATGGCGGTCCACAGAAGTAAAATTCAATATCTTCGGGTGCTTCGTGTGATTTTAAGTAATTGTCAATTACCACCTGATGAATGAATCCTACAAATCCATCCCCTTCATCTTCTAGACTTTTCTTTACTTTCCAGTTATCTTCTTCCATTGGTTCGGAAAGGGCCAAATGAAATTTAAAATTAGGAAAATCCCTTTCCAATGCACGGAAGTGTTCGGTGTAGAACAATTCACGTTTAGAACGACCTCCATACCAGTAGCTCACTTTTCTGTTCGTTTTCAAGGTTCTGAACAAATGGTACAGGTGAGATCGCATTGGCGCCATTCCGGCTCCACCACCTACATATAGCATTTCGGATTCGCTCTCGTTGATAAAAAATTCTCCATATGGACCAGAGATTACAACCTTATCACCCGGATTTCTTGAGAAAATATATGAAGATGCAATACCTGGATTTACATTCATCCAGCCATTTATAGCTCTATCAAAAGGTGGAGTTGCCACCCTTACATTGAGCATGATCTTACGTCCTTCAGCAGGATAAGAAGCCATAGAATATGCACGCTCTACGGTTTCGTTGTTCTTCATTGCCAATGGCCACAATTTAAATTTATCCCATTCATCCTTAAATTTCTCAGGTTCACCTGGATGTTCCTCCGGATGGGCAGTAATATCCATATCAGTGAAGTTCACCTCACATTTCGGAATTTCTATTTGGATATAGCCTCCAGCTTTGTATCCCATATCTTCCGGAATTTCCACAACAAATTCCTTGATAAATGAGGCAACATTATAATTACTTACAACAGTGGCATCCCATTTTTTGATTCCAAAGACCTCCTCAGGAATTTGGATTTTCATATTTTGTTTCACCTTTACCTGGCAACTCAATCGCCAACCATTGGCAATTTCCTTTCGGGTAAAATTCGGTTCTTCTGTTGGCAGAATAGCTCCACCACCTTCAGTAACAATACATTTGCACTGAAGACATGTTCCACCACCACCACAAGCCGAAGGCAAAAATAATTTTTGTTCACCTAAGGTTGAAAGAAGTGTTGATCCTGAAGACACTTCAATATCCTTTTCACCATTTACTGTTATTGAAACCGGACCCGATGACACTAATTTAGCCTTGGCAAACAATAAGATGGACACCAAGAATAAGATTAATGCTAAGAATACAATTACACCTGCTATTATAACTGTCATTGTTTTATATTTTTCAATTAAATTTTAATTCCCATAAAACTCATAAAGCCTATTGCCATTAACCCGGTAATAATAAAGGTAATCCCCAATCCTTTTAAGGGAGCAGGAACATTGGAATAGGCTATTTTTTCACGAATGGCAGCAATGGCTATAATTGCCAAAAACCAACCGATACCACTTCCAAATCCATAAGTAATGGCTTCGGAGACTGCACTAAAATCCTTTTGTTGCATAAATAATGAACCACCAAGGATCGCACAGTTTACAGCGATAAGTGGAAGAAAAATCCCCAAATTACTATAAAGTGCGGGAGCAAATTTTTCAACAATCATTTCCACCAATTGAACCATTGAGGCTATTACCGCGATAAACATTATAAAGCTCAGAAAGCTAAGATCTATATCTGCGTATTCAGGGCTTAACCATTTCAAGGCACCAGGCATAAGTAAATACTGGTCCAACAAAAAGTTGATAGGTACAGTGATTGTAAGCACAAAAATCACCGCCGCACCCAATCCCACTGCGGTTTTTACTGTTTTGGATACTGCCAGATAGGAACACATTCCCAGGAAGTAGGCAAAAATCATATTTTCTATGAAAATACTTCTAACAAATAAATTTACATATTCCATTGTTAATTTGTTTTTGCTGTTGAGCTATTAATTTTGTTCAATTAGTTTTCGGTTTCTGGAACGTTGCACCCAAATGATTATTCCAATTACAATAAGTGCCATTGGAGAGAGTAGCATTAAACCGTTATTTTCATATCCGAAGGAATAAAGACCGGTAGATTGAGCAGCAGTAGCGGCTCTATGTCCTAAGACTTCAAATCCGAATAATTTACCTGCACCAAGCAATTCCCTGAAAAAGGCAACAATTATAAGGATAAGACCGTATCCGGCACCGTTTCCAATTCCGTCAAGAAATGATTTATAAACATTGTTACTTAAAGCGAAGGCTTCGAGGCGACCCATTATAATACAGTTCGTAATAATCAGCCCAACGAATACCGACAACTGTTTACTGACATCGTAGGCATATGCTTTAAGAACCAGATCTACCAAAACTACCAGTGCCGCAACAATCACCAACTGAACTATAATCCTAATCCTGTTAGGAATTAAATTTCTGATAAGTGAAATTATCATATTGGAAAATGCTACCACCGCGGTTACGGCGATTGCCATAACAATGGCAGGCTCCAATTGTACCGTAATTGCCAGTGCCGAGCAAATCCCCAAAACCTGAACAGTGATCGGGTTATCATCGTTTAATGGATCTGACATTAACTTGCGGTTCTTTTTCGACAGAAAATGTTCTTTTTCTTTTGAATCTGACAAGAACAAGATCATTTCCTTTTTCTTTGCTTCCTTTTCTTCGGAAACTCTGTTTTTATCTTTTGTCATAATTACTTAATTGCAACTTTAATATCCCCTTGTTTTTTAAAATAAGGAAGGTAGTGTTGTAACCTTTCTGAGATCATAGCAGAGACCCCATTTCCGGTAATGGTTGCACCAGAAATGGCATCCACTTTGTTATCATCCTTATCTGTAGGATCCGGTCTTCCTTTAACCACCGATACACCTATTAGGTTACCGCTTGAATCAAATATCTTCTCATCTGTAAATCGCTCTCTAAACCAGGCTTGTGTAATTTCTGCTCCAAGTCCCGGAGTTTCTCCTTTGTGGTCAAAAACAGCACCTTGAATGGTATTTACATCATCCTTTAAGGCAATATATCCCCATATAGCATCCCAAAGTCCTTTTCCCCTTAGTGGAACTATATAATATTTTTCACCTTCAATTTCCGCAATGTAAATTGGATATGATTGCTCTGTAGCCGGTTTTTTCAATTCCTTAGCAAGGTCAATTTTAAAAGCATCTGCACCTTCAATTACCTCCCCTTTTTCATCTAAAGCGTAAGCTTCTTTCACGTACTGATTGTATAATACCTCTGATTCATCCCGGGTTGTTTGAATTCCCACGGTTGCCAGTATATTTTGCATTTTTTCTTTGCGTACATTTTCATCCCGCAAAGGCTGAAGTGTAGTCGCGGCAAATGCTAGAACACTTCCTACCACTATAACCAGAATGATAGCAAATATAAATGTATATGAATTGCTATTGGTTCTATTAACTTTTTTCTCTTCCATAATTATACTGCTGTTTTAATTTGAACTGGAACATCAGACAATCTTTTCTTTCTTCGCTTCACGTTAGCATCAATAACATAATGATCTATAACTGGAGCAAATACGTTCATCAATAATATTGCCAACATAACTCCTTCGGGATAAGCCGGATTGAACACCCTGATCATCACCGCCAGAAATCCAATCAGGAATCCATAAATCCATTTTCCTTTGATTGTTTGGGATGCTGAAACAGGATCAGTAGCCATAAATACGATCCCAAATGCCAATCCACCAATAATAAGGTGTTCGTACCAAGGAAAGTTTGTCATACTATTCCCTTCCAATCCCATTGCTGGAAGTAAATTAAAAATAAATGCCATAACTGCTGCACCAATAAATCCACTGAGAATAATCCTCCAACTTCCCACTTTAGTAAAAACCAGGATCAATGCTCCCAACAGAATTAAAATGGTGGAGGTTTCTGCTATTGATCCAGGGATGACGCCCGTGAACATATCCATAAAACTATGTTCAACTGGATGCCCTGCTGCGAGTGAACCTAAAATTGTCTCACCAGAAACAGCATCAATATTATTACTGGCTTCACTCACCCAAACCTGGTTTCCAGACATATAAGTTGGATAAGCAAAGAATGCGAAAGCCCTGGCTGTTAAAGCCGGATTTAAGATGTTCATTCCCGTTCCTCCAAATGCTTCTTTTCCTATTATTACTGCAAATACCACAGAAAGTGCCACCATCCATAAAGGGATATCAATTGGCATTACCATTGGGATTAAAAGTCCGGTTACTAAATATCCTTCATTTATATCATGTCCTCTAAAGATCGCAAAGGCAAATTCAATTCCCAAACCTACACCGTAAGAAACAGCGATCATTGGAAGTACCTTACTGGCTCCATGACCCAATGCTTCCCAAAAACCAACTTCTGCCTGAATCTGAGAAAGGTATTGATAACCTCCGTTCCACATTCCAAATATAAGTGCTGGAATTAAGGCGATCACCACAGTGATCATTACTCGTTTTAAATCTACCGCGTCCCTCACATGGGCACCCTTTTGGGTAGTATGATTCGGGGTAAACAAAAAAGTATCAATGGCATTCCACGCCGGTGCATACTTTTCTAATTTCTTACCTTTTCCGAAGGGTTCTTTGAATTTATCTAATTTTTGTCTGATCCATTCCATATTTAAACTTTTTAACCTACTTCAGTAATCATTAAATCCAGGCCTGTACGAATTAAATCCTGAGCTTCTAATTTAGAAGTGTTTACATAATCTATAAGTGCGAAATCTTCTGGTGCTACCTCGTAAATACCGAGGTTTTCCATTTTCTCGATATTTCCCGTGATACAAGCTTTCAAAAGTTGCATTGGATAAATATCCATTGGCAACACTTCTTCCATTTCTCCTGTCACCACTAGCGCTCTTTCTTCCCCGTTCAGGTTAGTATTTAGATCGTATTTTTTATTTGGAAACAACCAGGATAGAGATGTTCTTGAATTGGAATGAATATTATTATATAAAAAGGGCATCCAGCCTAACATCCTATATTTATTTCCTTCCGGAATAAGTGTTAAGGAGGTATGATAAAATCCGATAAATTGATTACTGGAAAGTTTATCCCCGGTAAGTACATCCCCGGATATTAAACGGACATTGTCCGGTACCTGGCCTACTAATCCGGCGGAATTCTCTCCAATTTTAATTCGGTAATATTTACGATCTTTCGCTTCGCTTCCCGTAATTGCAAGCGTGCGATCTGCATGATATTCACCCTTTATAAACAGGTTGCCAATTATAGTGACATCTTCAGCTCCAACAGTCCAAACTCTTTCCCCTTGATTTACAGGATCAATTTTGTGAATTTGAACACCCACATTTCCTGCAGGATGCGGTCCTGAAACATTGTGAATTTCAGCTCCTTTGATATCTTTTAAATATTCCGCAGAACTTTTATCTACTGAGAGATGAACTTTTCCGGGAGTTAATTTTTGAAGTGCGTAGATTCCTTCCTGAAAAGCAGCTACTTTATCCTTCAATATAAAACCAATATCAGCTGTTAGAGGCGCTGTACTTACTGCTGAAATAAAAATTGCCTTGGGAATATCTGTAGGATCGGCCACGATATCGTAGGGTCTTTGTCTAATAAATGCTCCACAGCCACTTTCCAGGATTCTGCTTTTCACAGAATCGGGATCGGCTGTTACAGCGTTCATCCTTCCGAAGTTTTTGAAAGAATCGTTTGTATCAGGCTCAATGATCACCTCAATAATTTTACGTTTTTCAGCACGTTTTATTTCCAATAGAGTTCCACTTACTGGAGAAGTGAATTTAAGTTCCTCAGTATATTTTGAATAGAACAGTACATCTCCGGCAAGAAGTTTATCTCCTTCTTTAACGACCATTTTTGGAATAATTGTGTGAAAATCGGTGGGCTTTATGGCGTAGGTCTTGGACCTTGGGGCATCGACAATTTGTTTTTCCGCCTCCCCTTTTAATCTTAGAGTGAGTCCTCTTTTAATTCGAATGTCTTTTGACATAGAATGGAGTATATTTAATTATTTTTTTTAAGTCAACAAATTTACTAATTTTAACCCTATTATTGCCAAGGAAACTGTATAATTTTTAACTAATTCTTAGGAAAGATAAGTAGTTTAAAATTAAAGGAATATATTTTGTGTTGGACTATTAAAGATATTGAAAATTGATTAAAAACATTTCTCTTTTACTGGTTATATTATGGACAAGCTTTATTTTTAGTCAGGTTCAGGATGAGACTCATGCCCCAAACTACATTAAAAGCATTCAATTTTTAGGTAATTCAAATATTACCGGAAATCCAATTGTGCCATTAGGAGAAAAATTAACTTTAGAATTTGACGACATCATTGGGGATGAAGCCGATTATTATTATACCATAGAACACTATGATTACAACTGGAAACCTTCAGAAATAGTAAAATCTGAATATTTGGAAGGCTTTGATAACACGCGTATAACTGATTATACAAATTCCTTCAATACACTTCAGCCATATACTCATTATAAATTGACAATTCCAAATTCCGACACCAAAGGCCTTACCATCAGTGGAAACTACATGTTGAAGATTTTCAATAGTAATAAGGAACTCTTGTTTTCTCGAAAATTTATGGTTTTCCAACCTATTGCCCAAGTGGCAGTCACAATAAAAAGATCCAGAAACCTTAACTTCATCAACAGCAAACAGGTGGTGAATTTCACAGTAAATTCTCCGGATTTCCTACTTCGAAATCCGAACCAAACGGTAAAAATCCTCATTCTTAAGAATTACAATCTAAAAACCGCCATTAAGGATACACAACCACAATACAATATTGGAAATGAACTCATTTACAAGTATGATCAAAAAACCGCTTTTTGGGCAGGAAATGAATATTTATATTTTGATAGTAAAGATGTTCGTTCTTCAACCATAAGCATTAGGAAGATCGAATTGTTTGATCTTTACCACCATTATTTATTTACAGACAGGTCCAGCGATACAGAGCCTTATACCTATAATCCTGATATTAACGGACAGTTTGTTATTCGCACTTTACAAGGAGTTAATTCCAGCATCGAAGGAGACTATATCTGGACTCATTTTAGCTTAGAAAATTTTGACCCATTAGATGGAGGCGAAATTCATCTTTACGGAGCCTTCAACAATTATGAAATCGACGATTCCACCTTGATGACTTATAATAAATTATCAGGATTATATGAAAACGCTCAATTATTTAAACAAGGGTTCTATAATTATAAATATGTGTTGGTAAAAAAAGATGGATCGATTGACGAAAATTTCTTCAGCGGGAATTTTGACAAAACTGAAAATGATTATCAGGTGTTGGTTTATTTTAAGGATTTAGGTTCACGCTATGATAAAATTATAGGACTGGGAACCGCCAATTCAATAAATATTACCAATTAATTATTTTAAACTAAACTTCTCCGCGATATGAAAAGTATTCGCTCCTTGACTAAATATCGAGGAACAAGTTGTTTAAATTGTCAGCATCCACTAGATATCAGTGAGAAGTATTGCTCAAACTGTGGACAATTAAACAGCACCAAAAAACTTTCATTTAAGGACTTTTTTAACGAATTTTTCGCAAACTCATTCGCCTACGATTCCCGATTTAGAAGAACCCTAAGCGCCTTGTTGTTCCACCCTGGGAAAATCTCAAAAGATTATATTCAGGGAAAACGTGAGCGTTATGCCAATCCGTTTCGGTTTTATTTAAGTGTCTCTATAATTTTCTTTATTATTGGGGGTTTCTCGAATAACCTGGAAGGTTTAGGAAATATTAATAATATTAGGCCTAAAGAATTAAGCCCCAAGGAGCAGAACAAAATAAGTTTCAATTTAAAGGAAGTACCTAAGTTTGACAACCCACCTTTAAGGATAACTCCCTTAACGATTCCTCATGATTCGGAAAAAACATATCAAGATTTTTATATTTCACAGAAAAATATGGATAGTCTCACTTTTTCAGAAGGATTTCAAAAACAACTGAATCTTTATAACCATTTCCACAAAGAAACGGATATCTCAAATCCTATAAGAGCTTTAGACAGCTTACAACATTCCAATTCCACCTTCAATCGGTGGGTTTACAAAAAAATAGTAGACTGGAATACAATTCTAAAAAACCCTGAAATATTCTTAAAATATTTAATTAATAAATTGCCTTTGATAATTTTCTTCTATCTTCCTATTTTCGCTCTATTCATATGGTTAATATATTGGAGAAGTGCTTTTAATTATATGGAACACCTGGTATTCACGTTCCATATTCAGACAGTTTTCTTTGTTTTAATGGGAATTGCCTTGACTCTGGACAATATTTTTAATTGGGAATCAGCATTTGGAGTTCTTATCTTACTTTTCCTTTTTTATCTTTATAAAGCTTTGAAAAACTTTTATGGACAGGGAAAATTTAAAACTATTGTTAAATTTCTAATTTTAAATGGAATATTTCTTATTTTAGCTCTTATTGCATCTATATTCTCTCTAATTGCTTCTTTTGCAATATATTAAATTATGATACAACAAGTTACAAGCGGTATTAAAATTTCGATTGAAACTAACTTCGAAGGCACATTTTATAAGAACTATAAAATGCACTTCGCCTTTGGCTACAGGATAACCATTGAAAATAAAAGTAAAGATTCTGTGCAGCTTTGCTCGCGATTTTGGAAAATTAAAGACTCCCTGAACAAAACCGAAATTATTCAGGGAGAAGGTGTTGTAGGCAAAAAACCGGTTTTAAAACCTGGGGAATCTTACACTTATAACAGCGGTTGTTTACTTACCTCTCCATTCGGTGCAATGGGTGGTTATTACCAGATGGTAAACTTTACCTCCACCAGGAAATTTAAGGTGACTATTCCTTCCTTTAAATTGAGTGCAACCTTTGCTTTAAATTAAAGGCTGTATTTTTATTCAATTTTAAAATTTATATCTGAAATTTTATTTTTCTGAAGATCTTTATAGATCATTCTACTTCCTTTTGAAGAATTCACAATTTGGGTAATGCTTTGGGTTTTTACAAATCCCCTGTCCATTACTAAATCAATATTTTTGTCGCCTACTCCTGCCGATTGATGAAACCCGAATAAATTTTCTGGGTTGGTTTCATTTTTATCCTGAAAATCAAAAAACCATTGTGCTCGCTGCTTTTTCATCTTATCTGTATATAATGGTGAAGATGACCAAATGTGACTTTTTAATTTCAAGTCTTTGATATGCTTTTGCTTTCCGTCCCATACCAATTCCAAAAACCGAAGTTGTTCCTTCCATTCCACTAAAATTATGGTAAAAGGTTCGATTTGATCCAGATCATAATCCGAAATGGCTTTATCTATAGAATCGGCCGCTAATAAATCCTTAACAACCACTCCTCTACTCAGCCGGTACGACGTGTTTTTTATATGATTTTCAAATTCACCGTTTAGAAGGCAAATCGATCTTTTCTGTTCACTGATTCCTATCCAGGACCCACCGGCTTCTTTATCTTTTGGATATAGCATTTTTACTCCACTTTCGATATAAAATCTTGGAGCAATAGCAGTTCTTCCAGAGGCTTCATCACGGTTCGAAGTTAAAATAAAACCTTTCTCAAAAGTTGCTGTTGGAATTAGACTAACTGTACACATATTACTAAGTCTTTTGCAGTGATCGCAACTTACAACAATAAATTCTAGGAAAACATTCCACCTAACACCGTCAGGTAAAGTCGATTAAATTTTTTTATATTTACGAACATTAATTTGAAATCAAAAAAAACAAAATATAATTATGGGAAAAGGATTTTTTCAAGTTCCAACAGCTGTAAATGAACCAATCAAATCATATGCTCCGGGTACACCTGAACGGGAAGAAGTGTTGCTCACTTACAAAGATATGTTCAACACAAAAATGGAGGTACCTTTATATATAGGTTCAGAAGAAATTAAGACAGGTGATACTGCCACCATGCATCCTCCACATGATCACAAACACGATTTGGGAGTATACCACAAAGCGAAAAAGAAACATATAGAGCAAGCCATTGCGGTTGCCCTGGAGGCGAGAAAGCAATGGGCAGATATGGAATGGGAACAACGCGCTGCCGTTTTTCTAAAGGCAGCCGATTTAATTTCGGGGCCATACAGAGCCAGAATAAATGCAGCAACGATGATTGGGCAGTCAAAAACGATCTTTCAGGCTGAAATTGATTCTGCTTGTGAACTGATAGATTTTCTAACTTTTAATGTGGAATATATGGCCCAGATTTACGAAGATCAACCAGAATCTTCCCCCGGAGTTTGGAATCGATTGGAATACCGCCCTTTGGAAGGATTTGTGTATGCAGTCTCCCCTTTTAATTTTACCGCTATTGCCGGAAATTTACCCGCCAGTGCTGCCTTGATGGGAAATACCGTTGTTTGGAAACCAAGTGATCATCAGGTATATTCTGCACAGGTGATCATGGAAGTTTTTAAAGAAGCCGGAATACCGGATGGAGTAATCAATATGGTAATGGGAGACCCGGAAATGATCACCGACACCGTCCTTGCAAGTCCAGATTTTGCCGGGATTCACTTTACAGGAAGCACTAATGTTTTTAAAGGAATTTGGGGAAAAATCGGCAACAATATCAATACCTATAAAACCTACCCTAGAATTGTAGGCGAGACTGGAGGAAAAGATTTTATACTGGCCCACCCCAGCGCCATTGCAAAACAAGTTGCCACCGCAATTGCTAGAGGAGCTTTTGAATTTCAAGGTCAAAAATGTAGTGCCGCATCCCGGGCATATATCCCAGAAAGCCTTTGGGCTGATGTTAAGAAATTTTTAGTAGATGATGTGAATTCTTTTAAAATGGGTTCTCCGGAAGACATGACCAATTTTATCACCGCTGTGATTCATGAAGGCTCTTTTGATAAATTGGCAAAATACATTGATAATGCCAAAAAAGATAGTGATGCTGAAATAATTGTCGGAGGAAATTACGATAAATCCAAAGGATATTTTGTGGAACCAACTGTAATATTGACCACAAACCCAAAATATTCCACAATGGAAACCGAATTATTTGGTCCTGTAATGACTATTTACGTTTACGAGGATAAAAAGTGGGTAGAAACCCTGAAATTAGTTGATGAAACCAGTATATACGGGTTGACCGGAGCTGTGCTTTCCACAGATAGATATGCAGCCGCGCAGGCCACCAAAGCCTTGCAAAATGCAGCCGGGAACTTCTATATCAACGATAAGTGCACCGGAGCCGTAGTTGGACAACAACCCTTTGGTGGTGCCAGGGCGAGTGGAACCAATGACAAAGCGGGTTCAAAGTTAAACTTATTGCGCTGGGCCTCTCCACGGTTGATCAAGGAAACTTTCGTTCCCGCAACAGATTACAGGTATCCGTTTATGGGAGAATAGATTATCTATAGAGTATATTTTTTCAATATCCAAACCCTAAAATCCTTGGTACATGTTCTGAATATCGAGCAATAACCAAGGATTCTTAGTTTTAATTATTTTTTATAATTGATTATTACGGGTCATTTTTAATTTGATTTATATAATATTCAAATTTCAGTCCCTTTATTTCATTATTATTCTTCCACTACACATCTCAATTTTAATATTCTTCCTTTTAACCTTTACATTTAACGCTTTATCCTTAATATAATCACAATTATGATAATTTTTGTAAGATACCTCTCATTAATTATCATTTAAATATATAATTTAACGATAAAATTCCACTTACATCGATTATATTAACCCTTTAGCGAAAACCTCCTTTTACTACAATAAATAGCTGTATTTTAGATTGTTATATAGCTTTCCCCCAAAGCCTTAGCGGGAATTTAATCACCCTCAATTCTCTTACCCACGTTAATTGAAAATTAAATACTAATCTGATATGGAGAAAAAATTACTTTGTTTATTTTTTACGCTTTCTTTATTTCTTCTAATTCCGTTTAGTAATTATGGTCAGTGTACTCCCAGCGTTTCAATTTCATCCAGTGATGCCGACAATACGATTTGCTCTGGAGAATCGGTAACTTTTACTGCAACTGCCATAGATGGAGGCAGTAATCCTTTATACCAGTGGAGGGTTAATGGGGTAAATGTTGGGGGAAATACTTCAATTAATACGTATCCGACTTCAACTCTACAAAATAATGCTGTTGTAAGTGTTGCTTTAACTCCTGACTGTGGTTCGGCGAATCCTGTTGTTAGTACTAATAGTATAGCAGTAACAGTAAATCCAATACCTTCAATAACAACTTCTAAAACGGCAAGCATTTGTAGCGGAACAGGCCCTAATATTTCTTTGGTGGCTTCTACACCTAGTACATTTTCCTGGAGCATTGGGGCGATTACAGGAGGTATTACAGGAGCAAGTCCATCATCAGGTTCAACAATTAATCAGACCCTAACTAATCCAAGTAACTCCTCGGCAGGTACGGTTGAGTATTTAGTAACACCTACCTCTACTTCTGGAAGTTGTGAAGGAACTCCTTACACAATTACAGTAACTGTAAATCCAAAACCTTCAGTAACGTCAGATAACACGGCAACAATTTGCAGTGGAACAGGCCCTAATATTTCATTGACAGCTTCCGTACCAAGTACTTTTGGTTGGACCATAGGCACTATCACTGGATCTATTTCAGGTGCGACTGCATCCTCCGGTTCGACCATTAATCAGACACTGACCAACCCAAGCAATACAACAACAGGAACAGTTCAGTATATCGTAACACCTACAGCGACTACAGGAAGTTGTGCTGGTACAGCCTACACTATTACAGTAACTGTAAATCCAAAACCTTCAGTAACTTCAGATGACACGGCTTTAATTTGCAGTGGAACAGGCACTAATATTTCATTGACAGCTTCCGTACCAAGTACATTCAATTGGACAATAGGCAGCATCTCAGGAGGAATTACAGGTTCCAGTGCATCATCCGGATCGACAATAAATCAGACATTAACTAATCCAAGCAACTCTACTTCAGGGACAGTACAGTACATCGTAACACCAACCGCTACTACAGGAAGTTGTGCAGGTTTACCATATATAATTACAGTAACAGTAAATCCAAAACCTTCTATAACAATAGCTAAGACGGCAAAGATTTGCAGTAGCACAAGCCCTAATATTTCATTGACGGCTTCTACACCAAGTACATTTACCTGGACCATAGGCACGATTTCGGGAGGTATTACAGGTGCAAGTCCATCATCAGGTTCATCAATCAATCAAACACTGACAAACCCAAGTAACTCTACAACAGGTTCTGTTGAGTACATCGTAACAACTACGGCTAATTCAGGAAGTTGTGCAAGTAGCCCAGAGACAATTATTGTAACGGTAGATCCAAAACCTTCAATATCGACAGCTAGCACGGCAACCATTTGTAGTGGCTCAGGCCCTAATATTTCATTGACTGCTTCTACACCAAGTACATTTGGCTGGACAATAGGAACGATCTCAGGAGGTATTACGGGTGCAAGTACGTCATCTGGATCGACAATCAATCAAACACTGACCAACCCGAGTGACGCTAATTCAGGGACAGTGCAGTACATAATAACTCCTACTTCTAGTGCAGGAAGTTGTACCGGCGCAGCATACACCATTACAGTTACTGTAAATCCAAAACCTTCAGTAACTTCAGCAAACACGGCAACAATATGCAGTGGAACAGGCCCTAATATTTCATTATCAGCTTCTGCACCAAGTACATTTGTTTGGACTATTGGCACGATCACAGGATCTATTACAGGTGCAAGTGCAGGATCCGGATCGACAATCAATCAGACCTTGACTAACCCAAGCAACTCAGCATTAGGTAGCATTCAATATATAGTAACACCCACCGCTTCTGCAGGAAGTTGTGCAGGTGCCTCATACCCCATTACGATAACTGTAAATCCTACGCTAATTACGTCTGTATCAATAACTTCCTCTTCCACTTCAATTTGTACAACAGCACCATCTGGTTCATCTTCGGTTACTTTTACTGCAACTCCAACTAATGGAGGATCTTCTCCAACTTACCAATGGAAAAATGGAACTACAAATGTTGGAACTAATAGCGCAACTTATCTGGCCAATTCACTTGCTAATGCATCGCAAATTTCGGTCGTGATGACTTCAAATGCAACTTGTGCTTCCTCAACTGCAACAAGTAATAGTATCACAATGACGGGCTATACACCACCATCTGCCCCGGTATTCAGTCCTGCCCCATCAATTGGTGGACCAATAAACACGACTCTTCTTTGTCCTCCAAACGAAGGTCTGGTTTATACCGTAACTAATGATCCAAATATTACAAATTATAACTGGACATTACCGACTGGTTGGGTAATTACTGCTGGTGCAGGAACCAACTCGATAACAATTAATAATACTAACCTTAACCCAGGAAATTTTAATCTTATCGTAACTGCCCAGAATGCATGTGGAAATAATGCTACAACTTTGCCGGTGTCTATAAATACAGCTGCCTCCGTTTATGCCGGGGCAGATGCATCAGTTTGTACTGGCAATTCATACAACATATCAGATGCTGATGTCAGTGGATATATAAATTCCAATTTTATTTCTTGGAGCGCGACACCAAGTGGTAGCGGTTCCTTCAATAATAGCGCTCTACTAACACCTACATTTACTCCCACAATTTCAAGCGGAACAATAACCTTAACTTTGAGGAGCACTAAGACCAAGGGAAGTTTTAATTGTTCAATTCTTTCCGACCAAATGATCCTAACGATTAATGCTCCACCAGCAATTACCGTTCAACCCTCAACATCACTACAAACTATATGTTTGAATGCTGCTGCCACACAATTATCGGTAACAGCCACCGGAGCCGGGTTAACATATCAATGGTACAGTAATACTACCAGTTCAAACAGTGGTGGCACCTTATTGACGGGAGCTACCTCTTCCACATATACGCCGGCAACAATAACAGCAGGTACTTTGTATTATTATGTAAAAGTCAACGGAACCTGTACTCCTCTTGTGACCAGTAATGTATCAGGTGCTGTAATCGTAAATGCACTTCCAAAAATCACAGTACAGCCATCAACTGCAATTCAAACTTTATGTCTAAATACTTCTGCCACACAATTAACAGTTACAGCAACAGGAGCAGGTCTAAATTATCAGTGGTACAGCAATACTACCAATTCAAACAGTGGTGGAACCTCCTTAGGAGCGGGCGCAACTTCTTCAACTTATACCCCAGTAACCACCACTGCAGGGACCTTGAATTATTATGTAATTGTCAGTGGAACATGTGTACCTCCCGTAATCAGTAATATTTCAGGGGCTGTAAATGTCAATGCACTGCCAGCAATCACAGTTCAACCATCCACCGCATTACAAACTTTATGTTTAAATACTACTGCCACACAATTATCAGTTACAGCAACAGGAGCAGAACTAACTTATCAGTGGTACATCAATTCAACCAATTCAAATAGTGGCGGTACTTCTTTAGGAGCGGGCGCAACTTCTTCAACTTATACCCCGGTATCCACCACTGCAGGGATCTCATATTATTATGTAATTATCAACGGAACCTGCACCCCGTCTGTAACAAGTAATGTTTCAGGGGCAGTAACCGTTAATGCACTGCCTGCAATCACAGTTCAACCATCAACTGCCATACAAACCTTTTGTCTAAATATCGCTGCCACACCATTAGCCGTTTCAGCAACAGGAGTAGGACTAACTTATCAATGGTATAGCAATACGACCAATTCAAATAGTGGGGGCGCCTCATTAACTGGTGCAACTTCTTCAACCTATACCCCGGCATCCACCACTGCAGGGACCTTATATTATTATGTAATTGTCAACGGAACCTGTACCCCGCCTGTAACCTCTAATGTATCAGGGGCAGTAAGCATTAATACACAACCAGGAATCACAGTTCAACCATCAACTTCATCACAAACTTTATGTATAAATACTGCTGCCACACAATTATCCGTTACAACCACAGGAGCAGGTCCAACTTATCAATGGTACAGCAATACGACCAATTCAAATAGTGGAGGAATCTCATTAGGCGCGGGTGCAACTTCTTCAACTTATACCCCGATATCCAACACTGCAGGGATCTTATATTATTATGTCATTGTCAACGGGACCTGTACCCCGCCTGTAACCAGTAATGTATCAGGGGCAGTAAATGTTAATGCACTACCAGCAATTACAGTTCAACCATCAACTGCAAACCAAACATTATGTTTGAATAACGCTTCAACACAATTATCCATTACAGCAACAGGAGCAGGAATAACTTATCAGTGGTATAGCAATACGACCAATTCAAATAGTGGGGGAACAACCTTGGGAGCGGGTGCAACCTCTTCAACATACAGTCCGGTAACCTCCAAGGAAGGTACATTATATTATTATGTTATTGTCTCTGGCACTTGTGCACCTTCAATAACCAGCAGCGTTTCGGGAGCAATGACTGTAAATACCGCCCCTTCCATAACCACTCAACCGAATTCTTCGCAATCAGTTTGTTCAGGCTTCCCAATTAGTTTTTCAGTAACAGCCACAGGCACAGCTCTTAGTTATGAATGGTTCAAAAATGGTTCTTCTACAGGAATTACCACTCCTACCTTTGATATTAGTCAAGCGGTCTTATCTGATGCTGGAACTTACAAAGTTGTTGTAAAAGGAACATCACCTTGTGCCGAAATAACTTCTGAGTCTGCTATTCTTACTGTTAATCAAGACATTGATATTACTACCCAGCCTGTTCCATTAACAGTTTGTGAAGGTACTACCAACTCTTTCTCAGTTACAGCGACTGGTAATATTTCGAGTTATCTCTGGAGAAAAGGAGGAATTCCTATTTCTGATGGCGGAATTATTTCAGGAGCAACAACCAGTACCTTAACTTTTACTGGTGTATCCACAAACAATACTGGAAGTTATGATGTAGTAATTAGCGGTCAGGGTGGCACATGTGCACAAACTATCTCAAACCCAGTGGTATTAGCGGCAACACCAAATGTAACTATAAATGAATTTTCACCGAAAACTTCTACCCGTTGTCAGGGATCAGGATCCTTGACTACCACAACAACTGCTAATAACTCTACAGGAATCATTTACAATCTGGATGCAGCAAGTTTAACAGGTGGAAATACGATTGTAGCAGCTACAGGAGCTGTAACTTATGCTACAGGATGGAGCGGAACTACAAGCATTACGGCTAGTGCAGCAGGATGTAACGGTCCAGTAACTACAACGCATGTTGTAACCGTAACTCCAACAGTAACCATAAGTCCTTTTTCACCGGCAACTTCAACCCGATGTCAGGGAGCGGGATCAGTGACTACTACAACAACAGCAACTAACTCAACTGGGATTTCTTACAGTCTGGATGCAACAAGTGTAACGGGTGGAAATACGATTGTTGCGTCTACAGGTGTTGTAACTTATGCGGCAGGATGGAACGGAACAACAACCATAACCGCAAGTGCAGCTGGATGTAACGGTCCAGCAGTTACTACACACGTTGTAACGGTTACTCCAACTGTAACCATAAGTCCTTTTTCACCGGCAACTTCCACTCGATGTCAGGGTGCGGGATCAGTTACCACCACAACAACAGCAGCTAACTCAACTTTACTTTCTTACAGTCTGGATGCAGCAAGTTTAACAGGTGGAAATACGATTGTAGCTGCTACAGGAGCTGTAACCTATGCAGCAGGTTGGAGCGGAATAACAACTATAACCGCTAATGCAGCCGGATGCAACGGTCCTGTAACCACAACCCATGTTGTAACGGTAAATCCAACAGTAACAATCACTGCATTTTCACCTACAACTTCTAACCGTTGTCAAGGAGCGGGATCAGTAACTACCACAACAACAGCAACAAACTCTACAGGAACTACTTACAGTCTGGATGCAGCAAGTTTAGCTGGTGGAAATACGATTGTTTCAACTACAGGTGTTGTAACCTATGCAGCAGGATGGAACGGAACAACAACAATAACCGCAAGTGCAGCAGGATGTAACGGTCCAGCAACGACTACGCATGTTGTAACCGTTACTCCAACAGTAAAAATCATTGCATTTTCACCTGCAACTTCTACCCGATGTCAGGGAGCGGGATCAGTGACTACTATAACAACAGCAACGAACTCTACAGGAATTACTTACAGTCTGGATGCAGCAAGTCTATCAGGTGGAAATACAATTGTTGCTACTACAGGTGCCGTATCCTATGCGGCAGGATGGAGCGGTACAACAAGCATTACGGCTAGTTCAGCAGGATGTAACGGTCCGGTAACCACAACACACTTAGTAACCGTAACTCCAACAGTAAAAATCATTGCGTTTTCACCTACAACTTCCACCCGTTGCCAGGGAGCAGGATCAGTGACTACCATAACAACTGCAACTAACTCTACAGGAATTACTTACAGCCTGGATGCAGCAAGTCTATCAGGTGGAAATACAATTGTTGCAACTACAGGGGCGGTATCATATGCGGCAGGATGGAGCGGTACAACAAGCATTACAGCAAGTGCTGCCGGATGTAACGGTCCTGCAACAAGCACACATCTAGTAACTGTAACGCCAACTGTTAAAATAAATGCCTTTTCACCAACAACTTTAACCCGATGCCAGGGAGCGGGATCAGTGACTACCACAACAACAGCAACTAATGCAACCGGAATTTCATATAGTCTGGATGCAGCAAGTCTAACTGGTGGAAATACGATTGTTGCAGCTACCGGGGTTGTAACTTATGTAGCAGGATGGACTGGAACATCGACTATTACAGCAAGTGCAGCTGGATGTAACGGTCCAGCAACAACAACGCTGGTTATCACAACAGAACCTATTCCAATGGGCGGCAAATTGCTTTTCTCCAAAAACTCAGATCGCATCTATTTAACCTGTGAGCAACCTACTGTTGGAAGTTTATCTGATTTAACTTTATCAGGTCAAAGTGGTACAGCTATAGTATGGAAATATAGAACAGCCTCAGACCCAAACTGGATCACAATTAAAACTGGCGGAACCACATTAACTGCCTCCGAAATTCATACTATAATTGGTCCTCCAGGTAATCCTCTTATAAAAGAAACTCTTGTCTTTCAAGCTGAAATTAGCAGAAGTATTTGTGTTCAAAAAGCACTGTCTCAAACTGCAATTTTAAGTGTGATTCCTTCAGATATAGTACCAAAACCTGTTAGTGTAGATAAAGCAGTAATATGTATTGGTACTGCAGTTCAACTGAGTTCAGAATCAGGCTATGGCGTATCCTTTGGAAAATTTGAGGGTGGTGATTTTGATAATTCTTCGATAACCCAAAAAGGCTGGAGAATAACCGATGAAAATGGGAATACCAATTATAATTTCAGCTCTAATGCAGATAATATCCGACCAGACAAATGGCTAAGAACAAATCCTCATGATTTCCCTACTGCAAATATAACCACAAACGCTATTACTAATCAGAGGTGGGATACATCCTTAGATCCTTCAGGAAATAAAGGATTTGCCATCGTTTCTGGAAATCATTCCTCCACACTTGAAACATCAATATTTTCTTTATCCGGCTTAGATGAAGCTATCCTAACTTTCGATCAGGCTTTTAATCTAACTTCCGGAGCTTTTATTCAGGTAGAAATCTCTACAAATGGCGGAGCTTCATACTCATCACAACCAATACTGTATTACAAAGCAGGCCCATCAAGCAGTGGAAATTACAATCATTTTGGCAATGGGACACCAGGCGTTAACCAAATGAAAATTGATCTTGGAAATTATTTAGGTTATAATAATCTAAGAATTAGATTTAAGTATACAGGAAAAAGAGATGGGGACATCTGGACATTAGACAACATTAAAGTTCCTGAAGGACCCCAGGGAGTGACTTTGAATTGGACAGATTATACAGATCCCTTAAATCCTATTTATATTGGTTCCCACAATACTGAATCCTGGACCCCAACCAAAATTGGATGGAATACATTCGAGGTAAAAACCGAGTTGATCTTAAATAGTGAGGGAGATGCTTGTTCCAGTAAGGTAAACAGTAAAGAGATTAAAGTTTTTGCTTTTGATCAATACACTTCTACCGCTACATTCACCGGGGGAATTTGCGGTTCAAAAGAGGTGCAATTACACGGTGAAATTGCAGGTGCCAGTCAAGGGCCAATCACGACTTTTCCAACTCCTGATGGATACACAGCATCTTGGACGGTTGTTGGTCCATCCGGATATAATTATTTGTCTACACATTTTTCTCCTTCCATAAATGATCCAAATGCTATATTCACCCCAGGCTTTTCCGGTAACTATACTCTTACCTGGACTATGACTCCTACAACCAAAAATGAAGCCGGAAACCTAATTATAAATCCTGGTTGTCCACCTTTATACATTTCTGCCTCACCAAAAATTGAAGATTGTTCTACCCTGGATTTTGATGGGGTTGACGATTATGTAGATCTTGGAACTACTTATACTGGCCCATATAGTATAGAGGCATGGATTAGACCTAAAAAATCAACCGGAACTATTATCAGCGGACCAAACTTTGAAATTAAAATGTCAGATCTTCCTTCCACAGTAATCCCAAATTCCCGCTGGTACCACGTTGCCATTTCCGGAACGAAATTATATGTAGATGGAATTGAAAATGGAAATGTAGGCTCTGGATCAGGCGGAGCACGAACGCTAATTGGAGCAAGATGGAATTCCACTTCCGGTAAACCCGAAAATTATTTCTCTGGATGGATTGAAGAAGTTAGAATCTGGAATACAGTAATCACTCAGGATCAAATACGATTTATGATGAACCAGCATTTAGAAAATCAGCCTAATATGGGGGTAGAAATTCCCATGCCTGTTCCGGGAGGACTTTCTTACACAAATCTTGCTGGATATTATCGCTTGATATCAAAGATTCCAGACCCATTAAATCTGGTAACATTTCCCGCAGCCTTATATCCATTAAACGGTTTCACTCCAGATATTGCCAATACGGTGGTTCCTGGAAGATTATATAATATGACCACCAACCAGGAAAATACTGCTCCACTTCCATACATTTCAGCTAATGACGGAACCTGGGCAACTCTTAACACCTGGCTTAGACCCTTGGTGTGGGATGCACCAAACAGCAAAGGTGTGACCAACGCTCCTATTGAATGGAACATTGTAATTACTAATCATAATATCAATTCCGGTGATAGGGATATTACAGTCTTAGGATTGAAGTCTCAAACTCAAAATAAATTATTAAATATAACACGTACTGGAACTCAGAATGAATATAACCTTGGGCAAATGTTACGGGTTAGCCATTACCTTTTACTTGATGGCAATATAGATTTGGTGGGAGAATCCCAATTGTTACAAGATTCTGGCAGTATTTTGGATAATTCCAGTAGAGGATATCTGGAAAGAGACCAACAAGGGAAACGCAATAGTTTTGTGTACAATTATTGGTCCTCCCCCGTAAGCAAGCAAGGAGCTCCAAATAATGCTCCCTATACGGTGAAATCTGTATTATTGGATGGAACAGATGCTTCTAATCCAAGAAACATTTCTTACACCTATGTTTATAGTGCAGCAGATGGAGCCATAACCTCTGTCCCAATCACAATAAGTTCCTATTGGTTATGGGGTTACTCTCCCGCAACAGCTAATATATATGCAGAGTGGGATCACGTTTTAGAAAATGGAGAATTAGAAACAGGAGGAGGCTATACCATGAAAGGTACAAATGGCAGTGCAGGAATTAATGAAGAACAAAATTATACCTTTAGAGGGAAACCTCATAATGGAGATTTTGATCTTAATATGGCTGGAGGTCAAAATTATCTGATAGGAAATCCATATCCTTCAGCAATAAATGCAGATGAATTTATTCGGGATAATTTAAAAAATGTTCCCGGCGGAACCAATCCTACCAACGTATTTGATGGAGCCTTATATTATTGGGATCATTTCACGGAGGTCGATCATTATTTAAAGGATTATATTGGTGGATATGCCACCTATAATTTATCAGGTGGAGTACCTGCTATTTCGAACGACTATAGGATCAATGGTAATGATTCTCGAGGATCAAAATATCCCGGACGCTATATTCCTGTTGCCCAGGCATTCTTGATCAATTCCTCTGATGTCAATGCAGGTGGTATTTCAGTTATTGGAGGGGCAATTCATTTCAAAAATAGTCAGAGAATTTTTAAACGAGAAAAGCCAACTGATGACTCTCAATTTTTAAAACCTGAGGTTCTCACTAAAATTAAAATAGTGGAACCAGAGGAAAAAAGTAAAATAAGAATTTCATTTCAATCCCCCATCGGGTATCACAGGCAAATTTTGGTTGGGGCAATCCCGTCCACTACAAATGGTTTTGATCTGGGTTATGATGCTTTATTATTTGAAGATAATGTAGAAGACATGTACTGGCTCCAAGGAGATAATCAATTGGTAATCCAGGGAGTTCCGAATTTTGACAAAGACCAGGTATTACCACTTGGTGTTAAAATTAAAGAGAACAAGGAATTCAGTATTAGGATTGACACATTGGAGAATTCTCCTTCAGACATGAATGTTTATATCAATGATAAATTAAATGATAGCATTCACGATCTAAAAGAAGGCCCGTATTTTTCCACATCTGAACCCGGAAGAATTAATGATCGTTTTGAAATAATATTCTTTAATGAAGTTCCACCCATTGATGAAGGACCTATAATTGAGGAACCTCAAACAGATTTTACAACTTTGTCTGTGAAACACGCCTTCAATTTACGGGAAATTCAGATAATGAATCCAGATCTGCTAATTATCACAAGCGTGTACCTATTTGATCTAAATGGTAATTTAATAGAGAATTATACTGATATACCCCATAATCAGAAAATCAATCTAAAGGTTGGGAATTATAGTTCCGGAGTCTATTTACTTAAGGTTTATGCTGAGGGTAAAATAATCTCTAAGAAAATAATTATATCTAATTAGTAGGATTTATCCTACAAGTAATTTTTAAATCATCGATAAAAGAACTTGTTAGCCGAATATAATGCGTTTTTATCTAAATCTTAACAAAAAGTTTAATAATCACGTATTTTTGGGTTAATTTCGTCCAATCTCTTAACAAAGATTGAATGGCGAAAATTACCCCTAAGATTCGAACCCTTCTATTACTTTTATTTTTAACAGGTTCATATATTTCAACTTATGCTAATTACACCTCTTCATTTCTAAATTTCTTAGATATTGAATATGAGGCTGACATAATAATTTTTCCTACCAGACTTGAAATTGCGAAAATTCCTACACTCAAGGAAATTCTAAAATCATCTAATACCTTTGATAATACTGAGAACATAATCGCTCAATTATTTACGAATTACAGCTTAAAATCAAGAATCCAAAATAATCTATTTAAGCAGAAATTTTCTAACTCTTATTTCAAATTTTCAACCTATTTATTTAGCTCCTTTTCAATCGCTCCTTGTGATAATGATACAGAAGTTCCAGTTATTGCTCCGGTTTCACCACTTACCCAGGATACAGATACAGATCGATGTTCAGCTACAGTTAGTATTTCAGTTCCTTCAGCAAGTGACAACTGTAATCCAGGAACAGCGATAGGAGTTCGTAATGATTCACAACTTTTGAATGCTGCCTATCCAAAAGGACTGACAACAATTACATGGAGTTATAATGATGGTAATGGCAATGATGCACTAACCGTTGAACAGACAGTAACGATAGAGGATAATGAACCTCCTGAAATTACTAATAATGGAGACCAAAACTTAAATACCGATCCAACTGTTTGCGGTGCCAGCTTTACGGCTTCTGCTACCGCTACCGATAACTGTTCCGTTGGAAATCCTACCGGGGCGAGAAGTGATGGCGCTGCTTTAGGTGCTGTTTTCCCTGTCGGATCTACAACTATTAATTGGAATGTTACCGATGCTAACGGTATCGATGCTACCCCTGTTGTTCAAACTATTAATGTTACCGATAACGAAGCTCCCGTAATTACTAATAATGGAGACCAAAACTTAAATACCGATCCAACTGTTTGCGGTGCAAGCTTTACGGTTTCTGCTACCGCTACCGATAACTGTTCCGTTGGAAATCCTACCGGGGCAAGAAGTGATGGCGCTGCTTTAGGTGCTGTTTTCCCTGTCGGATCTACAACTATTAATTGGAATGTTACCGATGCTAACGGTATCGATGCTACTCCTGTTATTCAAACTATTAATGTTACCGATAATGAAGCTCCCGTAATTACTCATAATGGAGACCAAAACCTAAATACCGATCCAACTGTTTGCGGTGCCAGCTTTACTGCTTCTGCTACCACTACCGATAACTGTTCCGTTGGAAATCCTACCGGGGCAAGAAGTGATGGCGCTGCTTTAGGTGCTGTTTTCCCTGTCGGATCTACAACTATTAATTGGAATGTTACCGATGCTAACGGTATCGATGCTACTCCTGTTATTCAAACTATTAATGTTACCGATAATGAAGCTCCCGTAATTACTCATAATGGAGACCAAAACTTAAATACCGATCCAACTGTTTGCGGTGCCAGCTTTACGGTTTCTGCTACCGCTACCGATAACTGTTCCGTTGGAAATCCTACCGGGGCAAGAAGTGATGGCGCTGCTTTAGGTGCTGTTTTCCCTGTCGGATCTACAACTATTAATTGGAATGTTACCGATGCTAACGGTATCGATGCTACCCCTGTTGTTCAAACTATTAATGTTACCGATAACGAAGCTCCCGTAATTACTCATAATGGAGACCAAAACCTAAATACCGATCCAACTGTTTGCGGTGCCAGCTTTACGGTTTCTGCTACCACTACCGATAACTGTTCCGTTGGAAATCCTACCGGGGCAAGAAGTGATGGCGCTGCTTTAGGTGCCGTTTTCCCTGTCGGATCTACAACTATTAATTGGAATGTTACCGATGCTAACGGTATCGATGCTACTCCTGTTGTTCAAACTATTAATGTTACCGATAATGAACCTCCCGTAATTACAGCTCCAGCAGAGAAAATGGTAGATGCTGATACTGATAAATGCACAGCCTCCGGAGTAGCCCTTGGAAATCCTTCAACCAATGATAATTGTGGGGTGAAGAATGTAAGCAATGATGCACCGACTATTTTTCCGTTGGGAATAACTACAGTAACCTGGACCGTGACCGATAATTCTGATAATACACAGACCGCTACTCAAATTGTAACGGTAAATGATAGACAGCCTCCTACGAGACCTGTTTTACCAGATTTATATGGAGAATGCCCATTAACAGTCGTCCCGCCTACAACCACTGATAACTGTGGTGAAATAATTACAGCTACAACAGGGATTAGCAATTTAACATTTTCTGAGTCAGAGACAATATTTTGGATATTTACAGATGCTTCAGGAAATCCCACTCAACCCGTTGAACAAAAGATTACTGTTACTGATACTAGCGCTCCTGTGCCCGATGTGGCTGCCTTACCAAAGAAGACCTTTAATGGCTGTCAAATCTCAAGTATAGATGAATTGACTATACCAACCGCTACAGATGCTTGTGAAGGTAGAGTTTATGGCTCATTAGGTGAAGCCTTTCAATTTCCATTTATATTTGGAGGTACTAAAACAATTGAATGGGAATTCCCTGATAGTAAAGGTAATAAAGCTATTCAATCTCAGGAGATTGAAATTACACCTGTCACTATTGATGGTGGAACATTATCTGCAACTTACGATTCAGAAAATTATCAAGATCGAATTGATATCACTGCTTGTGGAGGATCAATTTCTGTGCAATTGAATTTGGCAGGCGAAGTTGGAGATATTATCCAGTGGGAAAAACTGGCAGATAATGACGAAGCATGGGTAGCAATTGGTAACCAAAATGATTATTATAATGCAACATTTACAGTTGGGGCATTGGAGTCCACTTATTTTAGAGTTCTAACACAAGAAGGAACCTGCATTCAGTATTCCAACAGTTTTTATATTAGAGCATTACCTGAAGTACCTGCTCCCACGGTAGAAAATTTAGGCGATAGTAGTTATTACTGCCTTGGAGATAATGTAAACCTCTTGGCTACAAGTAATTATGTAGTAACACAAGAAACCATAACAGATCAAGGTGGAGATTTTAGCCATGGACAAATAAACCCAAACGATCCAGATTCCTGGCTTGTAGACGGAGAAAAGGGAGGTTTTTCATTCGGTGGAAATTCAACAAAACCTAAGAATTGGTCTGGTACAAACGCAAATCATGATTGGGGTGGAATTGAATATCTCAGTGAGGATGGGAAGTTTGCTATAGCCTATGGAAATCAAAATAGCTCAGCTTACCCAAAAAAAGCGTTTAGCCCAACAACATTAGAAACACCAATTTTGGACTTTTCAAACGCAAGGACAGCAAGCATAAATTTTGATCAAGCATTTTATTTTTCTCAGAATGATGTGGCATTAATTGAAGTATCAATTGATGGAGGAGATACATATACTACACTTCGAGTTATGCATGGTCTGGGCAATCCTGTTAAAAACTGGTTTACAGCAGGTTCTGCTGAATCAGTTGTAGGCTCAAGTGCAACTCAGTATAATTTTGATACAGACAATACAACAATTTCGCTCGACAATTACACAGGTGAAAATTTTAGTAGGGTAAGAATTAGATGGTCATTTAAAGGCACTAGCGATAAAAGCGCCTGGGCCCTGGACAATATTTTTGTAAATAAGGAGGTCCTGGTGAATACTGATCTGGAATGGACAGTAGGTATTGGAGATCCTGACGAAGATCCTATTGATGTTGGTAGAACCGAGATTGAGCTTAATTTTATTCCTGCTTCTCCCGGGCATCATCAATACGGGGGAACATCATTAATTAATGATTGTAGAACTTATGACGAAGAAGGGACAGGATTGATCGATATTTATGTTTCCTATTCTTATGCCGGTGAAAATATAATCCTTACTGATGCAGAATGTGGACAAAACATTGTACAGTTAAATGCCTATGACAATACTAAAACTGCAAATGAAAATGCTGAAAAGGAAGCGTACCCATTAAAACCTGAGAATTGTACAACCTGTGACCATCCCGGAACTGGAGACATAGGAACCTGGTCCTGGTCCAGAGAGGGGACCACTATCTCTTGCATTCCTGAATCATTTTCAGATGTTAATGATCCTAATGCAACTTTTACCGGAGGAGCAGGAACATATACTTTAACATGGACCGTGAATGGATGTTCACATAATATAATTGTAACAATTACGGATTGTGACCAAGTTGACTTCGATGGCACAAATGACTATGTTGATTTTGGTGAGGATAGCTATAATTTATCCGGAACTGACAATAAAAAAGCTTTTAGTATAGAAGTATGGGTAAAACCTGAAATTAAGAATGGAAGACAAACTATATTTTCCAAGAGAGATGCAAATTTATCCAGTAATTTAAAGGGGTATGATTTACGAATTGATGATGGAGAAGTTTCCTTTAATTGGGATAACAATGGTTCAATAAAATCTTCTCCATATAAAATTGATGTAAATCGATGGTACCATATAGCTTTAACTCATTCCTCAGATGGAGAATACAATTTATATATTGATGGGGTATTTATTAAACGTGTTGGAGGTGGTTCACCGGGGAAAAATTCTTACAAAGCAATTTTGGGTGCAATGTATAACAATGGATCCAGTCCACTAAATTATTTTAACGGATGGATGGAAGAGATAAGAATTTGGAAAGTAGCATTAACACCAGATCAATTACACCTGATGATGAATCAACATATTAAAAAAGTTGGTACAGAGGTAGAGGGAGAAGTTATCCCATTGAAGATAAAAAACTTGAAGTGGGATGATTTAATTGGATATTATAGAATGGATGAAACAGGATGTGGTTATGTTCTTCCGTACTTTGATGGGGTCAGTTATGTTGGTTTTAATGGAAGACTTAATAATATCACTTCACCTCAAAACAAAACAGCTCCGTTACCTTACGAATCAGAAACAAACGGGAATTGGAGAGATCGAAACACTTGGGACCAGAATATAGGAGGATCTGAAGATAAATACTGGAGTTGGCCAAACGAAACCGGAATAAATGGTGAAGAAATAAACTGGAATATAGCAATTCAAAACCACGACATTAAATCTAATAATAAGGATATTAAATTATTAGGCTTGTTTTCTGAAACCGGGTCCCAATTAATTATGGATGGAGTTAACAGCAATTCCGGTAATGAATTGCGAATTACCCACTACCTTGAGCTTAACGGTCATATAGACCTTCACGGGGAATCTCAATTGGTACAAACCGAAGGAAGTATTTTAGAGGAATCTAGCTCAGGCTATATTGAACGATCTCAGCAAGGTACTGCAAGCAGTTTTAATTACAACTACTGGAGTTCACCTGTAGTTACACAAGGAAATGACAATAATTCAACTTATATCGTAGCTTCGGTTATGATGGATGGTTCTGCAGGAACGAATTATGGAAACCTATTAAACTTTAACGATTGGTATGAATATTCAGATTATACCTACCCAGATGATGCTCCCCGCCGGATCAGCAATTACTGGATTAATAAATTCCACGATTCCTCCAATGTTTATAGTAAGTGGGAACGCGTGGGAAGCACAGGCACTCTATTAGCTGGTGAAGGATATACTATGAAAGGAACCTCAGGATTTGCTACAATTTCAACTCCTCAAAATTACGTTTTTAAAGGGAAGCCCAACAACGGAAATATTTCCTTAACAATCGGACAAGATCAGAATTTTTTATTGGGAAACCCCTACCCCTCCGCTTTAGATGCTGATCAATTTATAAAAGACAATTTAATGAATGGGGGCACTAATCCCGATGGAAATATCTTCAATGGTGCCTTGTACTTTTGGGATCATTTTGCGGGTAAGACTCATATTCTCACAGAGTATATAGGCGGTTATGCAACCTACAATCTTATGGGAGGCTTGGCAGCAGCTTCCACAGATGAGAGAATAAACGCTAATGATTCTATTGGAACAAAAAAACCAGGGCAATTTATTCCGGTAGGTCAGGGATTTTTTATAAATACCGTTTTAGATCCATCATTGTCTCCTTCTATTACAGTAGATGGTGGTAACGTAATATTCAAAAACAGTCAGCGCGCATTTATTAAAGAAACGGATCCAGTTGATTCCCAATTTTTAAGACCAGAAAAGAATATTCAAAAAAATAAACAAGCGGATACACGATCCAAAATCAGATTGGATTTTAATTCCCCAATGGGTTATAATCGACAAATTCTTGTAGGTTCAGATCCAAATACAACCAACGGTTATGATTTGGGATACGACGCTCAATTAAATGACAACAATCTGGAGGATATGTTCTGGCTTATAAATAATATCGAATTTGTGATTCAGGGAGTTCCAAATTTTGGAATTAAGCAGATTTTGCCCCTTGGGATTAAAATTAATGAAGCAGGGGTATTTAACATTAAAATCAATAAACTGGAAAATGTTGGAGAAGATGTTAATATTTACTTGAAAAACCTTCAGGACAGCACCTATTTCGATCTCAGAAAAGGCGATTTTTCCATGCATTTGGATCCGGGCACTTATAATGAACGTTTTCAAATTGTGTTTCAAATTCAGAAAGTCCCTACAGAAGAACCTGTTCCAGTACCCGAAGAGGAAGCTGTTGAAGAAGAACAAGAAGCCGCCGATGATGAAGAAATATTGGCTGGAGAAATTGAAGTTTTTTATGTAGGTAACTATCGGGAAATTGCGGTATTAAATCCTTCAAAATTTAAAATTGAACGGATTGTAATTTATGATATGTTAGGGCAAATAATCCAGGAGTATCAAAATATTCCGAATGAAAAAGAAGTCAAATTGCCAGTAAGGGAATTTCCTGCGGCAGTTTATGCAATAAAACTTTATTCGGGAAACAAGGAAATCTCAAAAAGCATCATCCTGATAAGATAAAAATCTACTCTTTCTATTCACTTTTACAGAAGCTTATTTAAAAACTGAGTCTTATAGTCCCATAACTTAGAATAACTTGAAGATGCCTCTCCATTCTCAAATTGAATGGAAAAATTCCCAAGGAAACCAATTCTGCATTTTCCTAGAAGCAGAAATAACCTGAACAATCCAAAATTACAATCTTCCATAATTTAGAATTACATTCAGATTCCATTTTATTTCTGTATTTATCTGTAAATCATATTGATGGAATCAAAAAGTAAATCAAGTAAAAAAATGCAATTTATTAGATAATTGCTAAAACTTAAAATTAGTAGAAAATTATTGTTGTTTTTAATTTGTAAGAATTAACTTACAATTATTCTTAAAATAAAAAATTAATTCTTAAAAATATCTTTTAAACGTTCAGTAATTGACTTTCGTCGATTATTTTAAAGGCTAATACCCTTATTTCTAATTTTTTATATATAATTTTACACAATAATATAAAAACCGAGTGGATGGGAAAAATTACTCTTCAGATTAGAAATCTCTTTCTTAGTATTTTACTCCTCGGTTTTTCCTTCACTAATATAATTGCACGGAACAATCCAGCGTCTCTTTCCATTACTGGTATAAAAACTCCAGTTTCTTGTTTTAATGGAAATGATGGTGCTATTGATATTAGCATTTCCGGGGCCGTTGGCACTTATACTGTTAGCTGGAGTGGAAGTCTATCTACTTCCGAAGATCGTACAGGCCTTTCTGCAGGAGATTATACTATAACAGTAACCGATTCTCAAAATACGGTTTCTCAACCTTTTACCATCTCAGAACCGCTTCCTCTATTAATGGCGCTTTCCTCCTCAACTCCGGTGAGTTGTTTTGGAGGAAGCGATGGAACTGTTACTGCAGGAATTGGCGCAGAAGGCAATGGGAATTACCAATACAAAATTGAGAATGGAAGTTATTCTGCAAACAGAAACTTCAACAATTTATTACAAGGAACTTATACCGTTTATGTAAAAGATTCCAAAGACTGTGAGACCTCTAATACTATAATTGTTTCTGAACCGAATGCGCTTACAATGGAAGCTTCAACTTCAACTCCGGTGAGTTGCTTTGGCGGAAGCGATGGAACTGTTACCGCCGGAATTGGTGCAGAAGGAAATGGGAATTATGAATACAAAATTGAAAACGGAAGTTATTCCTCAAGCAGAAATTTCAGCAATTTATCACAAGGAACTTATACCATTTATGTAAAAGATTCCAAAGACTGTGAAACTTCCAACACTATCGTCGTTACTGAGCCGAATGCACTTACAATGGCCGTTCCAACTTTTACCCCAGTAAGCTGTAACGGGGA
>Ga0307486_1000370_pt1 | contig 42978 bp, 39 predicted proteins | sample CBIW02metaG_FD_203663 | JGI IMG/M metagenome (GOLD analysis project Ga0307486, IMG submission 203663) | Sea-ice brine microbial communities from Beaufort Sea near Barrow, Alaska, United States - CBIW 0.2 | ecosystem: Environmental > Aquatic > Marine > Coastal | place: USA: Alaska | collected... | reverse complement strand
TGCTGCGCACGCAGCTCGACGGGGAGCGTATTGGTTCGGTGCTCGCGCGGTACTCCTCGATCGCGCTGATCTCGTTCATCGCGGTGGCGGCATCCGGCTACGTCAGCGCCGAACTGCGCATCGGCACCTGGGAAAACCTGCTCAGCCCCTACGGCATCCTCGTGCTGGTGAAGGTGGCCGCCCTGCTGGCCCTCGGCGCCTTCGGCATTCTGCAACGCCGCTTCTTCATCAAGCGGATGCAGCGCAGCGACCCGGCGCGCCGCCGGTGGTTCTGGTGGCTCGTCGTGACGGAGCTGGGCTTCATGGGCCTTGCCTCCGGCGTGGCCGCAGCCCTCGCGCGCACGGCAACGCCAGTCGCCGAGGTGGTCGCGACCGACATTCCACAGTCCACGCCCGCGCAGATCCTCACCGGTGAAGTGCTCCCGCCCGAACTCACCTTCACCCGGTACTTCACCGAGTGGAACGTCGACCTCGCCTGGCTGCTGTTTTGCGCCTTCGGTATCTTCTTCTACCTCGCCGGCGTCTGGCGGTTGCACCGCCGCGGCGACAAGTGGCCGATCTACCGCACGGTTCTGTGGGTCAGCGGCCTTCTGGTTCTGTTGTACCTCACCAGCGGCGGCCTCAACGTCTACCTGAACTACCTGTTCTCGGTGCACATGCTCATGCACATGATGCTCACGATGCTCGTACCGGTGTTGCTCGTGCCCGGTGCCCCGGTGACCCTGGCGGCGCGGGCCATCCGCAAGCGCCATGACGGCAGCCGCGGCGCGCGGGAGTGGATCTTGATCGCGGTGCACTCGAAGTTCGCCGGCACCGTCGCGAACCCGCTCGTGGCGGCAGGCCTCTTCGCGGGCTCGCTGTGGGTGTTCTATTATTCGCCGCTCTTCAGCTGGGCCACGACCGACCACATCGGACACCAGTGGATGACCGTGCACTTTCTCATCACCGGCTACTTATTCGTGCAATCCCTGATCGGGATCGATCCGGTTCCGTTCCGGCTGACCTACCCGTTCCGCCTGCTGTTGTTGATCGGCACCATGGTCTTCCACGCGTTCTTCGGCGTCGCCCTGATGATGGGGACGAGCCTGCTCCTTGCCGACTGGTACGGCGCCATGGGGCGCACCTGGGGGCTCAGCGCAATTGCCGACCAGCAGATGGGCGGCGGTATCGCGTGGGGCGTCGGCGAACTGCCCACGATCGCCATCGCCATTGCGGTGGCCATTCAGTGGAGCCGTGACGACACGAAGGTCGCTAGGCGCCTCGACCGCAAGGCCGACCGCACCGAGGATGCCGAGCTCATCGCCTACAACGCGCAACTGGCCAAGCTCGCACAGCGCGACGCGCAGAGCCCGAGCGTTTAGCCCACACATCTGGTCCGGCAGCCGAAGGCCTAGTGCAGTTGGATGGCCAGGGCTCCGCTGGGCTGCACGGTAACGCTCAGTCCCATCGTGAACGGCACGTCTTCATCGCGGGCGCTGATGTCGCCATCGAACAGTGATCGTACGTCGACGACGATATGGGCCTGCCCCGGTGTGGCGACCATCTCGAAGGACCGCTCGCCGGCGGTGAGTACGACAGCCGGGTACTCAGCGATCGACCAGACCGGAGCGCTCTCGATGCGATCGTCGATCGTGATGCCCCACGGACAGCTCGTCGGCTGCAGCACAGTTTGGGTGGCGCACTCGTCGAGGAACTTGTCGAGTTCAGTCTGCACCTGGGCCACCATCGTTTCGTTGGGCAGGGCATCGACCTCGACCTCCGTCGGCCCGGCCGCCGTGACGCGCACAGCGGACTTTGGGGCGGTCAGCATGGCGGATTGGTGTTCAAACGTATACAGGTTCGGAGCGAAGGCGAGATACCCGGCGGACGTCGAAAACGTTGCGGGGGCATCCGCTGCGATATGGGCGCGAGTGTCCAGAGTGAGACCGTTGACGGTGAATGATCGCTCGTGCAGCACCGAAACCTGCAAGACCGCCAGTGGGCTGGCGGTGAACTTCCAGGCGTTGAAGACGCCGCCGAAGGTCCCGGCCCGCTCGACCGTGAACACCATGCTCGACGCGGTGCCGTTCAGATCGAAGTCGAATACGACAGTCTGGGCCGATCCGTCGTCGGTAGCAGCCGTCGGGGTGGCGCTGGCGAGTTCGATATTGTCCAGGCCGCCCAGAACGGATGCCCGCAGCAGAGTCTCCGGCAGATTTCCCGCTTCCTCGTCGCTCAACCCCCAGGCCTTCAGCTCGTCCGATGACGGCATGACCCCGCCGAGAGCGAGGGCTCCGACGGTGTCCCCGCGGGCCACGGCGTCGAGGTACTGTTCCACAAAGCCGCTGGCGCTGTACACAGTGCGGTTCAAGGCAGCGATGGTGCCCACCAATGCCGCCGCTAGCAGCCCGGCAACCACTGCAACGGCGAGAACGGCCCGGAACATACTCCCACGGCGCCTTCTCGCCCGCTTCGTTTCGGCAGGAATGGTCACTTGAATATTGTATGGCGGGTGGGTAGGCCCGACGCCCAGCACCGGCTCGCGTGCCCGTTCCTGCTGCCGGGCGGTTACAGTGGGATGTCCCCCGTGCAGCGTTCGGCTGTCAAAGAAAGTGTGCCGTGTCCGAGATTCCGCTCAGCCGTGAACAGGCGCTGGTCTTCGCGGCGATCGAAGGCACCAAGCAAAATGTCTTCGTCACCGGCCGGGCCGGAACGGGTAAGTCCACCCTGTTGAACCACCTGTCCTGGAACACGAGCAAGCAGGTCGTGATCGCCGCACCCACTGGAGTCGCCGCGTTGAACGTGGGCGGTCAGACCATCCACTCGCTCTTTCGGCTGCCGATCGGCGTCATCGCCGACAGCTCGATTGATCAGAACGACCAGGTGCGCAAGCTTCTCAACACCATCGACACCCTGGTCATCGACGAGGTCTCAATGGTCAATGCCGACCTCATGGACGCGATCGATCGCAGCCTGCGCCAGGCCCGGCAGCGGCCCTTCGACGTCTTCGGCGGGGTGCAGATCGTGCTGTTCGGCGACCCGTACCAGTTGGCCCCGGTGCCCGGTGGTCCGGATGAGCGCGCTTATTTCGCCGATCACTACCGATCGATGTGGTTTTTTGACGCAAAGGTCTGGCGTGATGCCGAGCTTCGCATCTTCGAACTGACCGAGATTCACCGCCAACACGACAACGAATTCAAACTCATGCTCAATGCTGTGCGCCATGGGCAGGTCACCGCAGAGATCGGCGGTGCGCTCAACGGCGCCGGAGCGCGAACGCCGCCAAGCGAGGGCGTCATCACGCTCGCAACGCGCAACGACGCGGTGAACCGCATCAACGCATCCGCTTTGAAGAAATTGTCGGGAAAATCGCTCACGGCCAAGGCTGACATCACCGGCGACTTTGGCGGAAAACAGTTTCCTGCCGACGAGGTGCTTGAGCTCAAGGTGGGGGCGCAGGTGATGTTCTTGCGCAACGACTCCCCGCTCGACGGCGGACCGCGCTGGGTGAACGGCAGCATCGGCACCGTAACCAAGGTAACCTCAACCGTGTTCGTCGACATCGACGGTGAGGTGCACGAGGTCGAACCGACCGTGTGGGAGAAGTACAAGTACACCTACAACGCCGCGACCAAGAAGCTGAGTCGGGACGTCGTCGCTGAATTCACGCAATTTCCGCTGCGCCTGGCCTGGGCTGTCACCATTCATAAATCGCAGGGTGCCACCTACGAGCGGGCCATTGTCGATCTCGGCGCGCGGGTGTTCAGCCCCGGCCAGACGTATGTGGCCCTGAGCCGGCTGACCAGCCTCGACGGGCTCTACCTCACCCGTCCGCTGCGGCCGAGCGACATCATTGTTGACGAGAACGTCAAGCGGTTCATGAACCTGGAGGTCGCGCGGCCTGTGGCAGACCTGGCCGGACTCGACGAGGCCGGCCAGGAATCTTCGCCGCACAAGGCTAACCCTTAAAACCGGACTACCCGCCTGACGCTGCTGCGTCGACGGGGCCCGTTTCATGCTCTGCGAGGGACTTAGTGTGACCCGTGACCGGTAGGGTCCGGAAGGATCAACTCGGCAACTCCGTGCGTACCGTGCGGCACCGCGTGGGAACCGACCTCGGTGGCGGCGAGGGCCGGGGTGGTGATCGCCGAGAAGAGGAAACCTCCGACGACGAGGCCGATGACGAAACGCCAGCCTGCGGGCGAGGCGGCCCGGACGGGTGTAGGGGACCCGTTCGATGCTCGCCGCAGCGCGACAGCCACCGTGGCGGCCAGGAAAATATCGAATAGTGATGCCATGGCCATCGGGTACAGCGGCAAGCCGATCTCGGCGTTCGTGACGCCGAGGCCGCTGCCGAGGGCGGCGGTTGCTCCCCAGATCAGGACCGGGATAAGGGCCCCGCCCACGACGATTTTGGCGGCGAGTACACGGCCCGTGACGAGCGTGGCGATTCCCCAGCCGAGTTCAGCGACGCCGAACCCGACCAGAAGAACCGACAGGGGGATCGGAGCAGTTGCGCCCACGGCCAGGTGGATGAGGGCGGAGCCGAGCGCGGCAAAGCCGAGCCAGGTGCGAATGACCGGGGACATGATGCTCCTTGGATGAGTCTGCTGCTGTAAAGGTGTGATGCTGGTCGGTCGTTAGGCCGTGGCGTGGCTGCGAACCGACTTGTCGGCGGTGAGGCCGACCCCGAGGAGCACGATGGCGCTCGCCAGGTGCAGAAAATGGTCGGCGCTGTTGAGCGCCAGGATGTTCAGGGAGGTGCTCGCAATGAAGAATCCGACGATACCGAGAAGCAGATAGACGGCGCCGATGGTGCTGTTGGCGACCTTGGCCGCCATGGCGTTGGAGACGCCGGCGATGAGCAGGGCGGCGCCGATCAGGAGGTGCGCGACGTTGTGCAGCGGGTTGACCTCGAAGATGCCGAGAAGTAGTCCGCCCTGGGTGGCGATGAAGCTGACGCTGCCGGTGACGGCGAAACCGAGCAATCCAACGAGAACGTAGACCGCTCCGAAAACGGTGGCGATCAGCCGATTGGGTGATGTGTGCATTTCAGGTGCCTCCTAGTCATTCACGGCCAACCCGTGGTTGCTATGTATTCGGAGCTCCATCAACTTCGGATTGGTGTCGATCGTGCCGGTGGTCTCCCCTGGTGCAGATCCATCCCGGCGGGCACACGAGCGCGGCACCCAGAATCTGAGTGCCGCGCTGGTTTGAACGAGTGCGTCAGGCTGTTCGGCGGTTTGTGATCGCACCATAGATGAGCAGTACGATGAGCGATCCGACGATCGCGAGAATCCAGGTCGTCAGGGAGAAGAAGTCGCCCAGACTCACGTTGAAGATCAGTCCCCCGAGCCAGCCGCCCAATAAAGCACCGATGACGCCGAGCAGCAGGGTGACGAACCAGCCTCCGCCCTGACGGCCAGGAAGGATTGCCTTCGCGATAGCGCCGGCGATGAGGCCGAGCAAGAGGAAACCAAAGAAGCCCATGAGACTGCCTTTCCGTTAGTGGAAAGTGAACGTATCCGTGTGCGTGCCGGTCGTCAATGGCTGCAACGGTTCAGTCAAGCCAATAGTCATCGTCGATGTACGACAGTCCAAAGATCGGTGTGTTCTCGATCACGTCGGAAATATTCTCCGTAACGATCGCTTCAAACTTCACCGAGGACTGGGACGTGATGAGCAGGGAGACCTTCGAAGTCAGCGAACTGAAGATGTCGACGAAGCCGCCACCGTTGTGCACGGCCGCCGTGAGAGCCGCTTTGAGGGCGGAAATATTGTAGTCACCGGAGAGGTAAAACCAGTCATTGTTGATCGTAAGCCTGTAGTTCTGCATTGCGTGGTCCGTTCCGTTCCGTTCCGTTCGGCAGGCGTTCGGGCGCGTGCGATGTGGCGCTGGGCATGATCTGGCAGGCCAGGGCTGCCCGCAATCGCCAGGTTGGGTGGACCGGCATTCGATAATATACGGGATGTACCTCAAAGTGTAAACTATTCACTGCAAAAGAAACTTTTGTCCTGATCTATCTACTACGCTGGCAGCATGGTCTGAAGGAGCGATCCGCGCGCGCCAGCAGGTGGGCAAAACAGTCAGACCGGACCTCGGGAGAGCGCATGTATGAAAAGGACAACTCGGGACGCGCCCTGAGCAGCCTGTCGGGATCTGCACTATTGTTCCTGCGCGCGATGGACCACAACCGCAACCGGGTGGCCACGAAGTTCGACCTGACGTGCACCGAGCTGCGAGCACTGGCCAGAGTGGCAGAGTCCGGAAGCATTACCCCCAAGCTGCTTGCCGAGTCATTGGAAATGACGACGGGAGCGGTGACCGCGATCTCGAATCGTCTCGTCGCCCTGGCGCTGCTCGATCGGGTTGCTCACCCTCATGATCGGCGCAGCCTGCTGTTGGTGTTGACTCCCGCCGCGGAAGAGGTTACCCAGACGATCTACACCGAGTTCGAGGCATTGATCGCCCATGCCGCGCGCGACGTGAGCCCGGATGATCATGTGCGGCTCGGAGCACTCCTGGCCACGATGGCGCTCACACTCGGGGCGGATGCCGACCTGGATGGGCTCGGGCTGACCGAGTTGGTGGCTTCAGGGATGGCGGATTCCGGCCCCGGCCAGTAGCGCTCGGTACCCCTCCCGATAGGTGGGGTAGCTGAAGCTGAAGCCGGTCTGCCGGAGCAGCTGGTTGCTCAGGAGCTTGTCGCCGCCCCGCCGGCTTTCGCGGGTGGGTTCGGGGAGGTCTGACTTGCCCAGGATCGGCTCGGGCAGCCCGAGCTCGGCGGCGAGAAAGGTCAGCACCTCGTTGCCGGGCACCGGGGCGTCGTCGACGCCGAGATAGAGCGGTGCCGGCTGTTCCGGACGGAGCAGGATGTGCACAATCGCGGCGGCTGCGTCGTCCCGGTGTATGCGGTTGGTGTGGCGCGACTCGGCGGAGAGGGTAGCACCCCCGCGTACCTGTGTGATCAGTCGCTCGCGACCGGGACCGTAGATGCCGGCCAGGCGCAACACCGTGGCGGTGGGACGGCGGGAGTGGAGCATCCGTTCTGCCTCGAGCACGATGGAATCGGTGCCCGGTTTCGGATTCGCGGGAGTCTGCTCGTCGACCCAGCTGCCGTCGTTGACGTCGTACACGGCCGTCGATGACACCAGCAGTATGCGGCGCGGCGCGGCGCTCGTGTCATCGAGCGCATCGAGCAGGTTACGCAGACCGTCGAGGTAGGCGGCCCGGTAGGCCTCTTCCGTGGCGCGGCCGGCAGACGTAGCCACGACGACGAACTCGGTGTCGTACGGAACGACGGGCTTGCCGGCGCTCAAGTCAACGGACTGGCCGGAGATGAAGGCGGGGAGCACGCTCGCGTTGCGGCGCAGCCCGACGACCGGGTACCCGAGCTGGGTGAATCTCAGGCCCACCTCGGTACCGAGGTCACCGCACCCGGCAATCAGTACTGTCATCTGTCTCCTTCGCTCGGCTCCGCGCGATCAAGCCCAGGCGCGGTCCAGGCTATTATTTGGCCGTGCGAATGAGCTTACGGTTGACGAACTCAGACATGCCATATTCGCCGAGCTCGCGGCCGACTCCCGATGACTTCACTCCGCCGAAGGGCAGCCCTGGTTCGGTCATGGATGGCGCATTGATCGACACCATACCCACATCGAGGTTGTCGACGACGCTCGCAACCGCCTGCGGGTCAGAGCCGAAGACGACACTGCCCAGACCGTAAGGCGTGTCATTGGCCAGTTTCACGGCCTCCGCGATCGAAGCGACCCGGTGAACCACGGCAACCGGACCGAAAATCTCTTCGCGGTATGCGCGCGCTTCTGGCCGCACGTCAGCCAGGATGGTCGGCTCCACAAAAGCACCGACCCCCCGCGGCCGACCGCCACCGACAAGAACGCGAGCGCCCTCGTCGACCGCGGTGCGGATCTGGGCTGTGACATTCACGGCCGCCGTCTCCGACGCGAGCGGACCGAACGCGACGTCTTCGCGCGGGTCCCCGACAGTCAACGCGCCGACGCGCGCCACGAAGTCGGCAACAAATCTGTCATAGACCTCATCGAGCACAATGAACCGCTTTGAGGCCGTGCAGGCCTGGCCGGCGTTGCCCATGCGACCGGCGACCGCAGCGGTGACGGCGGCATCCAGGTCGGCATCGGCCAAGACGATGAACGGATCCGAACCACCCAGCTCGAGCACGTACTTCTTCATTGCCCGACCGGCGATGGCGCCTACAGCTCTGCCCGCACGTTCAGAACCGGTCAACGAAACTCCCTGCACTGCAGGGTGTTCGATGATGTGGCGAACCTGATCTTCGGTGGCAAAGATATTGATGTAGACACCCTCGGGTACTCCCGCCTCGGCGAAGAGCTCGGCCGTTGCTTCGGCAGACTCCGGGCACTGCGGTGCGTGCTTGAGGAGCACTGTGTTTCCGAGCATGAGGTTGGGGGCGACGAATCTGGCGACCTGATAGTACGGGTAGTTCCACGGCATCACACCGAGAAGAACACCCAAGGGGTCGGAACGAACTGTTGCGGTGCCGTGGGCAACGTCGATCGGCTTGTCGGCTGAGAAGGCCGGACCGTTGACGGCGTAGTAGTCGTAAATATCGGCGACGAGATCAACCTCGCCGAGGGCCTCGTTGGTGGTCTTGCCCATCTCGCGAGTGATGATCGCAGCCAAGCGCTCGCGGTTAGTGCGATGCAGGGCCGCAATGCGGCCGAGCACGTTCGAACGCTTACACTTGGGGGTCTTGCGCCACGTGCTGAAGCTGGCGGAGGCGTGCTGGATCGCGGCATCCACGTCAGCGTCCGTTGCGGTGGGATAGACCCGTACCTCGTCGTTCGTGAGCGGATCGGTTACGGCATAACGGGTCATTTGCTTTCTCCATCGAGTTCGCCGGCACTCAAGCGTCGCACAACATCGGTGAGCACCGCTGCGCCGGCGACCAGGTCGTCATCACGTGTATATTCGCCTTCGTTGTGCGAGATTCCTTCCACGGAAGGGACGAAGATCATGACCGTGGGAACGACCTCTTTCATGTTGATCGAGTCGTGACCGGCCACCGTCATGATCTCGGCGTGGGAGTATCCGGCAGCCTCGGCACTGGACCGAGCGAGTTCTACACCGGCCGTTTGGTAGGGGTTGACTCCCCAATTGTGGGAGAGAGCGCGCTCGATGGTGACGCGGGCGATGGACTCGATCTCCGAGAAGCGGGCGTCGAGCAGCGCGTTTGCCTCGGCGAGCACGGTTTCGTCGGCACAGCGCAGGTCGAGCAGCAGCGTTGTCTCCGACGCCACGACTACCGGCGAATTCGGATAAACGTCGAGTTGGCCGACGGCCGTGTGCAGCACACCGGGGAAACGGTCAGCGAGCTCACGAGCAAAGACCACGAGCAGCGAAGCGCCGTACAGGGCATCGTGGCGGTCTTCCATCACCGTCGCGCCGGAGTGGGCCTGCTCGCCCTTGACGACAACACGGTACTTGCTGGCGGCCCAGCTTGCCGTGACCAAACCGATCGTGATCTCCGAGTTCTCGAGGATGCGACCCTGCTCGATGTGGATCTCTGCGGAGTACGCGGCCGTCGGGCCGTCGCTGGCGCCGAGGAATCCGGTCGGTCGCATGGCTTCTTCAACCGTCATGCCGGTGTGATCCTGGATGGCCAATGCGGTTTCGAGCGGCATGACGCCGGTGTAGACGCTGCTGCCCATCATCGACGGCGCGAAACGGGAGCCTTCTTCGTTGAACCAGTTCACGACGGCGAGGTTGTAGCGCAGCGTGCCGGTCCCTGATCGGTGTTCAGCCGCAACGCGGAACGCAGCGTGGGCTGCGGAGAGTACGCCGTAGGCACCGTCAAAGCGACCGGCGGTGGGCTGCGAGTCCATGTGCGATCCGACGACAACGTAGGGTTCACCCGGCGCAGCGTCGAATAGCCCGAACTGGTTTCCGATGCGGTCGTACTCCACGCGGAATCCGTTCGATTCGAGCAGTCCCGCGAACCAGCGGCGTTGTTCGATGTCAGGGGCGCTTGCGGCCTGCCGGTCGACTCCGCCGGCGGGGGTTGCGCCGAAAGCACTCATCGTCTCGAAGTCGCGCAGAAAGTCTGCGACGCTCGGAGCAGTGGTCATCGTTCGCGTGCCGGTCATCGTTGTCCTTCAATCGTGGAGTCGTTCGGGTGGTCGTTGGTCTCGTCGCTGCCGGACGGCGCGCGAATTTCGGGGTCCTGCATGATGTGCAGCACAGCCGGCACTCCGCTGGCTCGCGCCCGCCGATAGGCATCCCGGAAGTCACCGATATTGGTGACTGTTTCGCCGTGACCTCCGTAGGAGCGAGCCAGGGCGGCGAAGTCAGGATTGGTGAGGTGGGTGCCGGAGGGGCGTCCAGGATAGTGGCGCTCCTGATGTTCCCGGATGGTGGCGAAGACGCCGTTGTCGGCGATCACGGTGACAAACGCGGCGCCATAGCCCACTGCGGTCGCGATCTCCTGGCCGTTCATCATGAAACAGCCATCACCCGAGATCGACACGACCTCTCGGCCGGGGAACGCCAAGGAGGCGGCGACCGCTGCCGGAATACCGACACCCATCGCTCCGTTTCGTGGTCCGACCAGCGAAGCGGGAGCGTTGTGCGGCAGGTAGCGGCCGGCCCACACTGCGTGGTTTCCGGCGCCGTAGGTGATGACGGCATCCTCGGTCAGCTCGTCGCGGAGCACGGCCATCACCGCGGTGAAATCGATATACGGCGAGTCTGCATCGGCGGGGGCCGGGCTCGGCGTTGCGAAGCGGGTGGCGGCGGCCACAGCCCGATCGAAGCGCTGGCCGTCCTGAACGCGAGGGTTCGTTTCGGCAAGAGCTTCGGCGAAGGCTACGTGGTCGCCCACGATGAGCTGATCGAGTCGGCCAGAGTGGCCCACCGGTTCGCCGGGAAGAACGACGACAGTCTCGGTCTCAAGCCCCAGCTGGTAGCCGTCGCTCATGACGTCGGTGCGTGCGGTGCCGATCAGCACGGCGGTGTCGGCACCGGCAAGAAGTGCCGCTGCCGCATCGCTCCGCCCGTAACCCAGACTGCCCGCGAAAGCGGGGTTGGCGCCGTCGTGCGGCACTGCGTCGTACGCGCGGAAGTCGGCAAGCACGGGGATGCGGTGCGCGGCAGCCCAGTCGATCAACGCTGAACCGGCGGATGCCGTCCAGCTTTCGCCGCCGACGACCACGACGGGTCGCTCGGCCGCATCGAGGCGGGCCACCACCTCGCTGAGTACAAGGTCGCTGGGGCGGGATACGTTCAGCGAACGGGGCTGCTCGGTTGTTGCGGCACCGGCCGAGAGGCGGATGACGTCTTCGGGCAGGCCGATCACGACCGGGCCGGGGCGGCCGCTGCGAGCAATGAACATTGCCTCCGCCACGACTCGTGCTGCGGCGCTCGGATCGTCAAGGGTGACAACCTGCTTGGCGGTGCTGCCGAACCAGCCGGTGATGTCGAATTCCTGGAATGCCGCGCGTCCCCGGTCGGCAACCGGGATGAGACCCACGAAAAGTACGAGGGGGGTCGCATCCTGCCACGCGGTGTGCACGGCGATGAAAGCGTTCGCTGCTCCCGGACCACGAGTGACGAGTGCGATTCCGGGAAGCCCGGTGAGCCGGCCTTCCGCCAGCGCCATGAGCGCGGCACCGCCCTCGTGGCGTGTGATCACCGTATTGATCGGTGAATCATGCAGTCCGTCAAGTACGTCTAGAAAGGACTCTCCGGGAACGCCATAGGCCCGCTGCACGCCTTCGCGCTCAAGCTGAGCGACGATGAGGTGACCCGCTGAAACCGGTGTGGCACTCACGTTGGTGTCGTGTGTTTGTGGAGAAGTTGTCATATCAATTGCCTTTCGGGGCGCTGGGAGATCGCAGGACGAGGAGTTGCTCGAGCGGCTCGCCGGCAGCAATCCGTTGGAGAAGTTCGGGTTCGGCCGCGTCTGAGTCTCGAGCACGCTCATAAACGGCCGGGTCGACGTCGTCAGGACGCAGTGCAACAATGCCGTTGTCGTCACCGAGCACGACATCGCCCGGGTGGATCACTACGTCACCGATCGTGACCGGCACGCCGGCGCGAGCGACGCCAGAATCGAGCAACTTGGTCGTGAGGTTCGTGAATCCGCGCGCGAACACGGGCAACGGCCCGTCTTTCAACGCCTGTCGATCCGTCACGAGGCCGTCGACGACGATCCCGGCAAGGCCGCGGGCGACGGCAGCGGCACGCGTGACCGCTCCGACCGGAGCATGGCGCCCGCCAACAACCTCGATCACCAGCACGCTGCCCTGCGGTGCGGTAATGATGGCGCGATTGACCTCGACGGCATCCGGCTCGGCGAGGTGGAGCGTGTAGGCGACGCCGGCCATCCGTGCGCCGGGGACCACCGCGGCCACCTCCGGTGCACAGAAGCCGTCCTCGAGGAAGTGTCCGAGAGTGGCCAGGTCGACGGACTCAAGCGCCGTCAGCACGGCTTCGGCGTCGGTCATTTCTGGTCGCTCCCGTCGACGGCGCTGACTACTGCGACGCACTCGAGTTCAAGAGACACGCCCCAGAGCGAGACGCACACGGTGGTGCGGGCCGGGAGCAGGCCGCCGAAGTATTCGCGGTACACATTGTTGTAGAGCTCGAGGTGATCCGGATCCGTCAGGTAACCGTTGAGCTTGACGACGTTCTCCAAGGACGAGCCGCACGCGGTCAAAAGGGTCTGCAGGTTGTCCAGAGTGCACCGAAGCTGCGCCTCAAAGCCTTCCGGAATCGAGCCGTCCAACGCCATCGGGATCTGACCCGAGGTGTAGACGAGGCCCCGCGCAATCACCGCCTGCGAGAACGCTCCGACTGGCTCGCGGAGCCCGTCAACCGTAGAAATCCTCGTGATGGTCATCGAGAAACCTTCGAATCCTGCAGCAGGTCGACTGAGTCGATGTCCCGGTTTCGGTTGTCCGTCAGGATCAACAGGGCGATCAGTGAGAGCACGGATGCTCCGACGATGTAGAACGCGATCGATGAGCTCTGGCCCGTTGCGTTCAACAGTGCAACTGTGATGGCGGGTGTGATGGCCGAACCCAGCAGACCCGAGAGCATGTACGCAACCGAGAGTCCCGAGTAGCGCACCTTCGTGCCGAACAGCTCGGCCAGGAACGTGGCGATCGGGCCGTAGTTCGCTGAGAAGGCCAGCATCATGAGCGCATAGGCGACGAACACCATGACGTTGGAGCCGCTGTCCAGCATCCAGAAGAACGGGAACGCCAGGACGGCTTCCGCCGCGACACCGCCGAGGATGACCTTCTTGCGGCCGAATCGGTCGGACAGGCGACCGAAGAAGGGGATGGCGAAGAAAGCGACGACGCAGGAGAACATCACCACGGAGAGCATGAAGCCGCTGGAATGACCGAGGTCGGTGGTGCCGTAGCTCACGCCGGACGCAACCAGGAGGGTGAAGGTGGATCCGGTCGAGAGCGTCGCGATGCCGCCCAGAAGAACCTGCTTCCAGTAGTTCTGCATGAGGTAGGTGAAGGGCAGCTTGGCTTTGGCGCCCTGCTCACGCACCTGCGTGAAGCTCGGCGTCTCTTCAATGTGCAAGCGGATGTAGATTCCCACACCCACCAGCAACGCGGATGCCATGAACGGAATGCGCCAGCCCCACGCGATGAGGTCCTCATTGCTCATCGAAGCGGCGACGATCAGGAACGCGATGTTCGCAATGAGCGTTCCGATAGGTACACCGACTTGCACGAGCGAGCCGTACCAACCGCGACGGTTCTTGGGAGCGTGCTCCACCGTCATCAGTACGGCGCCGCCCCACTCGCCACCGAGCGCCAGCCCCTGAATGAGCCGCAGGGTGAGCAGGATGAATGGTGCCGCGATTCCGATGGTTCTGGCATCGGGGATGAGGCCGATGGCGAAGGTGGCCGCACCCATAGTGATGAGCGAGATCAGCAGCATGGATTTGCGGCCGAGGCGGTCGCCGAAGTGGCCGAAGAAGACGGCGCCGACGATGCGAGCGGCGTAGGCGGAGGCGAAGGTGAGGAAGGCCAGCAGGGTGCCGAGCGCGGCGTCGAGGTCAGGGAAGAACACCTTGTTGAAGACGAGCGCTGAGGCCGTTCCGAAGAGGAAGAGGTCGTACCACTCCACGGTCGTACCGATCACGCTGGCGAGGGAGATCCTTCGCATTTTGGTTCGGTCGAGTCGCGCTGAGGCGACTTCCTCCGTCCCTGTCGGAGCGAGTGGCGTCGTTGTCATTGTGTCCTCCGAACAGGTCGTGCGCGTGAAGTGGTGTGAGATAACACTCCCCGTTCTGGGGTCCTGCCGCAATCGGCATTCGCACACGGTATCCACTATGAAATGTGCTTATGCACACCATGGTGTAGTGGAGCATGATTCACGCCATTGCCTCAACCCCGATAATTCGCGAAATCACGGGTTCATCTCGGCAGGGAACGACAAGGCGGACTCCCCGAACCTCACATCTCATTTCCATTTCGGCGGCGTGAACATGTGGAGCTTCGGGCCGCAGCTAGATTGGACAGACGCCCAATCGCTGTCGGTGCCGCGTCGCAGCATCGCCCCTGGCGCCGCCCGGCCGCAGCAACTCGCAGGAACCATGTCAGGAGTCACCCAGTGACCACAGCACCAGCACTGCCGCCCTCGGATGCCGCGGCATGGGCTCGACTGGTCGAACGTCTCGAAGCGCACCGCGAAGTGCTCGTTGACGATTTTCTTGAGCGCGTTGCCCAGTTGCGTGCGTACGGCGACCACGTGGTTCCCTCCGACGACCTGCGTGCCACGGCGTTGGAAACGATGGATATGTTGATCCGCCAGATTGCCGGTGTGCCACTGACCGTACAGCAACGCGAATTGCCGCGGCGGCTGGGAGTGCGCCGCGCGCGCCAAGGCATCGCCCGCGAAAGCCTGCTCGAAGCCGTGCGACTCGATTTTCGCGTTCTGTGGGCGGGTCTCGTGCGCGCCAATGACGGCAATTCCGGCGACATCATCGTGCTGCATGCGGAAGAGGTTCTCACGATCGTCGAGCAATATATCGGCGATGTGCACCTGGCGTTCCTTGATGAGCAGGCAGCTCTCGCTCATGACTCCCAAATCGAAGTGTCGCGAGCGTTCGCACGGCTGCTCAATGCGAAAGAGAATGCCGACGACGTTGCCGCATCCGTGGCGGGACGTCTCGGTATGCCGGTGGGTGGCATCTTCGAAGTTGCCGCCATTCCCGCAGCCCTCTTCGCTGGCGCACGCGATGAACTCGAGCTGCGGGAGAGGGGTCGGCTCGTGATCTCGTCGGAATCCGACGACGCTGTCGCCCTCGTGCGCGAACAGCGAGAAGACTCGTCCTGGCCGCTGTCCTTGCCGTCCATCGCGGGCGGTCTCGTCCGAGATGTGGTCGGGCTCGGCAACGTGCCCCAGGGGGTTCGGGCTGCCCGTGCGATTGCTCAGCATGTCACCGGAAGCCAGAACATGCTGCGCACTGAGGAAGAGGTGTGGCCGGTCCTCGCCCATGATGTTTTCTGCGGCACTATGCCCGAGCTGGCGCGAATCTCCGACGCTCTCGACTTCGTCGCCGATGGCGAACGAGCCCGGTTGCTGGAAACCTTCGCCGATTTTGCACGCACCGGCTCCGTGAAGAAGACCGCACTCAACCTGTATTGCCACCGCAACACCGTGGTGAACCGACTCAACGCCTTCGAACGAGCAACCGGCCTCGACCCCACACAGCCGGCTGATGCTGCCAGGGCCCTCATCGCTTTTGGACCGGAAGTCACTCGCGCCTGGACCGGGGGCGAACCCCGGTCCGGTACGGGGCCAGCTCACGGTGCGTCGGCGGTTGTTTAGCCGCGGTCGGTCGGCGCCGCTTCCGCGACTTTCAAGGTGTCCACGAACTGCTCGAAACGCACGATGAGGCCGCCGCGCACGATGAAGTGGTGGGCGACGTGCACATTCAGGCTCTTGCCGCTCGTGCGGTGGGTGGCGGTGTAGCGCGCGAGTACGACCACGTTCTCACCGTCCACGACGTACCTGTCGTCGTGGCGGCCCAACCATCGCAGTCTTGGCCCAGAACCCGGGAATCATTGGCGGCTTCCTGGGCCGAAGCGAATTCTCTCTCAGTTGTCACGCTGTCCAGCGTAGACGCGCTGATCCGCATTCAGCGCCGCGGGAAGGAATGCAGGTGTCCAAGGCGAAAGGTCGTCTTTGCGGTAAGCAGCCCAAGCTGTCGGTGGCGCAGCAGAAACACTTGATCGAAGTCCACAAGCCCGGCCTTCATTCCAGCGCGGAATTGGCGGAGCTTTTCAACGTCGCGCGGTCGACCGTTTATCGGACTATTCAACGTCAGTTCGAATCGGGCCATTGAGAGGGGCCCTCAATCGAAATCCCGTTGCCGGATTGGCTGGTCCGGCAACGGGTACCCCCTACGGAACAAGATCAGCCAGCGATCGGAGCCGGGTGAGGTGTGGGCAAAGGGGGCTACGTCGGCTTCGGGGTTTGGTCATCGAGCTCGAGAGCGAACGGGCGGGTCAGGGCGTCCTCGGAAGGGAGGGCTGCCTGCTCGGCGGGCGAGAGGTCGTGGCGGGAGACGGCGATCGGCTGGGTGGTGCCGGCGTGCGCGTACCTGACGACGGATTCGTTCTTATCGGCAACCAGCAGCATCCCGACCGTGGGTTGGTGTTGGGCGCCCCGCAGCCGGTCCTCGACGAGGGTGACGTAGAAGCCGAGCTGGCCGGCGTCGCGAGGCTCGAATTTGGTGGTCTTCTATGACCACACACCGAAGCTGATCAACGTGGAAGAACAGCAAGTCAACGAAGAAGTCATCACCATCGACATCGAAGTGGACCTGGCGGCCAACGAACGCGAACCCCGGGCCAAGCTCGCGGAGCGCATCGATGATGCGCTCGACGAGCCCGTCCTCCAACTGTCGCTCGACGGCGTCCCCGTCGATGGCGAGGAACTCGAGCGTGAACGGATCCTTCGTGATCTGCTGAGCGAGCTCCGAGTCGGCACGTTCGAGAGCATGCGGGAAGTTGGAAGGGGCCGCGCCCTCACGGAGGAGAAGGTGGGTCCTGATCTGGTGCGCCAACACGGGTCTGCTCCAACCCTGTGCGATGTCCTTAGCGCTATACCAGTCGCGCAACTCGGCGTCGTCGAGCTTCTCGATCAGCTCGATGACATGGCCCCAGGGCAATTGGCCAACGGGTCGTTGACCGATTGCGTCTGGGACGGGCCACGCCTCGGCGAACCTCCGCATGTACTTGAGGTTGGCCGGCGAGAATCCTTTCGCGCTGGGGAACTCTGCACGCAAATCCACGGAGAGCTGGGCCAGGACCTTGCTGCCCCAAGGGGCTGTCTTCTGTCGCTCGATGATCGTCGCTCCGATCTGCCAGTACAGCCTGAGCAGTTCGGTGTTGACCCGACGCTGGGCGATGTAGCGCGCCTCATGCACAAGCCGTTTGATGCTCTCGAGCGTGGCGGCGTAGTCGGTGGGGACGAGAGAGCTCATTCCATAGCGCTAATGGAGGCCGCCGACCGACTGGTTGTCGCGGGATGCAGTGCAGATGGAGCTTGGAGCCAGGGGCTCCTTGAATCCGCCAACCCCATCCGGGACGCGCCAATCTGAAGAACGCCTGGTGGTTCAGGACGCAATCATGAGGGTGACCGGGCCAGCTTCTTCAGGGCCTCCACACCGCTCGCTACCGCCGACTCGGACCCAGTTGAGCGTCACGTCCTCGTCGGCGAGGACAATCCCGCTCGCTGAGAACGCGCGGAGTGTCACATTTTCCGGAGACGACATGCTGAGGGCAATCTCCCACGAGTGTTCATTGATCTTGGAAGCAAAATACGGGAGCGCCACTGCACGAGGATCGGGCGTGTACGTCGCAAGATCTTCCGGCTCCAGAATCTCGCTCGGAGCGGGCTCGTCGGGGTGCTGGCCTGGAGCAGGAGTTGAACACTCATCATGGATGCACAGCTGCACGAGACTGACGTCATCCGTTCCGCCGTCAAGTGTCACGGTGAGTGTGTTGGCCCACCCGATCGCTGGGCACGCGTTCATGATCGGACCCGAGCAGCCCGCCAGTACTGCGCTCGCGATGAACGCAACGCTAAGACCGACGAGTCGCTTTCCCGCCGTGGCCGTATCAGCCATGTCGTCCCCGTTCATCCCTTACCACCGATGCTAGCGGAGCCGCTGATTTCGGCGCGCACAGTCTGCGTAGCATCGGCTGCGTCGCCATTGCCATACGCCCCGCCGGGACCCCGCCCACGCCCGCACGACAACCAGCACTCTGAACGCGAGGAGCCCCAATCGAGGTCATACCCAGCACTGCTCGACCGCATGAGGAACCCTGTATGCGACAGACGCTGAGATCACACGGAGTCATAGCCCGACTACACGGGTGACATGTCGCAAAACAATCGTTGCAACAGCTCTCCACACAACGAGCGACTACCGCCGGCTTAGCGGCGAAATCCCGCAGGCCGAACGCGCTGGGAAAGCGCAAGCCTGCCAGAATCTGGGCTACAGTCGTTTCAACACCGAGTGCATTAAGGACGTTGCATGGAACAGAAGCGAGTCGGGCGACCTCGCACGATCGACCCCGCGGAGGTCTCGCTCATTGCTGTGCGCCTGTTTGACAGTCGTGGCTACGACGCTGTCTCGGTCAGCGAGGTGGCTCAGGCGGCTGGGGTGAGCCGCCGCCACCTCTTTAGCCTGTTTCCTTCGAAAGCTTCCTTGGTCTGGGGCGGGCTGGATGAGGCAGGTCAGCGATTTCGCGCCGCGCTTGCAGCTAGTTCCGAGTTCGTCGGCGCTGAGGAGGCGGTGCGCGCAGCGTACCTGAGTGCCGTCGATTTCCGGCAGGATGAAATCGAACTCACACGCCGGCGACTTCATGTCATCGATGCGCACCCCGCGCTTGCGAGCGAGGGAGCTACGAGCCTGGCTCAGCTCACCGACGTGGTGGCCGACTTCATTGCCATGCGCGAGAACAGAGATTCGGACGACCTGCGGGTGAGGGTGGTGGCGACCACGATTGCTGCCGCCGCTCGTGCCGCGCTCACGTGGTGGGCGATTCACAGCGATGAGGAACCTAAGGACGTGGTGTCGCGGGCGCTGGATCTCGTGATGACACCGACCCCACCACCCGATAGCGGCATCCCGCCGCGCACTCAATGAGGAGTACCAATGTCAGACATCCACCCCGAACTCAAAGCGGTGCGCTTCAGCCCGAAAATCTCGTTCGGCCCCCTGTCCTCGCAATTGCTTCGACGAATGAAGCCGAAGGGCACGGTGCCCGGGGCCGGGGTCTCGGTGCGCGAGGTCTCGGTGCCGGGGCCTCAGGGCGCCCCCGATGTCACGCTGCGGGTCTTCAGCCCCGAGGGGCTCACGACACAAGTACCCGCCATGCTCTGGATTCACGGCGGCGGCCACATCATTGGCAATCCCGAGCAAGATGACGTGTCGAACATCGCTTTCGCTCGCGAGCTGGGCATCGTTGTCGCTGCGGTGCGATACCGACTCGGAGCGGTCGAGGCTGCTCCCGCATCCGTCGAAGACGCCTACGCGGGCCTGAAAGGGCTGGTGGCGCAGGCCGACCAGTTGCACATTGATCCGGCCCGAATCGCGATCGGGGGAGCTAGCGCGGGTGGGGGCATCGCCGCGGCTCTCGCACTTCTCGCGCACGACCGGGGTGAGGTCCGACCAGCTTTTCAACTGCTGGTCTACCCCATGCTCGATGACCGCACCGTCGTGCGCACCGATCACGACACCAGCAGGGTCCGCGTCTGGACCGTCAAGAGCAATCGATTCGGGTGGGCGACGCTACTGGGGCAAGCCCCCGGCAGCTCGGGAGTCTCGCCCTATGCCGCGCCGGCTCGCCGCGAAGACCTCAGCGGCCTGCCGCCCGCTTGGATCGGCGTTGGCGATCTCGATCTATTTCATGACGAGGACGTTGAATACGCGCGCCGCCTTACCGCGGCCGGCGTGCACTGCGAGCTGCATGTCGTCGCAGGAGCATTTCACGGGTTCGACGCCCTCTATTCAAAGACCGGCGTTTCTGTCGCGTTCTGGAATGAACAAGCTCGGGCCCTCCGGTCTGCGCTTCTGAACTGACAAGGATTGACGATGAACCCATTTACCCTCGTGCTCGGCGGCGGCGGCGTGACCGGAATCGCTTGGGAGACCGGCGTTATCGCCGGGCTGGCCGACGAAGGCATCGATCTCAGCGAGGCCCGCTCGACTCTCGGCACGAGCGCGGGCGCGGCCGTTGCCGCACAGCTGACCAGTGGAGCCTCTATCGAGAGCCTCTATGAGCACCAGCTCACCGGAGTGCCCTACGAGATCGCGAAATCGCTGGCGGGTGGCGACATACTCAAGTTCGTGCTTGCGCAGCTGTTACCTGGCGACCAGCATCGGGCATCGAGGCGGGTGGGCGCCCTGGCATTGAAGGCTGAAGTCGGTTCGGTGGCTGAGCGCCGGGCGGTTATCGAAAGTCGGCTTCCTGATCACTCGTGGCCCGAGACCGACCTTCGCATTGTGGCTGTAGATGCCCTTACCGGTGTCGAGCGAATCATCACCCGTACCGAGGGCTTGAGTCTTGTCGACGTCGTTGCAGCGAGCTGTGCGGTGCCGATGGTGTGGCCGTCGGTGCAGCTCGAGGGCCGCGCCTACATAGACGGAGGAGTGCGTTCAACGGCCAACCTCGACCTCGCGCCGGGCAGCGGACCGGTGATCGCGTTAGTGCCGGTGAAAACCGCTTTCCGTCGCCCGAGCCGCATCGACGAGCAGGCGAAGACACTGAATCCGCGGCCGGTACTGATCATTCAGATGTCTACCGAGGCGAAGAAAACGCAAGGTCGAAACAGCCTCAACAACTCTGTTGTGCCCGCTGTGGCCGCAGCCGGCCGCGAACAGGGCCGACGTGAAGCGGCGAAAGTGCGCGCGGCAGTCGGGTGAAGCGAGCTCAGCATCCTCGCAACACCATCCCGGGCGACGGATCTGCGCGACGCTGTCCCGGCCTACCTCGACGGCGGCGAGCTCGATATCTTCCGTGATAAGACCGTCGATTACGCCCGCTGCCTGAGCACAGTAGGTGTCTGAGTCGACCTACACGTTCATCCCGGCGCTCCTCACGCCTTCGAAGGGTTCGCTCCCCAGGCTGCGGTCTTTCAGTGAGCGCTGGCCGACCGCGATCGCGTACTTCGTCCTCTCGGAACGGGTAGAACAATGCTGGGGTCGGGCGAGGGCGCCGAGCTAACAAGTAGCGCTCGGCAGATAGGAGGGGTGTCGACGGGCGTCGCGTGAAGCAGCGCATTTAGTATCCCGCGGCCGGACCTGTGCGGGCCGGCCGCAGGGCTGTCACTCAGATAGTCGACCAACCATCGTGGCTCGGCAGGACGACCCCGTTGACGTTCGCGGAGTCGTCGCTGCGCAGCCAGAGAATTGCGGCGGCGAGCTGCTCGGGCTGAGCCGGCGCGGGGACCGCGTTCTGCAGGATCGGACCGACCCGGCCGGCCGCGTACTCAGAAAGGAACGGGGCCTCGATGTTTGTCGCCACCGATCCGGGAGTGACGGCATTGGCGCGGATGCCCTGCGGGCCGCGGAAGAACGCGACGCTTGTGGTGCACCCGGCGATCGCAGCGGTTGTAGAGATCGACGGCTAGCAGCACCTCTGCCTTCGACGACTGCAGGGTGTGCCACCAACGAGGACGAGGAGCCATACACGTGAGCCTATGTCTTACCTGACAGATGAAGTGACAGATTGGCGTGTTCGATTGAGGGACCTCATGCGGGAACACCCCCGCAAAGACAGGGCCCCGCGCACCGTCTGAGCGAACTTGTCCGTTTGACCTGTCGCGTAAGGAAATCCCGCCAAGGCACGTCAACTGCGACAGGCTGAGGACCGCCTTCGGGTCACGTCTGCTCAAGACAACGACATGACTTTCAACGAAGTTGATAGCCGGATTGTCCGAAGTAGGTGGCAATAGTCCGAACTGGACTGTCACGCGACAAAACAATCGGAGTCCTGGAATTCCCACCTCCGTTCTCCCTCCGGAGGGCAGATTCTCATCCCCGGGACTGCGGCAGGAGGACCGAGTGCTCCAAATTAGTCCGGAGTTCACCGAGACGAGTCCAGCCATCCGTGAGAACTGACACCAGCCGGGGGTTTTGCAGTGGAGCGGATGACGGGAATCGAACCCGCGCTATCAGCTTGGGAAGCTGAAGTTCTACCATTGAACTACATCCGCGCGCCCGACCGTGAGTGGACAACAATCGGAACGCTGCCAGCATATCAAGCCAGCGCGGCTAGGCTTGCACCGTGCTGCTCTCCGATCGCGATATCAAGGTTGAACTGGACGCTGGACGAATCGGTTTGGAGCCGCTCGACCCCGCCATGATCCAGCCGTCGAGCATCGACGTGCGCCTCGACGGCCTGTTTCGACTGTTCGACAACCACAAATACGCCTACATCGATCCGGCCGAAGATCAGCCAGAGCTGACCCACCTCATCGAGACCAAGCCCGACGAACCGTTCATTCTGCACCCGGGCGAGTTTGTGCTCGGCGCCACGTATGAGCAGGTCACACTTCCCGACAATATTGCCGCCAGGCTTGAAGGCAAGAGTTCTCTGGGCCGCCTCGGACTGCTCACCCACTCGACAGCCGGCTTCATCGACCCGGGCTTCTCTGGTCACGTCACGCTCGAGCTCAGCAATGTCGCGACCCTGCCGATCAAACTCTGGCCCGGAATGAAGATCGGTCAGCTGTGCTTCTTTCAGCTCAGCTCTCCGGCCGAGAAGCCGTACGGCTCGAGCGAATACGGTTCCCGCTACCAGGGCCAGCGGGGCCCGACGGCCTCACGTTCATTTCAAAATTTTCACCGCACGTCTATCGCCCGCTGACACATCCGATGGGGCGGTAAGTGGATGCTTACGGGTAATTCGGATGTAACCTCGCATCGGGTAAAATCCGGGTATGACCTCCATGCCGGCCCGATTCCACGAAGCGCTCATCGCGCCCGGCCCTACGCCGGAATATCCCGGGCGCATGCACCGCTTCGGCCAGATGGTCGGATCCTGGGCCGCCAAGGGCTCCCGTCTGAACGAGACCACCGGGGAATGGATCGAACGCGACTTTATCTGGCTGGTCGAATTCATTCTCGATGGACGGGCCGTGCAAGACATCGAGCTTATCGAGAGTCCAACGCATCCGTCCGGGTTTGAAACTGTCGCCACAACCTTGCGTGTCTACGACGCGCTCGCCGGAGCCTGGCGGGTGAGCTACTTCGCCCCGTCGCTGGGCGAATACTGCCAGCTCGTGGCCACCCCGTACCGGCACGGGGTGCGGCAGGAGGGCACCCGCACCGACGGCCGCCCGATCCGCTGGAACTTCACCGCCATCACCGCAGACAGCTATCACTGGGAAGGCTGGGTGTCCGCCGACGAGGGTGCGACCTGGCAGCTCATAGAACACAACGAGGCCACGCGCATCCGCTAGCCGAATACGTCAGCGATGCATCAGCTGATTTGCTGCTGGCGTGCCTTGACGGGCAGAAGCAGCAGCAGGCCGAGGAGCAGCACGAGCATAATGCCGAGAATTCCCCAGTAGGTCTCACCGAAGATCGTCACCGTGAGCGCGAACGCGAGTGGGGCCAGAAAGCTCACCGCGCGCCCCGTGGTCGCATAGAGGCCGAATATTTCGCCCTCCCGCCCCGGAGGAATCAGGCGGGCGAGAAACGTGCGGCTCGCCGACTGCGCGGGGCCGACGAACAGGGTCAGGGCCAGGCCGGCCGTCCAGAACACGATTTGCCCGCCGTCGTGCAGAAAGAACACCACGAGTCCACTCACGAGCAGCCCCACGAGTGCGGTGACGATCACCGGTTTGGCCCCTAGCCGGTCGTCGAGCGCGCCAACGCTCATCGTGGCCACGCCCGCCACGACGTTCGCGGCGATCGCAAAAATGATCACCTCGCCCGCGGAGAAACCGAAAACGGATGCCGCGAGCACGCCTCCGAATGTGAAAACGCCCGCGAGCCCATCGCGAAAGACCGCGCTCGCCATGAGGAAGTAGACCGTGGGGCGGCTCGTCTTCCAGAGTCGGGCGATGTCGCGGCCGAGCACGACGTAGGACTGAACGAAGCTGATCTTGTCGCGTCGCGCCGTGGCGGGCGCCCGGTACTCGGGCACCCGCAACAGAATGGGGAGCGCGAAGAGCCCGAACCACGCCGCTGAGATGAGCATGGAGACGCGTACGGCGAGGCCGTTCTCGCTCGTGACCCCGAACAGGCCGATATCGGGTTGGATGAAACCGAAGTACACGATGAGCAACAGCACGATGCCGCCGAGGTATCCCATGCCCCAGCCGAAGCCGCTGACCTTGCCAATGGTGCGCGGCGTCGACACCTGCACGAGCATGGCGTTGTAGTTGACGCCCGCGAATTCGAAGAACACGTTGCCGGCCGCCACGAGGAACAGGCCGAGGAGGAGGTAATCCGGGGTCGCCTGTACGAAGAACATGGCTGCGGTGATGGCGACCACCACGAAGGTGTTCACGCCGAGCCAGAACTTGCGGCGGCCGGTGGTGTCGGAGCGCTGTCCGGTTATCGGCGCGAGCGCGGCGATCAGGAACCCTGCGATCGCCAGCGCCCAGCCGAGTTGCGCCGAGATCACATCCTTGTCACCGAACGAGGAGCCTGTGATGTAGACGGTGAACACGAAAGTCGTGACGACAGCGTTGAAGGCGGCGGATCCCCAGTCCCAGAATGCCCACGCCACAACCCGCCCGCGCGGTGGAGAAGCGCTCACGTCTACGTCGACAGTCTCAGTCATGTGCACAATCTAGTGCCCGCCGGTAAACATCTGGATTCGCCGGATCAGCGCAGATCAGCCCCGCGGTCATAAACCACCGGTCACGGCGCGCTCATGAAGGTGATGTCGACCCAGTAGTTGGTGTTGTTGTAGCTGGAGGTGGGGAAGGTTGTGGTTCCGTATTTGTAGATGCCGTTGGAGCCGTCGGTGCCTGTGGCGAGTCCGTGTAGGGGGCCATTGTCGGTGCTGGTGGTGAAGTAGTTGCTGGTGGCGGAGTAGCGGCCGTTGGGTGCGTAGTAGGAGACGACGTAGGTGGTGTTGGCGTTGATGGTGATGGGTGTGGAGAGGGTGGCTTGCTGCCAGCCGGAGGCGGTTTCGCCGGTGAAGGTCACCGAGGCGAGGAGGGTGCCGGTTGAGGTCCAGAGGTGGCCGGTGTGCGTGCCGGTGTTCTGGCTTCCTTTGTAGAAGCGGATGCCGGTGGCCGTTCCGGCGACGTCGGATCGGAACTTCATCCCGAGCTCGACGGCTCCCGTATCAGTGTCGGTGATGGTTGCTGGAATGGCGTTCGGGCTGAATACGGTGCAGGGGCATGCGCCGGGGGCGGCGGTGGTGAAGGTCCAGGTTTTCGGTGCGGCGAGGGTTTGGCCGGTGGTGTTGGTGGCGCCGCTGACGGTGGCTGTGAATGCGGTGTTGTAGGCGAGGGTGCCGGTCGGTGTGAACGTCATCGTGTTGCTCGTGCTGTTGTAACCGGTAGTTCCGGTGACGGCAGTGCCCGTGGCGTCTTTGAGCGTGAAGGTGATCGAGGCGGGCGTCACGGCCTGGTCGAAGGTGGCTGACGGCGTGACGCTGACGGCCACGCCGGTGGCCCCGGCGGCGGGGGCGGTCGAGCCGACCGTCGGGGCAGTGTTGCCGCTCATGAAGGTGATGTCGACCCAGTAGTTGGTGTTGTTGTAGCTGGAGGTGGGGAAGGTTGTGGTTCCGTATTTGTAGATGCCGTTGGAGCCGTCGGTGCCTGTGGCGAGTCCGTGTAGGGGGCCATTGTCGGTGCTGGTGGTGAAGTAGTTGCTGGTGGCGGAGTAGCGGCCGTTGGGTGCGTAGTAGGAGACGACGTAGGTGGTGTTGGCGTTGATGGTGATGGGTGTGGAGAGGGTGGCTTGCTGCCAGCCGGAGGCGGTTTCGCCGGTGAAGGTCACCGAGGCGAGGAGGGTGCCGGTTGAGGTCCAGAGGTGGCCGGTGTGCGTGCCGGTGTTCTGGCTTCCTTTGTAGAAGCGGATGCCGGTGGCCGTTCCGGCGACGTCGGATCGGAACTTCATCCCGAGCTCGACGGCTCCCGTATCAGTGTCGGTGATGGTTGCTGGAATGGCGTTCGGGCTGAATACGGTGCAGGGGCATGCGCCGGGGGCGGCGGTGGTGAAGGTCCAGGTTTTCGGTGCGGCGAGGGTTTGGCCGGTGGTGTTGGTGGCGCCGCTGACGGTGGCTGTGAATGCGGTGTTGTAGGCGAGGGTGCCGGTCGGTGTGAACGTCATCGTGTTGCTCGTGCTGTTGTAACCGGTAGTTCCGGTGACGGCAGTGCCCGTGGCGTCTTTGAGCGTGAAGGTGATCGAGGCGGGCGTCACGGCCTGGTCGAAGGTGGCTGACGGCGTGACGCTGACGGCCACGCCGGTGGCCCCGGCGGCGGGGGCGGTCGAGCCGACCGTCGGGGCAGTCGAGGTACCGGGCGTGTAGATGATGTCAACCCAGTAGTTTTCGGCGTTGAAGGAGTTCGACGGGAATGTGCTCGTGCTGGAGTAGATGTAGAGGCCGTTTCCTTGCGCCGGGGTGCTGCGCGTCGCGTGCAGCGGTGCGCTATCGACCGACGAGCTTCCGGCCGGTGTGGGGGAGGGGTGCGGATACAGGTATGCGGCCGCCTGCGCGTAGTGTCCCTGAGGCGCAAAGTAGGACACAACATAACCGCTGTTGGCGGCGATGATCACGGGGGTGGAGAACGTGACCGATTGCCATCCGGAGGCGGTCTCGCTCGAGAAATTCGCTGTCGCCAGCCGCTGGCCGGTAGAGGACCACAGGCTCCCGGTATGCGTTCCCTGGTTGTTCGTTGACTTGTAGAACCGGAGGCCGGTCACAGCCCCGGGGGTGTCCGATGTGAACCTCAGGCCCACCTCCACGCTCCTGGGGTCGCCCGAATCGGCGATATCGGGGATCACGTTGGCCCCGAAAATCGAGCACGGGCACGAAATATCCACCGTGGCTCCGGCGCTCGCTATTTCCAGGTTGCCGCTGTCGTCGACGGCTCTGGTCTTGACGTTCGTGGTGGGGCTGCCGTGGGCGATCCAGCTGAACGTCCAGGTGCCCTTCCCGGTGGCCGGGTGCCAGGTCGCTCCGGAATCGGTTGACACCTCGACGCCGGCAACGACCCCTCCCGAATCGGATGCCGTGCCGGCGATCGTGATTTTCGCCCCGTCGGCGAGGGTCTGACCATTCAGGCCTGACGTGATGACGGAGGCGGGCGCCGTCGTATCCGTAGATTTCGTGCCGGCCACCAGCCCTGTAATCAGGGTGGCAGGCTGCGCCCCCATGTCCGCGAACAGGTTCACTGTGGCCTGCTGCATGTTGCGGTCAGGCGCTGCGCGGTTCGGGTAACTGTCGAGGCCGTACGACCACTGCACCGTGCCGGCTCCGAAAACGAGCGCGCCGCTCGGCGCGCGATGCATGGTCAGATTGTGCGTCACCGTGGCCGGCGCGACGGTGCTCCCGTAGTCGGTGAAGACCTCGGGCGCAGAAACCGTGGTGGACGACAAGCGGAAGGAACCGGCAGGCCGAAAGCCGTTGTCGGAATCAACGTCCCATTCGTAGCCGAGGGTGTTCAGGCCCGAGCCGAGGGTGAGGGACTGGGTTCCGGTCAGCGCGGCGGCAGCAGTGTTTCGCCACAACCGCATCGATGCATATTCGGCGGGAACCTTGATGTCGGCGGATCCCGAATTGACCAGGAAGAACTGCCCGGTCAGCGCGTTCTCCGGGTTGCCGCCTCCGCCGGTGGTGCCATAGCGCGGGTCGCGCCAGGTGCCCGTCCAGGACACGGGGTCAGTCGGGGCGTTGAAGTGCGTGTCCTTGTAGCAGACGATGGTGCGGTCTGGGGTGGATGATCCGTCGGAGCTCGCTGCCCAACGGGTTTTCCAGAAGACCTCATTCCCGCTGAAGAACGCGAGGTTGACGCCGGCGTCCCTGGCCGCTTCGACGTTGGCACGCTGCAGCCCGTCCCAATACTCATCATGGCCCGTGGACATGAAGACCTCGTGGTTGAGCAGGAGCGCACCTCGAGTGGAGGTGTCCACTCCGGCCTGGTAAGTCACGTCGTAGCCATTGGCCTCCATGAAGCGGATCATCGGCATTTCGGTATCCATCAGCCAGTTCGGCCCTTGGAAGGTCGGGGTGAACGGCCGGTTGTAGGAGACCGCGAAGGCGGCCCTGTATGCCAGCGGATCACCGGGAGGGCAGGAGACGGTGCACGTGTAGAGGCTGTTGCCGCCGTAGTTGTTGTAGGCCTGCCAGGTCTCGTCCGAGGTCTGGAAGACGATGTCGCTCGTGCTCGCATCGTTGCGCACGACGAACGGGATCAGGCTGTCACCCCCGGTGTCGATACGGATCAGGTGCGCGATATACACGCCAGAGACAGCGGTTGCGGGCACGCTCCACGACGCCGACTGCGCCCAGTTCCCGCAGTCGATCAGGCCCGTGGCCGAGAACGTGAGACAGGCCGGTTGGTTCTGCGGCAACGTCGCGGAGGGGAGAAGTCCGCTCACGATCTTGCGCGCTCCATTGCCCTGGTAGTACCCGAGCCGGAGGATGTCGATGCGGTACGCGTCGGCCGTGGTCTTGATCCTGAAACTGACTGTCGACCCCGCATTCACGCTCATTGCCGTGGCGAATCCCTGGATGCTCGTATCGCCGGTGCCGGTGACGTCCCAATCGCTCCGTGGAGTCCCCGCCAGGGAATTCTCGCAGGCGATGATGCTTGTCACGGGCGACGCACAGGGGTCACTCGCCGCTGCCGCCGGCTCGGCGGTTGAGACGCCCATCATCACCACCAGCGCCATGGCCACGAGGGCGGGAACCAGGGCAAGGCTCGGGAAAAACCGCTTGCGGGCGCGAATCATGTAGGTCTCCACCTCTGCGACGAATGCCGATCGAGGCGATGACAGCAGATCCGCTGAACGGTCTGAAGATGCGCCCATGTTCAATTCACGAGAACTTTAGCGCCCGCAGGGCCTGTTGCCCAGATCTATTGGGCGCAGATTTACCCAATATTCGGATGGAGTCCACGCAAACTTGCAAAGTTGAGTCACTCACACTCAACTTTCAGCAACAGAAATTGACACCGGCTCAGCCGGTCTGGAATACTTGAGTCATCGAGGCTCAAGTCTTGAGATTACTTTGAAATTCGTTTCGCACCTGATTGAAGGAGAACAACCCACATGGCTCGTGCAGTAGGTATTGACCTCGGAACCACTAACTCCGTGGTGGCCGTGCTCGAAGGTGGAGAACCCACCGTCATCGCCAACGCTGAAGGCTTGCGCACCACCCCCTCGGTGGTTGCGTTCACCAAGGACGGCGACGTACTCGTCGGAGAAACCGCCAAGCGTCAAAACGTCACCAACGTCGACCGCACCATTTCCAGTGTCAAGCGCCACATGGGCACTGACTGGAGCGTTGCCATCGACGACAAGAAGTACACGCCGCAGGAGATTTCGGCGCGTATCCTCGCCAAGCTCAAGCGGGACGCCGAGCAGTACCTGGGTGAGAAGGTCACCGACGCCGTCGTGACCGTGCCCGCGTACTTCAACGACGCTGAGCGTCAGGCCACCAAGGAGGCCGGCGAGATCGCCGGGCTCAACGTGCTGCGCATCATCAACGAGCCCACCGCCGCCGCGTTGGCCTACGGCCTCGACAAGGGCAAGGAAGACGAGCTCATCCTGGTCTTCGACCTCGGAGGCGGAACTTTCGACGTGTCGCTGCTCGAAGTGGGCAAGGACGACGATTTCTCCACCATTCAGGTGCGTTCGACCGCCGGCGACAACCGCCTCGGCGGCGACGACTGGGACCAGCGCATCGTTGATCACCTGATCAAGCGCTTCAAGGAGACCACCGGCGTCGACGTGTCCACGGACAAGATCGCCAAGCAGCGCCTCAAAGAGGCAGCTGAGCAGGCCAAGAAGGAACTGTCGTCGAGCATGTCGACGAGCATCCAGCTCCCGTACCTGTCGCTGACCGAAAACGGCCCGGCCAACCTCGACGAGACGCTCACCCGCGCCCAGTTCGAGAAGATGACCGAAGACCTGCTCGACCGCACGAAGAAGCCCTTCCAGGACGTCATCCGTGAGGCCGGCGTCAAGGTCGGCGACATCGCCCACGTCGTTCTCGTCGGTGGTTCCACCCGCATGCCCTCCGTCTACGAGCTCGTCAAGAGCGAGACCGGCGGCAAGGACCCGAACAAGGGTGTCAACCCGGATGAGGTCGTCGCTGTCGGCGCCGCGCTGCAGGCCGGCGTGCTGAAGGGCGAGCGCAAGGACGTTCTGCTGATCGACGTCACCCCGCTGAGCCTCGGCATCGAGACCAAGGGCGGAATCATGACTCGCTTGATCGATCGCAACACGGCGATCCCGACCAAGCGCAGCGAAACCTTCACCACGGCCGACGACAACCAGCCGTCCGTTGCGATCCAGGTGTTCCAGGGCGAGCGCGAGTTCACCCGCGACAACAAAAACCTGGGAACCTTCGAGCTCACCGGCATCGCGCCGGCAACCCGCGGAATTCCGCAGGTTGAGGTCACCTTCGACATCGACGCCAACGGAATCGTGCACGTGTCCGCCACGGACAAGGGCACCGGAACAGAGCAGTCGATGACCATCACGGGCGGTTCCTCGCTCGCGAAGGAAGACATCGACCGCATGGTACGCGAGGGTGAAGAGCACGCCGCAGAAGACAAGCGACTGCGCGAAGTCGCCGAGACGCGCAACACGGCCGAGCAGCTCGCCTACTCGATCGAGAAGCTCATCAAGGACAACGTTGACAAGCTGCCCGACGATGTGAAGGATGAGGTGCAGGCTGATGTCGACGCACTCAAGTCCGCTCTCGCCGGCGACGACGAAGACGCAGTGAAGACCGCGTTCGACAAGCTCAACGAAAGCCAGGGCAAGCTCGGCGAGGCCATTTACAAGTCCAGCCAGGCGGATGCCGAGGCTGGCGCCGACGGGGCCGCCACCGACGAAGCTCCCGCCGAGGAGAATAAAGACGAAGACGTTGTCGACGCCGAGGTTGTTGACGACGACGAAGACGACAAGAACAAGTAGGCCGAAACCATGGCTGACAAGAAACATCCAGACAACGACGCTTCCGCTGCGGGGGTGCCCGACGACGGCACCGCCGCGGCGGGTGCGCCCGCGCCTGTGGATGCAGGCGCTGAAGAGGCATCCGTGGCTGACGGTGGCGATGCCGCCTCAGCCGATGGGATCGAAGAAGACGAACTGACCGTTCAGGACATTCTCGATGCAGCCGAACGTGAGGCCGCTGAGCCGTCGACGGAACACCTCGCCGACCTCAAGCGCGTGACGGCGGAGTACGCCAACTACCGTCGACGCACCGAAGCCAACCGTGCTGTCGAGAAAGAGCGCGTGACCGGGGATATCGTCAAGGCGCTGATTCCGGTGCTCGACGACATCTACCGTGCTGAGAAGCACGGCGATCTCGTGCCGGACACCGCGTTCGCCACGATCGCGGCGAAGTTGCGCTCAAGCGTTGAACGCATGGGCCTGACCTCGTTCGGTACAGTCGGCGAGCCGTTCGACCCGACCATGCATGAGGCGATCTTCCAGCAGCCGAGTGCTGCCGTCGATACCGAAACCGTCGGCGACGTCGCGGAGACCGGGTACTACCTGGGTTCCACGCTGTTGCGGGCCGCCAAGGTTGTCGTTCAGGTACCGAGCGATGGCTAGCCAGGACTGGTTCGACAAGGACTTCTACAAGGTTCTCGGGGTATCGAAAGATGTCACGCCGGCCGAGTTGAAGAAGGCGTACCGCAAGCTCGCTCGCAAGTATCACCCGGATTCCAACCCGGGGAATCCCTCCGCTGAGGCGAAGTTCAAGGAGCTCAGCGAAGCGCACTCCGTGCTGGCGGATGCCGCCCAGCGCAAGGAGTATGACGCTGTACGGGCCATGGGCAGCGGGGCGCGGTTCGCCGCGCCCGGCGGCCGGGCCCAGAGCGGTGGATTCGAGGACGCTTTCGGCGGCATGTTCGGCGGCGGAAATCGTCAGCAGAGTTACACCTTCGAGCAGGGCGGCTTTGACGATATCCTCGGCGGCATGTTCGGCAGAGGTGGCGGCGGCGGTGGGGGCGGTTTCGGCAACCCCACCGGCGGATACCGTGGATCGGGCGCGCCCACGCGAGGCCGGGATGTGATTGCGTCGACGACCATCGACTTCATCACGGCCACTCAGGGCGACCAGATCAGCTTGCAAACGCAGGACGGCCGACCGATCAAGGTGAAGATTCCAGCCGGAGTCGCCGACGGACAAAAGATTCGCCTGCGCGGCAAGGGGCAGCCCAGCCCCGATGGTGGAGAATCCGGCGATATCGTGTTGACGGTGACCGTGCGCAAGCATCCGGTCTTTGAACGTGACGGCCTCAACCTGCGCGTGACGGTACCCGTGACCTTCGTCGAGGCGAGCCTCGGTGCGACGATTGAGGTGCCAACCCTTGGGGGCGCCCCGGTCAAGTTACGCGTTGCCCCCGGCACCCCCGGTGGCCGCGTGTTGCGAGTCAAAGGACGCGGCGTCACCACGGCCAAAGGCATTGGAGATTTGCTGGCGATCGTGCAGGTCGCGGTACCGTCCCACCTCTCGAAGGATGCGGAAGAGAAACTCGCCGCATTCGCCGAAGCACTGCCCAAGGAAAACCCGCGAGATGAACTGATCGCGCGGGCAAAGGGCTGACCATGGACGAGACCACCCGGGTTTTCGTGATTTCCACGGCCGCTGAGCTTGCGGGAATGCACCCGCAAACCCTGCGCCAATACGATCGCCTGGGCCTCGTCAGTCCGGAACGCACGCCCGGCAAGAGCCGCCGTTACTCCATGCTCGACGTGGCAAAGCTCCGTGAAATTGCGGAACTAGGCTCGGAAGGTGTGAGTCTGGAGGGCATCCGTCGTATCCTCGAACTCGAGGATCACGTGCGCGGGCTCGAAAGTCGCCTGCGCGAGTTGGAATCGACGCTCGCCGACGAACTACTGAACCGTCCGGGCCGTCGCGTATTCGCGGCGGGCTCGGCCGGGGACGTCATCTCTATGAAGGCGGGCACCCGTACCAGACGCAGCAACCAGATTGTCATCTGGCGACCGCGAGACCATAGTTAGCTCCACGTTTTTGTTTACAGCACGAACTGGTTGCACGAGCATCACCTTCAGGGGGAACCATGTCCGAAATGGGCACGAATGACCAGTCCGCGCCGCGGAAAACCGACGCCGGTACGCCGGTGAAAGGCACAGTCGAGAACGTGAACGAATTCGATTTTGACCGCCTACGCCGTCGACCCGACATTGAGGCCGAGAACCTGTTCGCCGTCGACGCGAGCGATCGGCTCATCCTCGATGAGGCCGCGGGCGCTCTTGCCGCTTACCGCTCCGATGGTGTCGTCGTACTCGAGGATCGCTATGGTGCTCTCACCCTCGGCGCCGCCGCGCTGCACGGCGCCCGCAACATTCGCGTCTACCAGGACGCCCTCTCTGGCGAATACGCCCTCGACAGCAACGCCGCCGGTGTGAACCTGACGGACGCCTACCGTTCCCTTCCGCTCGGCGAAGAGCTGTTGAAAGACGCCCACGTCGTGCTGTTGCAGTTGCCGAAAAGTCTCGACGCACTCGACGAGATCGCCGGCGCCATCGCCAAGTATGCCGCCGCCGACGTAATCGTTTTTGCCGGCGGACGCATCAAACACATGACCGTGAGCATGAACGAGGTGCTGCGCCGCCACTTCGGCGCCCTTAACGTGCGCCCGGCCCGCCAGAAGTCTCGCGTGCTCATTGCTTCTTCGCCGTTGGCCACCTCGACAACCGATTGGCCACACGAGGAGAAGCACGACGAATTTGACCTGGTCGTGCGCGGTCACGGTGGCGTGTTCGCCGGTACCGGCATCGACATCGGCACCCGAGCCCTGCTCGAGGTCCTCGATCGCATGAAACCTGATGCCCAGCATGCGATCGATCTGGGCTGCGGCACCGGCGTACTCGCCGTGGCATTGGCCGCGCAGCGCCCGCTGCTGCAAGTTCTCGCGACGGACCAGTCGGCCGTAGCCGTCGCCTCCGCTCGTTCGACCGTCGACGTCAACGCTCTCGCCGACCGCATCACCGTGATGCGCGCCGACGGACTGTCTGGTCAGGCCGATGACTCGGCCGATTTGATTGTGCTCAACCCGCCGTTTCACATCGGGGCCTCCGTGCATGCTGGGCTGGCCGAAAAGCTGTTCATCGACGCCGCGCGGGTGCTCGCGCCCGGCGGCGAACTGTGGACTGTGTGGAACACGCACCTCGGCTACCGTCCGATGCTCACTCGTATCGTCGGTTCGACCCGCCAGGTGGGCCGCAACACGAAGTTCACCGTCACGGTCTCCACTGGCCGCTAGCTTTGAGTCCAGCTCTGGAGGCAACTCACCTAGTCACGCGAGGTGCCCTTGGTGAGGGTCTTGCCCTGGAAGAACGACGGGTTCGCGCGGCGCTGCACCAGCATCAGCACGATGCCCGAGCTGAACAGGACCATGGCGAGAACGAACACCAAACCGACCCCCCCGATGCTTGACCCGCTGCCGTAGTCGGGGTTCGTGCTGTCGATCACGGTCGTCACGAAGATGACACTGAGGATGACTCCGCCGATCAGGGGTGCGAGGAACTTCAGGAAGAATGCCCGTGCGTTCGAGAACGCTTCAGACCGGAAGTACCAGACGCACGCGAAAGCCGTCACGCCGTAGTAGAAGCAGATCATCATGCCGCGGGTCAGGATCGTGTCGGTGAGCACGTCGGTGCTGACCACGCGCATCACCGCATAGAACGCCCACGCCACAACCGCCGCGATGACGGTTGCGAAGCCGGGGGACTTGAACCGCGGGCTGATGCTCGCGAATCGCTCTGGGAATGCCTTGTAATGGCCCATCGCAAGCATCGTGCGAGCCGGTCCCACGAACGTGGACTGCAGTGACGCGGCTGAACTGGACAACACCGCGAGCGAGAGCAAAATCGCGAAAGGACCCATCACCGGTCCGGCGAGAGCCGCGAACACGTTGCCCTGGATTCCTTCGTTGCCGAGACCGAGAGCCCCGGTGCCGATGCCGGAGAACATCAGGGCGGTGACGGCCACGAGCACGTACAGCGCGAAGATGATGCCCACAGAGAGGGTGGCGGCCCGCCCCGGCGTGGTTTCGGGGTTCTTGGTCTCCTCGTTCATGGTGAGCGTCACGTCCCAGCCCCAGAAGATGAAGATAGACAGCGAGACCCCGGCGGCGAAGGCCGAGAAGTTCGGGACGAGGAAGGGGTTGAACCAGCTGCCACTGAACGCGAGCGGGTCGAACGCCGAGCCGTTGCCGTACTCGATCAGGGCGGCGCCGCTGAACCAGACGAGAACGATGAGCTGGAAAGCCACGAGGATGTACTGCACCGCCTTGGTCGTCTCCATGCCGCGGTAGGAGACGTAACAGGCCAGCGCCATGAAGACCAGACAGGTCACGATATTGATAAGCAGGTTGTTCGTGAGGTCGGCGATGGAGGGTGTGTTGAACACTTGCGCGAGGGCCAGGTAGAGGAAATCGACGGCGATCCCGGCGAGGTTTGAGAGCACCACGACCGTTGCAACAATCAGCCCCCAGCCCCCCATCCAGCCGATCCACGGGCCGAACGCCCTGGTCGCCCACGTGAAGGAGGTGCCGCTGTCGGGCATCGCCGTGTTGAGTTCCCGGTAGCCGAGCGCCACGAGCAGCATCGGGACGAATCCCACAAGAAAGATGCCGGGCATCTGGGTACCGACGGCGGCAACTGTCGGGCCGAGGGAGGCCGTGAGCGTGTAGGCGGGCGCGACGCAGGAGATGCCGATGACGGTGGCGCCCAATAGGCCGACGGAACCGGCTTTGAGGCCTTTTGCCGAGAGACCGCCGGCGGTCGGTTTTGCGGAAGCATCGGGCGTAACGCCCGGTGCGGGTGTGTGTGCCATGATCCGTATCCTTGTGTTCAGCTAAACGCGGGTTGTGGGACTGTTGGGAACGACGACGAGGGGCACGGGCAGGGCGTGCAGCATACGGTGCGCGGTGATGCCCAGGAAGATTGTGCTTGGGCCAGCCAGGCGGCTGGATCCGACGAAGGCGATCTCGCCGGGACGCCACTCGAGGCCTTCGACCGCGGCCTCGACACTGGGGCCGGACGCGACCTCGGTCACTACCGTGCCTTCGGCGCTGGAGCGCTTTTTGAAGTACTCGAGAACCTCTGTCAAGTGGGCGGTGCCGTCGGCCTTCGCCGCTTTGTCGGAGGAGAGATTCACGTTCTTCTCGTGGGCGGGCCGACCGCGCGCGGCATCCGCTTCAACGAGTGTCACGAAACGCAGGTCCACCGGGATGTCCTTCGAGAGCTCGATCATGGAGTCGAGCAGCGCCTCCCAGCCTGGCCGTGTGCCGATTGCGCAGGTGATGCGGGTTACGGCGTCGGGGGCCCGGTATCCACGGGGAGCGAGTGCGACCGGAACCGGGGATGCGTGCAGCAAAGAGTTCGCGACACTTCCGATCGTGAACCGGTTCAGGATTCCGCCGCGGGCCGCCCCTACGACGATGCGGTCTGAATTGAACTCCAGTGCCGCCGCGATCAGGCCCTCCGAAGTGGAGTGCGCCCACAGCACGTGGCTGGTGGCGACCAGGTCAGTCGGCACCAGGGTGACCGCCGCCGCGAGCCATACGCCGCCCTGTTCCTCGAGCAAGGCGTCGAAGTCGGAGTTGGACGCACCCACCTTCGCAGGCACGGCGGTGGACCTGTGCAGCACAAGGCAGAGCCTCAACTCCGCGTGAGTGAGACGGGCGAGCGCCACGCCGAGTTCGATTGTTTCAGCTCCACGGTCGGTTGGCTCGTAGGCCACGACGTAGTTCGCCACTCGTGTCATTCCGTTACCTCCACATGCTGATCCTGAGTCCTGAGTCCTGAGTCCTGAGTCCTAAGTCCTGAGTCCTGAGTCCTAAGTCCTGAGTCCTGAGTCCTAATTCCTAATGCTCATCTTCGCTGTGTTCGTGGCCCGGGGCACAGTGCGCGGAGGGGGTCGGCGCCACGTCGAGGGAGGGATTGCGGTCGAAGAAACCCACCGGCTTCAACCAGAACGCCACGGTGTCGCTTGGCATGATCGGCCATTCTTCCGGCCTGGTCACATGGTGGATCCCGAAGACATACCAGAGCACGAGGTCGATGTTGCGTACGGGACGCTGGGCCTGGATCCACTCGGGCAGGCCGTGGTCGATGCCGCTCTGGTTCACGAATTCGCCGCACGGCCAACGTTCGGACTCGTCGTTCGGCGTTACCCAGACCGTGTGGCCGATCACCTGGGCGCGCTGGAATGCCGGGGCCGACGGATCGAACAACGACGGGATCGCCCCGCTCGGAACGAGCTTGTACGACACGGGCGTTCCGAGTCCGTTCAGCGAGTTCTCATTGACGACCTTCCAGGTCCGCTGGGTATTCCAGTCGAAGTCATCGAAGCCTTCCTGCTCGATTGGGGTGTTGAGCTGGGTGAGGCCGAGTCCGTGCGGGTTCGCTGCGCTCATGAGCTGGATCTGCGTCTCGGAGCGGAACACAGTGTTGTCTGTGCCGTCGATATCGAGGTCCATCCGCGCCACTATGAAGTGCTGGTGGATCGGCGCGTAGGTGCGGTTGTCGACGAGGGTGCCGTTGGGGTGCGGCTGGCCCTTGTCGATGTGGGTGACCACCATGATGCCGGTTGCGCGCACCTCGCACTCGATGTTGCCGTCTTCGTAGAACCGCCAGTACACCAGGTACTCGTAGTTGGCGACCGTGACGTGGAAGGACACGACGAGCCGGCGCATCCGTCGCACCTCGGCGTTGCCGTTGTGGTCGATGTGCTTCCAGAGCACAGCGTTGTCTTCTTCGTGCACGCAGAATGCATTGGAAATGGCGTACGGCTCGCCCGCGCTGTTGTGCAGCACGGCATCGATGTACTGCACCTCGCCGAGGCAGTCGCAGCCCAGCTCGAGGGAGGTGGTCATGAACCCGAGGCCCCACTCGCCGATGTCGAACGCTGTTCGGCGAAAATGGTCGACGCTGGGGTCGCGGTAGGGGACGACCATTTCGGAAAACGAGAGCCGGTTCGCGATCGGGCGCACGCGCTCGCCGCCGACAGCCGAGCCGTCACGATAGCCCACGCGGTGCAGTGTCATGCCTTCGCGGTAGTTGAAGCCCACCCGCATCGACCACCCCTGCCATTCGATCAAGTGGCCGTCGATGGTGAAGCCGGCGCCCTCCGGCTGCACGATGTCGAGCGGTTTGCGTAGCGGGCGGGCGCTCTGGGAACGGATGCGCTCCGGCACGAGGTGCGGCACGTATTCCCCCATGATCTCGGGAGGATCCACCGTGAAGGAGTCCTCGATGTCGAGCAACTCCATTGTGTTGACGTCGAGCACGAGGTGGAGCCCGTTCACCGGGCCGGCGTACGGGTTGGCCTCCGCGGAGGCGCGCACCCAGATGTCGCACCAGCCGAGGCGGCGGTCGCGGTACTCGTCGGGGATAACGGCGTCGCCGTAGGTCCAGGTGTCGATGAAGACGAGGTCGAGGTCCGTGATGCCACGCCTGGCGAGGGCGGCGATCACGTCGGGGTGCACGCGCAGGGCGGCGTCGGCTTCGGCCCACTCGTCCACGGTGAAGTTGGCCTGAACACCGGGCACGTGCGTGAACTCGACCACCCGTTCGTTGGTCAGCGACACCACCGCTGTGTAGGTGGCGTTCTCCGCCTTGTGCAGCACGACGAGGCGAGCGAAGCGCTCCGAAACGGTGCCGTCCCGCTCGAAGTCGGTGATCTGTTGTCGCGGCGGTTCGACAAGCTCGATGGAGGCGAATCGCCAGCCCGCTGCCACGCCGTGTTCGCGCGCGAGGACCGCGCTCGCGCGCGAAAACTCCTCGGCGCTCAGCGGGTCAAGCGGATGTGTGCCAGCGGATTGGGCATGTGAAGGCGACACGGACCTCATCCTCTGCACTGAGCGACGGAACAACCTGAGGACAGACTACCGAAGAATGGGTCGGTACCGTCCTGTTCTTGTGCACGCCGGGACGCGACGGCCGGTTTTACGTCGGGTACCACGACCGCAGGCGCGGGTTCGCCGCCTCGCGGGCGAATCGTGGGGGCGCCCGAGGGCTACTCGGGCGCCATGTTGCCGTTCAGGATGTCAAGCTTCCAGCCTGCGGGGTGGTGGTGCACGAGGTTAAGTGACGCGTTCTGGATGCTGCCGATTGACCGTTCCAGCGCCCTTTCGAGGCTCAGTCGAATGAGTGTGCCGTGGCTGACCACGATGATGCGGGCCCCCGGGTGCTCGCGTGCGAGCTGTTGCAGGGCATCGATGCCGCGCTCGGCGACGGCGGACTCGGTCTCGGCGCCGTGGAATCCGCCAGGAAAACGCAACGCCTCGAGCTCCTCGCCGGCCTGGAGCCCTTCGGCCGGACCGTAGTTCCGCTCGATGAGACCCGGGATGCGGTGCTTCACGGCGAGGTCGAGGTCGGCGGCGATGAGATCGGCGGTCTCGGCAGCGCGGGAGAGCGGACTCGACACGACGAAGTCCCATTCGAAGGCGGAAAGGGGAGCCGCGGATTCCGTGGCCTGACCTCGCCCTACATCATTTAGGGGGATGTCCGTGGCGCCCTGGATGCGCAGTGCCGCGTTCCAGTCTGTTTGGCCGTGGCGGATGAGGGCGAAGGTGGTCGTGGCATTCACCCCTCCATTGTGCCTCAGTTGTCTTGTGCCTCAGCCGACGCACGAATCAGGATGCGTCGCCCCCGCCGAGATAGGCGGCTCTTACCTCAGGCAGCTCAATCAGCTCGGCCGGTGTGCCGGAGAGCGCAACGCTGCCCCGATGCAGCACGGTCGCGCGGTGTGCGATCTTGAAGGATGCGCGCACATTCTGCTCCACGAGCAGCACGGCGAGCTGCTTCTCGCTGCAGAGGCGAGCGAGCACCTCCATGATTTCGGAGACGACCTTTGGGGCCAGGCCGATCGACGGCTCGTCGAGCATGATCGCCGTCGGATCAGCCATGAGACCCCGCCCGATGGCGACCATTTGCTGTTCGCCGCCCGAAAGCGTTCCGGCCGCCTGACTCATGCGGTTCTTCAGCCGCGGGAAGAGTTCCAGCACCGCGTCGACGTCCCCGCGTCCCTTTTTCGTCCAGGCGCCGAGCATGAGGTTGTCCCGCACCGACAGCGACGGAAAGCACAGGCGATTTTCCGGGACCAGGGTCAGGCCGAATCCGGCCATCTTCTCCGGTGGTTTCCCGGCGATCGCGCGGTCCTCCAGGGTGATAGAGCCGCTGGTTGGCTTGATCAGACCGCTGATGGCGCGCAGCAGGGTGGTCTTTCCCGCACCGTTTGATCCGACCACCGCGAGGATTTCGCCGCGGGCCACCTCGATCGACACATCGTGCAATACCTCGAGCTGGCCGTAACCGGCGTGGAGCCCGGAAACCAGGAGCGTCATACGTGGCCTTCCAATTCGGTCAGTTCTGCTTCGGCCTCGTCAGCGTCGGTGCCGAGGTAGGCGGCGATCACTGCCGGGTCGTTGCGCACGGCCTGCGGCGCACCGTGCGCGATGAGCACGCCGTCGTCGAGCACAGCGACGTGGTCGGCGAGGGACATGACCTGTGCCACGTCGTGTTCGACGAGCAGGATGGTCAGGCCGGCATCGCGCAAGCGGCGGAGCAGGTCTGCCAGCACGTCGCGCTCGGCACCGGACAGCCCTGCCATCGGTTCGTCGAGGAGGAGCAGTGCGGGCTCGGCGGCCAGGGCGCGGCACACTTCCATCATGCGCTGGCGACCGAAGGGGAGCGACCCGGCGTCTTCGTGGGCGACATCGGTGAGGTTCATCGACTGCAGGATGTCGTGTGCGACGCTTCGATTCGAGCGTTGTTCGTGTGCCTGCAAACCGAGCATGCCGCGCAGGACTCCGGCCCGCCCGCGGCGGTATCGGCCCATGTAGACGTTGCCGACGACATCGGTCGAACTGAAGATCTGCAGGTTCTGGAACGTGCGGGTGAGCCCGTGTGTTGCCGCGACGTGCGGTTTGCGTCCGGAAATGGTGCGACCGAGAAAGGTGACGGTGCCGGACGTGGGTGCGAGTGCACCGGAGATGATGTTGAAACAGGTCGTCTTGCCCGCGCCGTTGGGACCGATGAGTCCGAGGATCGTTCCGGCCGGAACGGTGAGATTCACGTTGTCGAGGGCGACGACGCCGCCGTAGCGCATGGTGAGGCCGGAAACTTCCAGAATCGCCTCGCCGGCCGCCAAGGGAGAACTGACCCGTGGCAGCGCGACATCGGCGGTGTGGTCGATTTCAGTGACAGGAACTACTGCTGGGAGCGGCAGTCGCCTTTTCACCCAGCGCCACAGCGCGGTTGTGGCCTGCACGAGCCCACCCGGCAGCAGCAGGATCACCAGAACTAGAACGATGCCGTAGCCGAGCAGCTGCACTTCACCGGTGGCACCGGGAATGAGCGCCGGGATGAGTTCGCTCATGCCTTCACCGAGGAATTCGATGAGGAAGGCACCGGCCAGCGCGCCCCAGACCGAGCCGAGACCGCCGATCACGACCATGAGCAGAAACTCGACCGAAACACTGAAGCCGGCGATCTGTGGGCTTACGATTGCCACCTGGTAGGCGTAGAACACTCCGCCGAGACCGGCGAACCCGGCGGAGAGCACGAGTACTTTCAACCGCAGGGCATAGGTGCTGACCCCGAGGCTTTCGGCTGCCAGCTCGGAATCGTTGACCGCCGACAGCGCGCGCCCGGCGCGGCTATGGGTCAGATTGAGCGCCAGGATGAGCCCGAGCACGACGAACGGTGTCACGAACCAGAAAAACAGTCCGTTGTTGTCGATCGGGATCCCGAACACTACCGGCCGTCCGATGCCGAAGATCCCCGTGGTGCGTCCGGTGAAATCCCATTCCCGCGCCGTGATCATGACGATGAAGCCCAGGCCCAGAGTTGCGAGTGCGAGATAGTGGCCGCGCAGTCGCATGAGCGGCAGGCCGACGAGCAGCGCGACGAACATCGCGGCGAGAACGCCGGCAGTGGCCGCGACCGGCCCGGAGACATCGAATTTGGTCAGCAGAATGGCGTGCGTGTAGGCACCGATTCCGAAGAATGCGGCCTGACCCAGACTCACCTGCCCGGCCAAACCCATGAGCAGGCTCAACCCGATGGCGGGCAAGGCGAAGATCATCGCGAACACGGCGACGTTCATCATCGAGGCGCTCGCCGTGAACGGGATGATGATCGCCACGACGATGAGGATGGAGCACCCGATCAGGGTGCCGCGGTTGGTCGCCCAGAATCGCTTTCGGGGGGTGAGGTTGCCGACGAAGGTCGGGGCTGTGGAGTCTGTCATTGCGTTACACCCTGACGGCTGTGGGCTTGAGAACGAGGCCTTGTGTTCTGAATGTGAGCACAAGGATGAGGATGAGGAAGGCGACACCGTCGCGAAGCCCGGAGGCAATGTATCCGGCAACGTAAGCCTCGATGACGCCGAGGAGCAGTGCGCCGACGATGGCAGCGCGGAAGGACGAGAAGCCGCCGAGGATTGCGGCTACGAAGCCCTTGAGTCCCAGCAGGAGGCCTCCTGACCAGATCGACAACGAGATGGGCGACGAGACCACGCCCGCGACGGCGCCGACGAATCCGGCGATGGCGAAGGCGAGGATCGACGCCATCACGGGTGAGATGCCCACGATCTTGGCGGCGATGGGTTGCTCCGCGCAGGCGCGCAGCGCTTTGCCCCAACGGCTCTTTTCGTAGAAGAGCATGATGCCGCCGCCGACGACGACGAGGGCGCCGAGCATCCAGATTTCCTGGGAGCGGATGCTCACCCCGCCGATGAGCAGGTTCTCGCCGGGAAAACGCGGCATTC
>Ga0307486_1000369_pt1 | contig 43100 bp, 44 predicted proteins | sample CBIW02metaG_FD_203663 | JGI IMG/M metagenome (GOLD analysis project Ga0307486, IMG submission 203663) | Sea-ice brine microbial communities from Beaufort Sea near Barrow, Alaska, United States - CBIW 0.2 | ecosystem: Environmental > Aquatic > Marine > Coastal | place: USA: Alaska | collected... | reverse complement strand
TCTTTGCCCGCGCCGGCTTGAGCCTTCGGCCCCGCTTCGGGGTCGGTTCCCGCGCCAAACATGAGACGGATGGGCACGTCGTTCTTGGGCTGCCTCACAACTCGTCACTGCGCCGTGACGTCGACACCAGCGTCGACCTGGCTGCCGCTCGGGCGCTGGGGGTGGGGCCGCACACGAGCGCGCTGCTCTCCGACGGCTAACGCACCCGCTTACCGGCGCTTACCGGCCGGTCATAGCCTTGGCGAGATTCAACGTCGCAGCGGCCATCGCCGTTGTGGTCGAAAGGTCGGTCATCCACAGGGGCACTGCCGCCGAACGGATGCCAGCAGCGGCCAGGATAGGCAGCGCCGCGGCATCCGTTTCATCGATGAGCCAGGCATCGAGTACTCCGCCATTTGCGCGGGCGCCGTAGTGGAGGCCGACAGCCAGGGCGCTGGTCTCTACCTGGATCGTCGCCAGGCACGCATCGGCCATGCCGCGCACGATGGCACCACCGATAATGGGGGAGACTCCCACCACGTGCGCCCGCGTCGACTGAAGAGCGGCCCGCACCCCCGGTACCGCAAGGATGGTGCCAATTGATACCACTGGGTTTGACGGCGGCAGCACAACGATGTCGGCTTCGGTGATTGCTGAAAGCACGTTCGGCGCTGCGGTTGCTGAGGTCAGGCCGTGCTGCTCGAACCGGGATATGGCGACGCGGGCGCGGTAACGCACCCACCATTCTTCAAAGTGAATGTAATCGCCCACAACGTGCTCGTCAATATTCTCGGCGAGGCATACGTGGGTTTCAATGGGTTGATCACTCATAGGGAGCAGGCGAGCTCCGGGTTGCCAGCGCCGGCAGAGAAACTCGGTCACCTCGCTCAACGTTGAACCAGAACGTAGTAGGTCGGTGCGCACAATGTGCGTGGCCAGGTCGAGGTCGCCCAGCGTGAACCAGGACCAACCTCGCCCGTAGGCAGAGATCTCGGCCGAGGTTCGCCGGGTCTCGTCGGTTCGGCCCCAGCCCTGCTCCTCGTTAATGCCATTGCCAAGGGTATACATCACGGTGTCGAGGTCCGGGCAGATGCGCAGCCCGTCAAGCCACATGTCGTCGCCGGTATTGACGATAACCGTAACGACAGCGCCCGGAGCCGTGGCCGCCACGTGCGCGAGCAATCCTCGGACGAAACGGGCACCACCAACGCCACCGGCGAGAACCGTGATGTTCGTCATGATGCCTCTGCTGCCGCGTAGACGATTACTGGATGCCCGCCGCGCGGATGCTCCAGAATAAAACAGTCCACCCCGTAGACAGTGCCGATGATCTCGGGGGTGAGGACGGCAGCGGGAGTGCCCGAGGCCACGAGTATGCCTTCATCGAGCAGTAATATCTGATCGCAGTAGGCGGCCGCCAGGTTGAGGTCGTGCAGGGCCATGATTGCGGTCAGGCCAAGTTCGCGAACCTGCCCGAGCAAAGCGAGCTGGGCGCTTACATCCAGGTGGTTGGTTGGTTCGTCCAGAAGCAGCAGGCTTGGCTGCTGGGCCATGGCCCGCGCTATCTGCACGCGCTGCTGCTGGCCTCCGCTCAGCGTCTGCCAGGAGCGGTCGACAAGGGAGTCGGCCCCCACCATAGTGAGGGCCTCAACGGCGATGGCGCGATCATCGTCGCCGCTAAAACTGCCCATCAACTTGGTGCGGTGAGGAATCCGTCCCAGCAGCACGACGTCCAGCACGCTCAGTTCCACACTCGGCGCGGCGTTCTGTTCCAGCAGGGCGATGCGCCGTGCGGCTTCACGCCGTGGCAACGAACCGATTGTGATGCCGTCGAGAGATACCGAGCCGGTATCCGCTTTGTCGATGCCGGCGATGAGGCGAAGCAGCGTAGATTTCCCGGCGCCGTTGGGCCCCAGCAGACCCGTAACGGTGCCGCTTTTTAGTGACGCCGATACGTTGTGAAGGATGGGGGTGCCGTCGATGCTGAAGGACACATGCTTGAGGTCTACGCCCACAGGTGGGACCTTTTTCTTTTTATCAGCAGGATGAACACCGGCACACCGATGAATGCGGTGATGATGCCCACCGGTAGCTCGCGCGGGTCAAACAGCGTTCGTGCCAGGGTATCGGCGATAACCAGAAAGAGCCCACCGAAAACCGCCACGAGAGGCAGCAGTCGATGATGCCCGGGGCCGCTAATACCGCGAACAAGGTGAGGCAGGATGAGCCCGACAAAGCCGATGGCACCGCTCACGGCCACCATGGCTCCTGTGAGCAGGGCGACTCCGCCCAGGAGCGCCCAGCGCGTGCGGTTCACGTTAATACCGAGGCTCGCGGCGGAGGTGTCACCAAACGCAAAGGCGTCCAGCCGGGTCGCCGACAGCAGAATTCCGGTGCCCACCACGATGAGGGCTGTGGCGGCAATGGTCACGCTGCCCCAACTGGCACCGGCCACGGATCCTAGTAGCCAGTTGAGGATCTCTCGGTAGGAGTCTCCCTTTGCTGCCCAAAAGATAATGAAGGAGGTGAGCGCTCCAGCAAGCTGGGCAATGGCCAGACCGGCTAGTACCGCCCGCACCGGGGTGATGGTTCCGCCAACCCGGGCAATGCTCAGCGTTGCAGTCAGGGCGAGCAGAGCACCGAGAAAAGCGGCAACCGGCAGGGCAAAAGTGAGCCCGAGAATGACCACACAGACCGCGCCAACGGATGCCCCGCTGGAGAGCCCGAGCAGATACGGATCCGCCAGGGGATTGCGCGTCACGCTCTGCATGACGGCGCCGCAGAGGGCAAGACCGGCGCCCACGAGCGCCGCCGTGAGTACCCGCGGCAACCGCAATTGCCAGACGATGGCATCAACCAGTACGGGTGCTCCAGGCTCGGCAGACAGGCCCAGGTGCCAGCCAATGCTGCCCGCCACCTGGGTGAGGGTCACCGTCGCCGGTCCGATTGTGACGGCAAGAGCGCACGCCAGAATGAGGGCCAGGGTGCCCGCGACTAGCCAGCCGAGGTACAACCCCCGGGTCATCCGCTGAGGTTCGCTAGCTGGTCGATGGTGGCAGAAACGGCTTCCACATTACGAATTCCCGCCTCCGTCGAGGCGAAGGGCAAAATAATGTAGCGCTGGTTCTTCACGGCATCGAGCACCTGGGTAGCCGGATTCGATTCGAGGTAGGCGATCTTCGACGCGGCCGTGTTCCAGGTGGCGTCGACGAGCACAATGACACTCGGATCTGCTTCGATGATTGATTCCCACCCCACGGAGGTCCAGGTGTCGCTCACCGTTTCAAACACGTTTGTGAGCCCGGCCGCAGTCATGATCATGTTGGGCGAGCCAATGCCGGCACCTACATAGGGGGTGGTCGTTCCGCTGGAGTACCAGAGTGCTGTTGGGGTGCCGGTGGTTTTCGGGCTCAACGCCGCGAGATCTGCTTTTAAAGTAGCTACGAGAGCGTCGGCTTTCGGCCGTGCCCCAAAAATAGTGCCGGCTTCGGCGATCTCCGTGAAGACCGCATCAAAAGTGAGGGGACGGGGCATGTATTCCCCCTTGCAGGCGGCGGGGGAAACATAACTGCCCACGCCGAGGCTTGCCAAAGCGTCACGTTCCCCCACGCCGTCCGCGCTGAAGTTGGATTGCCACCCGCCGTAGATAAAGTCCGGGTTCAGGCCGAGAACGGCCTCCTGGCCGGGAAGAAAGTCGCTGATCACGTTGAGGTTGGCGCCATCGGCAGCCAACGACTCGGGTAGCGGTCCGTCGAGAAAGGCCGAGCCCACAATGCGATCGCCGAGCCCAAGGGCTAGTAGCAGCTCTGTCGTCGACGACTTGATCGACACGATGCGTTCTGGAGCGGCCGAAACGGTTACCGCCGTTCCGCAGTTATCCACCGTAACGGGGTAGCCCGTAGCGGAAGCATTTGGCCCGGACGAGGGGACGGTGCCGGACCCGGCTGCCGGGGCGACGGCAGCGGCGCATCCGCTCAGTAGCAGACTGGTCGCAGCCAGCAGGGACATCGCTGCGCTTTGTCGGATAATTCGATTCATGAGGTCTCTTTCGACTCTCGCGGGCGAGCGACGTGCACCGAGAATGGTGCCGCACGGGCGCATGCTGGCGGAATAGTGGGGGACCTCAGCCCAAATCCAGGCCAGTAGTGCCGGTCAAAGCAAACCGGCGGTCTGCCCCAACCCTATGCCCTCGGCTGGGCTACGACGAGCGGATGCGTGCGCTGGCGGCGGGAGAACACCGGCTAGGGCGAAAGCCGAGCGCCGTTCGCCCACACTGCTACGACCGCCAGATCCTCGTTCAACATCACCGCGTCTGCCGCGTAACCGGCAACGAGAGACCCGAGTTGATGACTGTATCCCAGTGCTCGTGCCGGCACGCGGGTGACCGCATCGATCGCACTTTCCAGGGAGACGCCTACGTCGCCCACGGCGCGGCGAACGGCGTCGTCGAGCAGCAGGGTGGAACCGGCGATTGAACCGCCGTCCACGAGGCGAGCGACGCCGGAGCGCACGGTTACTTCCAGCGCGCCGAGCCGGTAGGAGCCGTCGGCAGAACCCGCCGCGGCCATCGCGTCGGTGACCAAAGCCACACGGCCGGGTGCCGACGCCCAGGCCATTCGCACAACGTCGGGGTGCACGTGCGTGCCGTCGTTGATAATTTCCAGGGTGACGCCAGATCGGCTCATCGCGGCCACCACTGGCCCCGGCGCCCGGTGGTGAATTCCGCGCATGCCGTTGAAGGCGTGCGTGAGAATACTGGCGCCGGCGTCGAAGGCAGTCATGGTTTGCTCGTATGTCGCCGCGGTGTGCCCAACGGCCACCGCTACGCCGCTGTCGGTGAACCTGGTGATTGCCGAAGCGGCACCCGGCAGTTCCGGTGCCATGGTGATCTGGCGCAATGAGCCGGAGGCGGCATCGAGAAGGCGGTCGATCTCGGGGTTGGTCGCATTTCGAAGCAGCCGTTTGTCGTGTGCGCCTTTGAACTCCTCATCCAGAAACGGCCCCTCGAGGTGCGACCCGAGCACGAGCGGATCGACTCGAGCGAGCTCGGCAATTACCTTCAGGCTCTGTTCGAGCCGTGGCAGTGTGTTGGTAACCAGGGAGAGCACCGACCGGGTGGTGCCGTGCGCGCGGTGCACCGCCAGGCCGGTACGAATTGCATCCGCACCATCATCAAAGGCCGCGCCGCCGCCGCCGTGGCAGTGAATATCAATGAAACCGGGCGTCAGATAGTTGCCGCCGGCATCGGTCACGGCGGTGTTGCGGTCCGTCAGCCCACGCCAGCTGTCGCCGACGCCGGCAGCGAGCACCCGGGCACTGGCAAAGGCAACCCAGGCATTCGTCGCACAGCGCGAGTCACTGACCAGTCGAGCAGAGTGGATGACGACAGCGGCGGTAGTCATTCGGCGACGATCACTTCATAGCCGCGCTCGACCAGGGCGGAGCGCTGCTCCGCGGTGATCCCGGCATCCGTTATGAGCGTGCCGAAGAGGCGCGCATCCCCCATGGTGGCAAAGGCTTTTTTGCCGATCTTGCTGGAATCAGCCACCAACACGGCGTGCGCGGCCCGTGTGGCCATGAGCCGGTTGACGCTGGCTTCGCGTTCATCGTGGTTGCTCGGGCCGAGGATGGGGTCGATGCCGTTTACACCGATGAACGCCAGATCCAGCGCAATGCTGCCGAGCACGATATTTGCGTAATCGCCAACGAGCTCATACGAGCGCGGGTTCACTACTCCACCGGTAACGACCGTTTTGATCTGGGGGCGCATCGCCAACTGGGTGGCGATGTTGATGGCATTGGTCACAACGGTGAGGGTGCTGCTCGGTCCGGGTTCTGAGAGATCTGCGCGCGCCGCCAGCGCCGATGCTATCGCGGTGGAAGTTGTTCCGCCGCACAGACCAACCACCGCGCCGCGTGGCGTCATGGCGCTCGCCGCCTTGGCGATCAGCGTCTTCTGCTCGGCATGCTGCTGATTCTTGTACCGCAACGGTAGATCGTAGGCCACGTTCTGGCCGATGGCGCCGCCACGCGTGCGGGTGAGTAGCTGCTGGCCGGCCAGCGTATCCAGGTCGCGCCTGGCCGTCGCCGGTGACACGTCGAGGGTAGTTACGATCTGATCAACATCGACCTGACCGGTGTCAGTGAGGAGCACCAGTATGGCATTGAGCCGTTCAGCACGGTTCATGATTCACCGCCCGTTGACTGCGCATCACTGCTGTCGACGAGGGCAAACAGGGACAACAGTCGCGCTGCCTCTGTGGTGACGGCGTCGCGCCCGGGAGCGACATACTTGCGCGAGTCGACGGCAGCAGGATGGGCGTTTAAATAATGCCGCACGGCCGCCGTGAAGTGAACGTTCAGGTGGGTAGACACATTGATCTTTGTCATGCCGCCACGAATCGCGGCTTGGATTTGAGCATCTGAGGCGCCAGACGACCCGTGCAAGACGAGCGGAATGTCCAATGCGGCATGCAACTGCGCGATCAGTTCGGTGTCGAGAGTTGCCGAACGTTCGGTCATGGCATGCGAGGAGCCCACCGCCACGGCGAGGGCATCGACGCCGGTCTCGGTCACGAACGCGACGGCCTCGGTGGGATTGGTGCGCACGCCGGGGGCATGCGCTCCGTCCTTGCCGCCGACCTTGCCGAGTTCGGCTTCAACATAAACTCCCGCAGCGTGCGCCCGTTGCGTGACTCGTGCGGTGATTGCGACATTCTCGTCATACTCCAGGTGAGCCCCGTCATACATGACAGAACCGAAGCCGAGGTCTATCGCGCGATAGGCCAGCTGCTCGTCTTCGGCGTGATCCAGGTGAACGGCCACCGACGCCGACGACGCCGTAGCAATGGCCAGCATGGCGAGGGCAATCGGGTCCAGCGCTCCGTGATACTGCGCGCAGTTCTGGGAGATCTGCAGTATCACGGGAAGACCGGCACGTTCGGCGGCGTCAACGATGGCTTCGGCAGTTTCTAAGTGAATCACGTTGAAGGCGCCCAGCCCGTGACCGGCTGCAGCCGCAGCCGTCATCAGGGTGCGAGTGGGGGTCAGCGTCATGAGCGGATCTCCGTCGGTCGAAGGGTCTGGGACGGCACGTGGTCGTAACCGTGATGTTCGATAATAAGTTGAGTGCCCAATCCGGCATGCTCGGGTGAGATTTCGCCGGCGAGGGGCATGAGTACTGCAGCGGCCGACCACGCTGTGGCGCGGCGCAGGATAGCCTCGACGCCAATCGTATCGCCGGCCGGGGTGGTGACGGTCGCGCCCTGCGCTTTCGCTATTTTCAGGGACTCGTCTCTCGTGCCCACAGATTGGACACTCGTGCCGCTTGCGTGCTCGGCGAAACAGGCGGCAATGGCGGCCACTGCGGCATCGCCGGCACCCGTGGCGTTGCCCGCGAGGGCACCGGGCAGGCGCGCGCTGAGGTAACCGTGTGGATCACTGGAGGAGAGCGCGACCATGCCCGCGCTGCCCAGCGACACGAGCACCAGGCTCGCCCCGCGCTGGAGCAGGGAACGCGCGGCCAGTATTGGATCGTCGATGCCGGTGGCGCTGACGAGCTCTTCCCGATTTGGTTTCAAGACGGTGGCGCCGGCACTGGCCGCAGCGATGAGCGCCGTCCCCGAGGTGTCAATGATGCTCGGGATGCCGCGCGCTACCGCCAGTTCGACGATGTGCGGATAGAACGTATTCGGGTCGAAGCCAGCGGCTGCCGCACTGCTTGACTGCGGCAGGCTGCCGGAACCAACCACACAACTGGCCGTAGCGAGCGCTTCGCTAATGGCGGTGAGCAGACTGTGCCATTCCGCGTCACTGGATGCGTCACCGAACTCGTTGAAGATGCTCGTTTCGTCGTTGCTCGTATCGTAGAGGGCAATCGAACGCCGGGTGCTGGCTGCGACCGGTACGAGAACGTGCGCAAGGGCGCTCTCAACCAGCTCACTCGTAAATTCCGTTCCGGTGGCGCCACCCACCGTGGTAACAGCCACCACCGAGTGTTCCTGCTGGTGCAGAACGCGGGCAACGTTGAGGCCTTTGCCGCCCGCACGAGCCCGCCCACTCGGCACGCGGTGGGTGGTGCCGGCTTCTATCCGATCCACACGCCAGGTGAGATCAAGAGCGGGGTTGGGACTAACGGTAACAATCACGACGCGGTCTCTGTTTCTCTAGCAAAAGGATGCGCCACCGACAGACGATCGCGGGCACGGAGAGCGGCGCCGATCAGACCGGCTTCTTCGCCTATTTGGGCACGAACGAGATCGGGGCGCCTCTGAAAGGTGATCAGGCTATCAAGCTCGCGCTGAAGAGGATCGAACAGGGCAGCCCCGGCTTGGGCGAGGCCGCCGCCGAGCACAACTACCTCTGGACCCATCAGGCTGATCACCTGTGCAATGCCAAGGGCGAGCGCCCGTACCGCTTCGGTCCAGATCAGGCGCGCCCCGGCGTCTCCGGCTTCAGCCCGCTCCAGCACCGCTCGCGCGCCCGTGACCTGTTCACCACTGAGCTCGGCGTAACGGCGCGTGATGGCGCCCGCCGAGGCGAGGGCTTCCAAGTGACCGGCGCCGCCGCAGGCGCACTCCGGCCCGTCAGGCATAACGACGGAGTGGCCTACTTCGCCGGCGTAGCCACCGGCGAGGTGCGGGCGCCCGTCGATGAAAAACGCTCCGGCGATTCCGGTGCCGATGACCAGCACGGCGGCGTCGCTGGCCCCCCGGGCCGCTCCGAGCCGAAACTCAGCTTCGCCGGCTCCGCGCACATCGTGACTAAAGGCCACGGGCAGACCGAGTCGAACCTCGGCGAGGTCACGAAAAGGCGCATTTCGCCAGCCCAGGTTGCTGGCAAATACGCCGATACCGTTGACGTCGTCCACCAGGCCAGGCACGAGAAGCCCCGCTGCCCGCGGACGCACCTGGGGAAACCTCTCGGCGTAGTTTTCCAGGAGCCCCGCTGCCGTCTCCAGGACCGCCGCCGGGGTATCCGCTGTGCCAAGCGGTGTGGGGGTGCGGGTGAGCCCGAGCATGGTGCCCTCAGCCGTGAACAACGCTGATTTTATGTCGGTGCCGCCCACGTCGAAGGCGAGCACGGCAGGGCCGGAACCGAGCGCGAGGGGAGGCTCGTGGCGGTCCATCACCCGGCGAGAATGACGGACCGCGTGAGGTTGCGCGGCTGATCGGCGTTCAGGCCCTGTGCGCGGGCACGAAGGAGGGCCACCCGCTGGGCTCGGATCAGATCAGCCAGCGGATCGAGCGTGCTGGTCTCAAAATGTGCGCCCGTGTGCGCAACATCGGCGGTGAGGCCATCGGGTGCCGCACCGAACATCCAGGTGACGCGGCCAGGGGCAGCGATTGCGATGGGACCATGACGGTATTCCATTGCCGGATACGACTCGGTCCACAATTGCGCGGCTTCACGCATTTTCAGACCAGCTTCATGCGCAAGGCCCACGGTCCAGCCGCGGCCAAGGAATGTGTACTGCTCTGCGCTCAGCAGCTCGTCGCCCAGGGGGACGTCGACGGCGACCTGGGCATCGCGGATTGCCTGATCCAGGTTTTCGCCCAGCGACGCGCGCAAAAAGGCCAGCGCCGTGGTGGCAAATCGAGTTTGCACAACGGACTCTTCATCGGCGAAGGGAAGCTTGACCAGCTCATCGACACTGTTCACGAGGGGGGAGTTCACGTCGCCAACAATGCCGATGATGCGTTTCTTCCCGCGCTGCGCGTTGACGAGCTCCAGCACCTCGGTCGTCGTGCCGGAGCGCGTGAGCGCGATGATCGCGTCATAGTCGCGATCGACAAAGGCTTCGGAAGCCGCGTAGGCATCCGTAAGGCCGAGTCCTGCTTTTTCACGCAACTCGGCGTAGGCCTGAGCCATAAACCACGAGGTGCCGCAGCCCACGATGGCTACTTTCTGGCCGGCCCCGGGCAACAGGGCCTGTTCGGCTGTGAGGTCCACAGCCTGGGCCCATACCTCTGGCTGGGAGGCGAGTTCGGTAGCCATGTGCTCCGGTGTAGGGGTGGTCTTCTGAATGTCAGACATCGTTCTCCTCGTTGGCGGCGTGCCGATAGCGGGTAGTTCGTCACGTAGCGGGAAAGCTCTCCGCTGGTCCAGCCAGTCGTGACGTGCAAGTGATCACTTCTGACTGTAACGGGTGAATTTCAATCATTCAAGCACCAAAAACGAGCGTGGCAAATCAAGAAATTGAGTAGGAGGGTTTTTGAGCACGGTCGATAACAATATTGATCACCGCTTGACGAGCGACCGGAACGTGGGTCATGATTACGAGCATAAAGTGAACGAACTTGATTGTTTGCCCCATTTATAAGTCATGAAGCATCAGTTGCGAGTGTGCTGCTGAAGCTCCCAGACAAACGCACCGTCGCGTGAGGCTCCTTCGTGGCAGGTGCATGCCAACCAACAGTGAGGAAGCATTATGAAGAAAACTCTGCGCCTGGGAGTACTGGTCGCAACAGCGACCGTCGCCAGCCTGACGCTGGCATCGTGTGGCTTCGGGGGTGCCTCGTCGAGCGATAACGCATCGGGCACTACCCTGAACCTGCTCGTTCCAAGCTATTCCGACAATACCCAGGGCCTCTGGGAAGACGTTATCGCCGGATTTGAAGACAAGTACCCCGACATCAACGTGGATCTGGAAGTGCAGTCATGGGACAATCTTGAATCGGTTATTACGACCAAGGTGTCTGGCAACCAGGCCCCGGACATCTACAACGGCGGTCCTTTCGCTGGTTTCGCAGCCGATGATCTGCTCTACGCCACCAAAGACGTCGTTTCGGCAGATACCTACAGCGATTTTCAAGACACCTTCATTGAGAATGCCTCCGTCGATGGCACGGCCTACGGTCTGCCACTGATCGCTTCGGCTCGTGCGCTGTTTGTGAACACCGACCTGCTTGAGCAGGCTGGAGCCAGCGTCCCGACCAATTGGGACGAACTGCTGGAGTCTGCCAAGAAGATTTCCGCATTGGGCAACGGCGTCGCCGGCTATGGCATGCCGCTGGGCTCCGAGGAGGCCCAGGCTGAGGCTGCGGTCTGGCTGTGGGGCGGCGGGGGCTCCTTCGGCGATTCCGGCGAAATCACCATTGACACCCCCGAGAATCTACTCGGTGCCCAGCAGATCCAGAAGATGATCACCGAGGGCGCGACGCAGGCCGACGCCGGTGCCACCGATCGCAGCCCCCTGATGGACATCTTTGTGCAGGGCAAGATCGGCATGCAGGTTGGCCTACCGCCGACCGTTGGCCAAATCGAAGAGGGCAATCCTGACCTCAACTACGAGATCGTGCCGATCCCGACCAAAGATGGCAGCGCGCTGACCGTCGGTGTCGCCGACCACCTCGCGGCCTTCAAGAACGATGGAAGCAAGCAAGACGCCATCACCAAGTTCCTGGACTACTACTTCTCGGCCGATGTTTACGTGCCGTGGGTGCAGACCGAGGGTTTCTTGCCCACCACCAAGTCGGGCGCCGAGCAGCTCAACGGTGAAGAAGCGCTCAAGCCCTTCCTTGACGCCCTGCCCTCTGCCAAGTTCTACCCGAGCACCAACCCCAACTGGTCAGCCACCGATGGCGCGTTCAAAGCCCTCTTCGGCCAGCTCGGCCAGGGCAAGGATCCCGCCGGCGTTCTCGCCGAGATTCAGTCTCAGGCCACCGCAGGTTAGACCGAGAAACGTTCGCTAAGGGTCGATGAAGGTAGTGACATGAGTAAAACAAGCCCACAGGAATCATCGACCCCCACGGGGGTGGCACCCGGCCGCCCCCGTCCCGAATCCAGAACCTTGCCCCGGACTCGCTCCCGTGTGCGTCGCGGCACCGGTGGCAAGGATTTGCTTCAGGCGCTGCCGTGGATCAGCCCCGTACTTATCCTCATCGTCGGTGTGGTCTTCTTCCCCGCTGGCGTAATGTTCTATAACTCCACGCGAGATATCTCCCAAAGTGGAATCGATAAGGGCAGCGTTGGTTTCGCGAACTATGTCGAAGTGTTCAATTTCACCTATTTCTGGCCGATCTTCGGTCGAACGATCATTTGGGTCCTCTGCGTTGTCGTCTTGACCGTATTGATCTCACTCGTATTGGCGCAGTTTCTGAACAAGGCATTCCCTGGCCGACAGCTGGTTCGACTGGCCGTTATTGTTCCGTGGGCGGCATCCGTTGTTATGACGACCCTGGTGGTCTACTACGGCCTCGAGCCGTACTTCGGGATTATCAATAAATTCCTTGTCGACATCGGCCTCATCGACACCGCCGAAGGATTTGGGTGGACGCGAAATGCCGATACGGCCTTCGCGTGGTCGATCGTTATCGCCATCTTTGTCTCGTTGCCGTTTACGACCTATACCCTCCTTGCTGGCCTCCAGGGAGTGCCCGCCGACGGCATCGAGGCGGCCAAGATGGACGGCGCCTCAGCATCGCGCACCTACTTCAGTATCGTGTTGCCCCAGCTGCGCGGCGCCCTCAGCGTGGCGGTGCTCATCAACATCATCAACATCTTCAATTCGCTGCCCATCCTCAAAGTGATGACGGGCTCGATACCCGGCTATGACGCCGACACGATCATGACGATGATCTTCAAATACATTCAAAACCAGCACAAGATCGATGTGGCCAGCGCTCTCAGCGTGGTGGCCTTCGCCATCGTGATTGTGATCGTGGCCATTTACGTCAAAATCGTCAAGCCTATGAAGGAGGTCTAATCGTGTCCACCGCCACACCTCTTCGGAGCACCGGCATCATTGCCCCAACTCGTGCCAAACGCCCGCGCCGCTATACGGCCGACCAGGTTCCCGCCGGTCGCGTGGCCCTGCGGATGGCTGCTGGCGTTGTCGTGTTGATGATCTTCATCCTTCCCTACGTCATTATGTTTTTCGGAGCGGTGAAATCCAAGTCAGAGATTCGCTCCGTAGACCCCAGCTATTTCCCCCGGGAATGGCACTGGGAAAACTTTGTCAATATGTGGTCGACTCCCGAGACGCCCCTGGTGCAGAACCTCATCTCCACCGTGATCATCTCGGTGTTTGCAACTCTTCTGGTTCTTCTCGTGGCGCTGCCGGCCGCCTACTACACGGCACGCTACAAGTTTCCCGGCCGCATGGTGTTTCTCTTCCTAGTGATCGTCACCCAAATGCTTCAGCCTGCGGTGCTTACCTCTGGTTTGTTCCGGCAATTTATTACCCTCGGTATTTCTGACACCTGGTTGGCGATGATCCTGGTTAACGCCGCGTTCAACCTGTCGTTCGCGGTCTGGATCATGCACAGTTTCTTTGCCGGCATTCCTAAAGAGGTGGACGAAGCAGCCCAGATCGATGGCGCCGGCCGGCTGACAGTGCTGTTCAAGATCAACTTGCCCCTCGTCTGGCCGGGGATTGTCACGGCAATCGTGTTCACCTTCGTTGCCTGCTGGAACGAGTTCGCTGCATCGCTCGTGATTCTCTCTACCGCTGGCAACCAGCCGCTCGCCGTGGCTCTGACCAAGTTTGTCGGTCAGTATGAAACCAGCTGGCACTATGTCTTCGGCGTCTCGATCGTCGCCATCCTGCCGGTCGTGATTCTCTTCATGCTGATTGAAAAACGTCTTGTCGGCGGCCTGACAGCGGGAAGCGTGAAGTAATGCCTTGGTGGCCGCTAGGCCCACCTCGTTCCGAGAGAAGGTACTTCTGAGCTCGGCGTTCCTGCAGCCAGAGCGAGGGCCTGGGCGATAGCCCTCACGTCGCCGGTGAGCGCTCCAGCGGTGATGCGGATAAAGGACCGTGAGGCTTCCGCTCCGCTAAATGGCCTGCCTCCAGCAACCCGAATGCCAGCGGCCGCCAGACTCACGACGGCATCGCGCTCGTCGTGCACGGGCAGCCAGGTGTTGATGCCGTCGGCCTGACGCACCTCCAGGCCCACATTATTGAGCGCGTCGGCCAGCGCTTTTTGCCGAGCGAAATAAATGCGCCGAGCTTCACTGACCTGGGCCATGCTTTCGCCGTTGGTGAGCAGGTCGTGCAGGATAGTCTGCAGCATTCGGCTGGTCCAGCCTGGGCCCAGCATGCGCCGCGACACAATGGGATTCACCAGGGCGGTCGGGCCACCGAGTGCGGCCATTCGCAGGTCGGGGCCGTGCGACTTGGAAAAACTTCGCACGTGCAGGGTGCGCTTGGGCAGCCATCGCCCCAGACTCACATCGGGAGCGATGCTGATCTCGGCGGAGTGGTCATCTTCGATCACGATGGTGTCGGCGCTGGCCGGCGTCGTCTGGAGCAGGCGCGCCAGTTCTTCGGCGCGCTCCGCGGTCATGGACGCGCCGGTGGGATTCTGCGCCCGAGGTTGCATCAGCACGACGGCGGGGCCGAGCTTGAGTGCAGCAGCGAAGTCGCTCGGAATGATGCCGTGTTCATCGATGGCCACCGGCAGGCGTTCCAACCCGAGCTGGTCGAGCAGGTCAAAGAAAGGGGGAAAGGATGGATCCTCCACAATGACCCGGTCTCCGAACCGCGTCACCGCGTCGAGGCTGCGCGAAATGGCGTCGAGGGCACCGTCGACAACCGTGATGGATTCAACGGCATAGGGCCAGTCCGAACGCAGCGTCTCCAACAGTTCGGGGATGATGGGCAAATCTTGGTAGCTCGGGGTGACTGCGCGCTGTGCTACCCGGGAGAGCGCCGGGCCGAGCGCTGGCAGCAGAAGCGGGTCGGGGGTGCCGCGAGAGAGATCGAGGCGAACCGAACCGACCGCGCCGATCATAGACTGGCTCCGGGCGGGCAGCCACTTGGGCGCCGCATCCTGCACGAAGGTGCCACCACGACCGCGGGACACAATCAGGCCAACGCCCGCCAGAGCCTGCCACGCGTGGCTGATCGTGGCGGGGCTCACTCCGAGTTCAGCCGCCAACACTCGTACGGTGGGCAAACGGTCTCCGGGAGCGAGGTGACCACTCGCTATGAGGCGGCCAATAGCCGCGGCGATTCCTGCCGGCGTGCGTTGCTCAATCTCATCAACAAAGTTCTGCATTGCTCTTGCCTCAAAGTGCGTTGGGCGACAGGATGATTAATGCGTGCGTTACTTAGCGAAACACATTTGAAATGTTTACGTCAAATAATAACAATACGAACAGCGCAGTTCGCATTGGCCCTTGACTAACGAAAAGCAAGTGGAAGGCACAGCATGAACCCGACTCCCAGTACCACCGACGGTCGCCAGGTCGTTCGAACCGCCATCACTCAAACCGACTGGACCGGCGACGAAGAATCCATGATTCAAAAGCACGAGGGTTTCGTGCGCACCGCCGCCGCTCAGGGCGTGCAGGTGATCTGTTTTCAGGAACTGTTCCACGGCCCCTACTTCGGCATCGTGCAGGACAGCAAATATTACGACTACGCCCAGCCCGTGCCCGGTCCCATTGTGGAGCGGTTTGCAAAGCTCGCTGCCGAGCACAACATGGTTATCGTCGTCCCCCTCTACGAAGAGGAACAGCCGGGAGTTCTTTATAACACCGCTGCCGTTATTGATGCCGATGGCACCTATCTCGGCAAATACCGCAAGAACCACATTCCCCACCTTCCGCAGTTTTGGGAAAAGTTCTACTTTCGTCCCGGCAACACGGACTACCCGGTATTCGAGACCAAGTACGGCAAAATCGGCGTCTACATTTGCTACGACCGCCACTTTCCTGAGGGATGGCGCGCGCTCGGCCTGAATGGTGCTGAGATCGTCTTCAACCCCTCGGCCACCAAGCCCGGCCTGTCCAATCGGCTCTGGGAACTTGAGCAGCCCGCCGCTGCAGTCGCTAACCAGTACTACGTTGGCGCGAACAACCGCATCGGCAATGAGGAAGCCGAGTTCGGTGACGAGGCAGTGACGTTCTACGGCAGCTCCTATTTCGTTGACCCCAAGGGCAACTATGTGGGCGACATCGCCTCGACCGATACCGAAGAGATCGTCGTGCGGGACCTCGACCTCGGCGTTATACGCGAGGTGCGCAACTCCTGGCAGTTCTACCGCGACCGTCGCCCGGACTCCTACGAGCCCCTCGTCGCCCCGTAGCCGGCCGTTCTAAGAGAGGACCACCATGAAGACTCTGATTAAGAACGGCACCGTGGTCAACGCCACGGGCCGTGGCCTCGCCGATGTGCTCATAGATGGCGAAAAAATTGCCGCGGTGTTAGCGCCCGGCTCAAATCTGCTCGGCTTCGACGTGGCGGGCAACGTTGACCGCGTCATTGACGCCCGCGGCAAGTACGTCATCCCCGGCGGTATAGACGCCCACACCCACATGGAGATGCCGTTCGGCGGCACGCAGGCCAGCGACACCTTCGAAACGGGCACCCGGGCCGCGGCCTGGGGCGGCACCACGAGCATCGTCGATTTCGTCGTGCAGTATGCCGGCGAAGACGTGCTCGAGCGCTACGCCGCGTGGCAGCAGAAGGCCGCCGGCCAGTGCGCCATCGACTACGGATTTCACCAGATTCTCTCGGACGTGCAAGATTCGTCCCTGACTGCAATGGACGAGTTGGTCAGCGAAGGCGTCTCAAGCTTCAAACTGTTCATGGCGTACAAGGGCGTATTTCTCAGCGATGATGGCCAAATTGTTAAGGCCATGCAGCGCGCAGCCACCAACGGCAGCATGATCATGATGCATGCCGAAAATGGCAGTGTCATTGATCTGCTCGTGCAACAGGCCGTTGCCGCGGGCAACACCGGCCCGCTCTACCACGGACTCACCCGGCCCTGGCAGGCCGAAGAGGAGGCCACCCATCGCGCCATTATGTTGGCCAACCTCACCGGCGCTCCCCTCTATATAGTGCACGTATCGGCTAAGCAGGCGGTGGAGCAGATTGCCACGGCCCGGGACAACGGCCAGAACGTGTTCGGCGAAACCTGCCCGCAATACCTCTACCTCTCGCTCGAAGAAAACCTGGGCGCTCCCGGTTTTGAGGGGGCCAAGTGGGTCTGCTCGACGCCGCTGCGCGCGAAAGCGGAGGGTCACCAACACCATATGTGGCAGAGCCTGCGAACGAACGATATCCAGATGGTGTCCACCGACCACTGCCCGTTCTGCATGAAGGGCCAAAAAGACATGGGCCTGACCGACTTCTCCAAGATTCCCAACGGAATCGGCTCGGTGGAACACCGCATGGACCTGTTATACCAGGGCGTGGTAGACGGCAAGATTTCGCTGGAACGCTGGGTCGAGGTGTGCTCCACGACCCCGGCGCGCATGTTCGGTATGTATGGCCAAAAGGGAGTGATTGCCCCTGGCGCCGACGGCGACGTTGTCGTCTACGACCCAAACGGGCACACGTCCATTGGTCTGGAGAAAACCCACCACATGAACATGGACTACTCCGCCTGGGAGGGCTACGAGATCGACGGCCACGTCGATACCGTCATCTCCCGCGGCAAGGTCGTCATCGAAGACAATGCCTATCTCGGCACCAAGGGCGACGGTCGCTTTATCAAGCGCGGCCTCAGCTCGTACCTGATCTAAGGGGCAGTGAATGGATTTCGGAGCAGTACTTCAGACCAACCCCCCGTCGGCGCGCACAGTGCAATTGGCCAAGCTGGCCGAAGCGCACGGTTTCAGCCACGTCTGGACCTTCGACTCGCACCTGCTCTGGCAGGAGCCCTATGTGATCTATAGCCGCATTTTGGCCGAAACCAGCAAAATTATTGTTGGTCCAATGGTGACCAATCCGGCTACCCGCGACTGGACGGTGACCGCGTCGACCTACGCCACTCTCAATGAGATGTATGGCAACCGCACTATCTGTGGAATCGGGCGCGGCGACTCGGCGGTGCGCACCACCAACAGTTCCCCGACCACGCTCAAAACCCTGCGCGAATCGATCCATGTCATTCGGGAGCTCGCCAACTCGCGCTCGGTGGACTACAACGGAGCCACCCTGCAGTTTCCGTGGAGCCGCGGCTCCAGCCTGGACGTGTGGGTCGCCGCTTACGGCCCGCTCGCGCTTAAGCTCGCCGGTGAGGTCGGTGACGGCTTTATTTTGCAGATGGCCGACCTCGACGTTGCTGAGTGGATGATCGCGAGTGTGCGCACCGCCGCCTCCAACGCCGGACGCGACCCCATGGCGATCAAGTTCTGCGTTGCCGCCCCCGCCTATATCGGCACGGACTGGGAGCACATGCGCAACCAGTGTCGCTGGTTTGGTGGCATGGTCGGTAACCACGTGGCCGACATTGTGGCCAAGTACGGCACCGATTCCCATGTTCCGAAGGCGCTCACCGATTACATCAAAGATCGCGAGGGCTATGACTACAACGAACATGGCAAGGCAGGCAACGAACACGCCGCTTTCGTGCCCGACGAGATCGTCGACCGGTTCTGTCTGCTCGGCACGGCCAAGGATCACATCGAAAAACTTGAAGCGCTCAAGGATCTCGGTGTGGATCAGTTTGCCGGGTACCTGCAGCACGACAACAAAGAAGACACGATGCGCGTCTACGGCGACACCGTGATTCCCGCCCTGACCGACGCTATTACGGCCAAGAAATAGTCGAACAGATGCCTGCCACCCGCGAACGAAGCGCGCCGCTCACCCGCGGCACGCTCGGTGTACCCGGTCCGTCCGGCGCAGTAGGAGTGCGTGCGCGCTCCCGTGGCAGTGCTGGCCTGCACCCGCGCCTCCGCGCCGGCCTGTTCGGCTTGGCCGGTGTGCTTCTGTTAGCTCTGATCTGGGAGCTGTACACCGCCTTTGGTCCGGCTGACGGGGTGGTGATCGGTGGCGTCACGGTGCTGCCGCGCACCACCGCGCTCGCCATGCCGCACCTGTCGGTTATGTTTGAGCGCCTGTTTGAGCCGGTGACGGGGGCGGCATCCGCTCTGCCACTGTGGCAGGCGGTGCTGGCTGGCTCGCTCTTCACCCTGGGAATTGCCGCGGTCGGCTGGTTGATCGGCGTCACGGTGGGACTGGCTCTCGCCTTGCTCATGCAGCGTTTTCGCCTGGCCGAATCGGCCATCTTGCCGTGGATCATTCTCAGCCAGACCGTGCCGCTTATTGCGATCGCTCCACTGGTGCGACGCTGGGGCGCCCAGATTCAATTTGGTGAGTTCACCTGGGAGAGCTGGATGTCGGTGGCCCTGATCGCCTCCTACCTCGCGTTTTTTCCGGTATCGATCGGCGCGCTGCGCGGCCTCGGTTCCCCCGATGCCAACCACGTTGACCTCATGCACTGCTACGCCATCGGCTGGTGGAAGACGCTCTGGCGTCTGCGCCTGCCGGCGAGCGTGGGCTACCTGCTCCCGGCCCTGCGACTTGCCGCCGTCAGCGCGGTGATCGGCAGTGTCGTTGCCGAGGTATCGATCGGGCTGCGTGGCGGTATCGGACGGCTAATCGTGGAATATGCCGGCGCCGCCGGAAACGACCCGGGAAAGCCCTGGGCGCCCATTTTCGGATCGATCCTGGTAGGCCTGATCGCCGCTGGTTTCGTGGGCCTGATCGGCCTGTTCTTCAGACGCTTTCGCAGGGGAGAGGTCACAGAATGACTAACCTTAACAGCAGTATGCCCGCAGGAAGTGTGCCCGCAGGAAGTGTGCCCGCAGGAAGTGTGCCCGCAGTGAGTGTGCACGGCGTGAGCCGAGTCTTCGCCGCCCGCAAAGGCCCCGGCGTCGCTGCGCTGAACGATGTCAGCCTCACGGTGGCGCCGGGTGAATTCGTTTCGCTGATCGGGCCGAGCGGATGCGGCAAGAGCACGCTCCTGCGGCTCATTGCCGACCTCGACACCCCTACCAGCGGCAGCGTTGAGGTGTTTGGCAAACCCGCCAGGCAAGCCCGAATCGACCAGGACTACGGCATCGCTTTTCAGCAGGCAGGCCTGCTGCCGTGGCGCACGGTCGCCGGAAATATTGAACTTCCCCTGGAACTGCACGGTGTGGCCAAGGCGACCAGACGCCGACGCGCGGCCGATCTCATCGCCCTCGTCGGGCTCGCAGATTTTGCCAGCCATTACCCCGATCAACTATCCGGGGGTATGCAGCAACGCGTTGCCATCGCTCGCTCGCTCGCCGAAAGCCCCAGCCTGCTGCTCATGGACGAACCGTTCGGCGCCCTCGACGAAATGACCAGGGAGCGCATGCAGAATGAGCTGGTGCGCATCTGCGCCGAGACGAAAGCTGCCGTCGTCTTTGTCACGCACTCCATTCCGGAGGCGGTCTTTCTCTCCAACCGGGTGGTGGTTTTGGAGGCCCGGCCCGGCCGCATCCGTTCTGTGGTGGATGTGAGCCTAGGAGAAATGAGTGGACGCAATGAAGACCTCCGCGAAGATGCGGGTTTCTTTCACTCGCTCAGCCAGGTGCGCGACCTGCTCCATGGCACCGAGGTTGACGCCAACGCACCGCGCACCAACGCGATTCCCACCGGTGCTCGCGGGGTCGAAACGCGATGAGAACGACCCAGGCGGGGCTCCTGCAGACCGTGCTTGCCCCGATTGTTTTCGGGGTGGTGGTCATCATGCTGTGGCAGGGGCTTGTGACGGGGTTGGCCATCAAAGCATTTATTCTTCCGGCCCCTTTTGCTATTGGCGCTGAATTTGCCGCCAACCTGCAGAACGTGGCCAACGGCATGGCCGTAACCGGTGGCAACGCCCTGATCGGATTGCTCACAGGAGCCCTGCTCGGCATTCTGTTCGCCATTGTGGCGGCCCTTACCCGTCTGGTCGACCAGATGGCAGCGCCCGTTGTGGCCGCGCTCTCGGTCGTGCCGATCGTTGCCCTGGCGCCGGTGCTCTACACAATGTTTGGCGCTGGCGCCGAAACCGCCCGGCAGCTCGTTGCGGCGCTCGCCGTGTTCGTGCCGGTCTATTTCAACACCTTGAAGGGCTTGCGCCAAGTGCGCCCGGTGCACCGGGACCTGATGCGTGCCTACAGTGTGTCGAGCTGGCAGGCCACCCGGGTGGTCACCCTGCCCACGGCTCTGCCGTTCGTTTTCACCGGCCTTCGAATTGCGTCTTCGCTCGCCGTGATCAGCGCTCTCATTGCCGAGTACTTTGGCGGACCGGTCGGCGGCCTGGGTAAGTCCATTACCTCTGCGGCTTCGAGCAGTAACTACGGGCTCGCCTGGGCATATGTTCTTGGCTCCATTATTCTCGGCCTGCTCTTTTACGCCGCGGCTCTCATCGTAGAAAAACTCATCACCAGACGACCCTGAACAGCAATCAAGGAGGCACCATGAAAAACCGCATCACATGGCTTGGCACCGTCGGAGCGATCTCCGCCGCCAGCGCGCTCGTACTGTCTGGATGCAGTGGTACCGGCAATGACGCCGGTACCACGGATTCCGGCAGCGGCCTCACTCCGGTAACCCTGCAATTGCAGTGGGTGGCTCAGGCACAGTTCGCGGGCTACTACGCCGCTCTCGATCAGGGCTACTACACAGATGAGGGCCTCGATGTCACCATCGCCGAGGGCGGCCCCGACATCGTTCCGCAAGACGTGCTCGCCTCTGGCGACGTGGACTTCGCCATTTCGTGGGTGCCCAAGGTCCTAGGTTCCATTGAGCAGGGCGCCAATATCACCGATGTGGCCCAGATCTTCGAGCGCAGTGCTACCACCCAAATCTCCTTCAAAGACAAAAACATCACCACATCGTCGGACCTCGCCGGTAAGAACGTCGGCAGTTGGGGCTACGGAAACGAGTGGGAACTTTTCGCCGGTATGCAAAAGAACAACGTTCAAATTGATGACATCAACTTGATCCAGCAGGCCTTCGACATGACCGGGTTTCTCTCCGGCGACATCGACGCCGCCCAGGCCATGACGTATAACGAGTACGCCCAGGTTCTCGAAACGATAAACCCGGACACCGGTGACCTGTTCCAGCCGGACGATCTCAATGTCATTGATTGGAATGACGAGGGCACCGCCATGCTGCAGGACTCGATCTGGGCCAACTCCGACAAGCTGGCGAGCGACGCAGACTACGCCGCCACCACCGTGAAATTCATCAAAGCGTCCATCAGAGGCTGGATTTTCGCCGCCAACAACCAGTCAGAAGCCGCCGGCATCGTGACCGCTGCCGGTTCGACTCTCGGTGAGAGCCACCAGCTGTGGATGACCAACGAGGTCAGCAAGTTGATCTTTCCCTCCACCAACGGTGTCGGAATGATCGATGACGCAGCCTGGGCTAATACGGTGGACATAGCAATGAATACCAAGAACGAAACCGGCGCCACCATCATCACCACCGACCCGCCTACCACCGCGTACTCCAATGAGTACGTGAAGAAGGCGCTCGCTGAGCTGAAAGCCGACGGCGTCGATGTCATGGGCACCGACTGGACGCCCGCCGACGTCACCCTCAATGAGGGCGGCAACTAACCCGTTCCCCCAATTTTTCTTCCAACAACAACACCAACATAGAAAGCAAGCGATATACGTGACTGATATCAGTACACACCCCATTTCCCCTGCATCCACTGACGCAGGTCTAAGTCGCAATACGCACACCACTGAGCTGGACCGGGCGCACGTGTTCCATTCCTGGTCGGCGCAGGCGTCGCTGAAACCACTCGTCATTGCCGGTGGTCTTGGTTGTCGGGTCTGGGACCACGATGGACGCAGCTATCTTGACTTCTCGAGCCAGCTGGTGAACGTTAATATTGGCCACCAGCATCCGGCCGTCGTGAAAGCCATCACCGATCAGGCCCAGGTTTTGACCACGATTGCACCGTCTACGGCCAACCTCACCCGCGGCGAAGCGGCCAAGCGCATCACCGACCGCGCCCCGGCCGGCTTCAACAAAGTCTTCTTCACCAACGGGGGAGCGGATGCGAACGAGAACGCCATTCGCATGGCTCGCCTGCACACCGGGCGTGACAAAGTGCTCTCGCTCTATAAGTCGTACCACGGCAACACCGGCGCAGCCATTGTTGCCACCGGTGACTGGCGTCGCATTCCCAACGAATATTCCCGTGGCCACGTGCACTTCTTTGGACCGTTTCTCTACCGCAGCGAGTTCTGGGCCACCAGCGAGGCCGAAGAGTGCGCCCGCGCACTGCACCACCTGGAACGCGTCATCCAGGGCGAGGGCGTGGCGTCCGTCGCCGCCATTATGCTCGAATCGATTCCCGGCACCGCGGGCATCATGATGCCGCCAGCCGGTTACCTGCCCGGCGTACGCAAGCTCTGCGACAAGTACGGCATCTTGCTCATTCTCGATGAGGTCATGTGCGGCTTCGGTCGCACCGGCCACTGGTTCGCTTTTCAGGCTTACGACGTCGTGCCCGACCTGATCGCCTTTGCCAAGGGCGTGAACTCCGGCTACATCCCGGTGGGCGGCGTCGTCATTTCCGATGCCATTGCGGCGACCTTCGACGAGACCGTCTTTCCGGGCGGACTGACCTACAGCGGGCATCCGCTCGCTATGGCCTCCATCATTGGCGCGCTCGACGCCATGGCGAGCGAGGGCATCGTCGACAATGCCGCGCGCATCGGCAGCGATGTGCTGGAGCCGGGACTGAACGCACTCAAAGAGAAGCACCCAATTATCGGTGAGGTGCGCGGAGTTGGTGTGTTCTGGGCGGTGGAACTCGTCGCTGACCAGAAGACGCGCGAGCCCGTGAGCGCTGCCGTGATGGCACGCGTGAAAGCGGAGCTGCTTGGGCGCGGCCTGCTGCCGTTCCTCATTGAGAACCGTATCCACGTCGTGCCGCCGTGTGTGGTTACCGACGCTGAGGTTGCCGAGGCGCTCGCCATTTACGACGAGGTGCTCAGCCTCGATCTACTTTCCTAACCATTACAACGAATAAGGACGCTTTACTATGACCGATACTCCTACCATTTCGCACTATGTCGACGGGGCTGCCTCTGCCGGCACGTCGACCCGCACGGCTCCGGTCTACAACCCGGCCACCGGCAAGGTGGCCAAGAATGTGCTGCTGGCCAGTGCAACCGACCTTGACGCCGCCGTTGCCTCCGCGCAGGCTGCCTATCCGGCGTGGCGCGACATGAGCCAGGCCCGCCGCCAAACCATCATGTATAACTTTCGCGAACTGCTCAACGCTCGCAAGGGTGAACTCGCCGAGATCCTCACGGCGGAACACGGCAAGGTACTCTCCGATGCGCTCGGCGAAATTATTCGTGGCCTCGAGGTCGTTGAATTCGCCCTCGGAATGCCACACCTCTCCAAGGGCGAGTTCTCAGAGAACGTCTCCACCGGGGTCGACGTTTACACGCTGCGCCAGTCGCTCGGCGTGGTGGGAATCATCAGCCCATTCAACTTTCCGGCCATGGTGCCGCTGTGGTATTTCCCCATCGCGATTGCGGCTGGCAATACCGTTGTGCTGAAGCCCAGTGAGAAAGACCCGAGCGCGTCAAACTGGCTCGCCGAGCTGTTCACTGAAGCCGGGCTCCCCGCCGGTGTGCTGAACGTGGTGCACGGCGATAAGGAAGCGGTCGACGCCCTTCTGGTGAACCCCGACGTCCAGGCCATTTCCTTCGTTGGATCCACCCCGATCGCGCGCTACATCTACGAGACGGCCTCCAAGCACGGCAAGCGCGTGCAGTCCCTAGGCGGCGCCAAGAACCACATGCTGGTTCTGCCCGATGCTGACCTCAACCTCACCGCGGATGCCGCCGTCAACGCCGGCTTCGGTTCGGCCGGTGAACGATGCATGGCCATTAGCGTCATCGTGGCTGTCGAGCCCGTCGCCGACGAGCTCATCGCAAAGATCGCTGAGCGCGTTGCGGGCCTCACCGTGGGTGACGGTACCCGGGGCTGCGACATGGGCCCGCTGATCACCAAGGTGCACCGCGACAAGGTCGCCGGCTACATCGATATTGCCCAGAAAGACGGCGCCGACATCGTGATCGACGGTCGTGACATTAAGGTGAACGGTGAAGAGGGTGGTTTCTGGCTCGGCCCGACCCTGTTCGACAAGGTCAGCGTGGATTCCGACGTGTACCTCGACGAGATCTTCGGACCGGTGCTGTCCATTGTGCGCGTGGCCACCTACCAGGAAGGCCTTGACCTCATCAACGCCAGCCAGTACGGCAACGGCACCGCGATCTTCACCAACGATGGCGGCGCGGCTCGCCGTTTTCAGAACGAGGTGCAGGTGGGCATGGTCGGAATCAACGTACCCATCCCGGTTCCGGTCGCATACCACTCCTTCGGTGGTTGGAAGAACTCCCTGTTCGGTGATGCCAAGGCTTACGGCCCCGCCGGCGTCAGCTTCTTCACCCGCGAGAAGGCCGTCACGAGCCGCTGGCTCGATCCCAGCCACGGCGGCATCAACCTCGGCTTCCCGCAGAACGAGTAATTAGGTCATTTCCCCCTTCCGCGAAAGCGGGTAACTGGTTGCTTTAGCCTGACTCGGCAACCAGTTGCCCGCTTTCGCGGAACTATTGGGCGTGTGGGAGCGCTGGACGCGGGCGGCCTCGGCGCGGAGGGCCTCGACAACGGTGCGCACGGCCAGGCGTTCGGCGCGATCGGGGCGCATGAGAGCCACAATTTGCCGCTCTGCTTCGATACCGCGCAGGGGCTTCAGCACCAGCTGGCCTGGCCGGCCTCCACTGGAGGTGTAGCGGGGCACCAGGGCAATGCCGAGACCGGCACTGACGAATGATTCCACCAGGCCGAGGTCCGCAAAGCGCTGCGCCAGCTTCAGCCGGGCACCGGCCTCCTGCTCGATCGCGTGCAGAATGCGCTCGAACGGGTAACCATTCGTTACGCCGATCCAGGTTTCGCCAATAAGGTCGCTGGGTCGCACCCAGGCGCGATCAGCGAGCGGATGCCCGATCGGCAGGCCGACATCCAGCGGCTCTGTCATGAGCGGAACAACGCGCAGGCCGCGACCAGCCCACGAGAGCTGCCCGCTCATGGAGTGCGCGAGCACAATGTCATACTCGGCGGTGAGAGCGGGAAAATCGCTGAGCTCCGGGTCTTCGTCGGCGCAGTTCAGCACGAGTTCTGGTGCGAGGGTTTTGATGATGCCGGGAAGCAGCATCTGCCCTGCGGTGGGAAAGGTCACCAGGCTTACTTCGCCAGAGGCATGGTTTCTAAATTCGTCCCAGAGGGCGGTGGCCTTCGCCAGTGCCACCGCGACATCCGTTGCGCTGCGGGCGAGGGCGCGGCCAGCGTCGGTGAGTACGAGACCGCGACCCTGCCGCTGGGTGAGCGGCAGTCCGGCTTCGCGTTCGAGCACTTTGAGCTGTTGCGACACGGCCGAGGGGGTGCGGTGGGTAGCCACGGCAACGGCCGTGACGCTGCCGCGATCAGCGAGTTCGCGCAGTAGTTCGAGTCGCTCAACATCCATGTAGTAAATCTACACAATAGATGCAGAATTATGCGATTGTGGTGAATGGTTGATGGTGGTCTACTAAAGACGTCATACACGAGCAATGGTGCCTCCGTGCCCGGCTACTCCATTTTTTCTGAAAGGCTTCTCGTGTTTATTCTCATCGCCATTCTGCTCGTTGCCGTTGTTTCTATCGCCGCCCTCGTTCGCGAGGTTCGCCGCGATGGCTACCGCCAGACGGAACGTCGCAACCTCGTGCGCATCTTCTAGAGTCTGTGGGGCATGCCCTAAACTGACCCGTGTGACTGATACACGGCAAAAACTCATCGACTTTATCTCGGCCGAGGCCGTTTTTCACGGAGACTTCGTTCTCACCAGCGGCAAGAAAGCCACGTACTACGTGGATTTGCGACGGGTGAGCCTCGACCATCGCGTTGCCCCGCTGATTGGGCAGGTCATGCTCGATCTCATTGAAAGAGTGCCAGACGTTGTGGCCGTGGGCGGCCTAACTATGGGTGCCGACCCGATTGCCGCCGCTGTAATGCACCAGGGCGCGGCGCGAGGCGCAACCTATGACGCGTTTGTTGTGCGCAAAGAACCAAAAGACCACGGCCGAGGGCGCCAGGTTGAGGGCCCAGATCTTGCCGGTAAGCGCGTGATCGTGCTCGAAGATACCTCAACGACGGGGGGATCGCCCCTTGCCGCGATCGACGCGCTCAAGAAGGTCGGTGCTGAGATTGCCGGCGTGGCCGTGGTGGTTGACCGCAACACCGGTGCCCGCGAAATTATCGAAGCGGCTGGCTACCCCTACTTTGCCGCGATCTCCCTTGAGGATCTGGGGCTGAACTAGTGGCAGGTGGTGACGACGAGCGCGGAATTGACTGGCTCGCGTCGCAACTAGACGACATCGACAACACCAACACCAGCGACAGCGACAGCGACAGCGGTGCGGATGCCGATGCGCTCGCCGAGCCCAGCGCTGAGGTTGCGTCGGAAGCTGCTGCGCAGGCTGCCACAGACGCCGGCGGTGACACCCCTGGCAACGCTCCCGTTTCTGGCGAAGCATATGCCGCCCCTCTTGATCCGGCCGGGCCGACCCCGTGGTGGACAACACCGTTGCTCCCGCCCCCGTCCCCCGGCGCCGATGTTCCGGCACGCGCTGGCGAGGAACCCACGGTCGCTGAATCTGGTATATCTCAACCCGATGCCCCCCAAGTAGACGTCGCCGAATCAGATGTTCTCGAATCAAATGCCCCCGAACCAAATGCCCCCGAACCAGATGTTCTCGAACCAGATGCTGATCTCGTCGGAGGTGGCGAACGCGATACCGGATCAACTTCTATAATCCGGGACGCTTCCACGGAGGCTGAAACTACGGAACTTCTTTCCTTGGCCGGAATGCCCACGCTCGTTGGGCCTGCCGCCGCGTTTGATACTGCCGCAGCGTTTGATACTGCCGCCGCCATACCTGCGGCAAATGTAGAGGAGTCCACGCGCCACCGTTCCCGGAGCGGAGGCAATGAAAAAGTCGGAACTACTCAGGCTGCCCTGATCTGGACAGCGGTGGGTCTCCTTGCCCTCATCGTGCTTATCGGGCTGTACTTTATTGGTCAACGTCTCGGCTCGGGCTCGGCTTCGGTAGCGGCGCCAGCGGCATCCGCTACCTCAACTCCTACGCCGACTCCGACGCCGACCCCTACGCCGGCTCCGGAGATTACGGCTGCTCAGCCCGCGGGCGTGCATGCGTGGAACACCCTGTTCGGAGGCGAGTGCTTCGAGCCCTATGGCTCGGCCTGGGATGAAGACTTTACGGTCGTGGATTGCGCCGTTCCCCATGTCGCCCAGCTCGTCTACCGCGGAACCTTTGCTGGGGAAACGGCGACAGTATTTCCGGGCGAGGCCGCACTGGCTGCGCAAATCAACCTGCTCTGCACGGCACCGGGTATTCTCGATCTGAACGCGGCGGGCGCCTACCCCAACCTGCAGATGCAGGGCAGCTTTCCTGTTACAGACGAGCAGTGGACCGACGCGCCGCGCCAGTACTACTGCTTTGTGAGCAGAGTGTCGGGGGAGGCGATCGCCGCGAGCATCGTGGGCCAGGGCCCCGCCGCCTGAAACCTGGCCGCCTGAAACCTGGCCGCTTGGTATAGATTTCGATGTGAAATTGGCCCGCATGTTCGCCCTTTCGTCCCCGACCATAGGATCACAGCCGCCGTTGTGCCCAACGTTTTCGAACTTCTCAGGCCACGTTGCGGCGAATGGTGCGCCAGAGGCCTATGGCGAGTGGCAGCCCGACCCACACCACAACGGATGTGGTCAGTTGCGACCAGCCGGTGGGGCGCAGGTCGCCGCCGGCCATCAACGGCAAAAGTGTTACATTCATGTCGAGCCACCGCGCCGGTGCAGCCAGGGCGTCGATGAACGCGGTGAGTACGGTCCACAGCGTGGGCAACAAGAGGTAGGCCACGATGGCCATCGGCGTGCTGAGCAGAGCTAGTCCAAAGGCGATTCCCTGCGCGACCAGCAGCAACAGGGCCAGTGCGGCGCCGAACAGCATCGACCAATCCATGGCCCACGAGCCGTCACCGCCCCGCCAGAGCATGCCCGCCACGTTGGCGACGGCCCCGGCGACGAGAGTCAAAGCCATCACGATGAGCCCGAGCGCAGCGGCGGAAGCCAGTTTTGCCAGGTTTACTCGGGTGCGTCGGGGCTCCAGAGCGAACGTTGTCAGGGCGGTGCGCTGCGACCACTCACTCGTCGCGGCCAGAACGCCGATTAGCGGCAAGAGCAGTAGCTGACCGATTGAGGCGGCCATTGTAAGCTCCGACCAAGTGAGGTATTTTGCCTCCGCTGTCGTCAGTGTGAGCACGATCAGCGCGGTATTTACGAGCGCGATAACGATGAGCAGCCAACGCCCCGCACGGGTGTCGATCTGCTTGCGCAGCTCGACCAGAAACAGACGAGAAAACGGGATGCCGCCCGATCGCTCGCTCATCATCTTCGGCGAAGAGAGGCTCAGTGTGCTCATGCGGTAACTCCGTCTCGTGCGTGCTGGGCGGTCATATCAAAGAACAGGTCTTCCAATCCCGTGGCTCCGGCGGGTCGTAGATCGGTGAGCACGATGTGCGCAGCCAGCGCAATCCGACCGACGTCGTCCACGCCTGCCGAGGTCGACACTCCGGAAACCGTCACGCTGGCTGAATGACCGGCCTCGACAAGCTCCCGTACCAGAGCATCGTCGTCACTCAGGCTACGAACGTGGGTGCCCGGGGTGGCCAGTAGATCCGCCGTCGTGCCCTGTGCCAGAACACGACCATTTCCGATGATCACGAGGTCATCGGCGATGACCTCAACCTCGTGCAGCAGATGCGAGGAGAGCAAGACAGTGCCGCCACCATCCGCGAAGGTGCCGAGCAGCCCACGCATCCAACGGATACCCGCAGGGTCAAGGCCGTTGGCCGGCTCGTCGAGAATTAGCACTCGGGGGTCGCCGAGTAGCGCGTGCGCCAGGCCGAGACGCTGGCGCATACCGAGGGAATAGGTGCCGGTGCGGGCATCCGCTTCGCGTCGGGTTAGCCCCACACGATCAACGACCTGCTGCACGCGAGCCCGCGGCAGGCCCATGAGCAAGGCCGACAGGCTGAGTATCTCGCGGCCGGTACGACCACTGTGTTGAGCGCTGGCATCCAGCAGCACCCCGACTCGCCGGCCCGGGTTGGGCAGTGTGTGAAACGGCTGCCCCAGTACGCTGCTTCGCCCACTGGTGGGTGCAGTGAGGGCGCACAAAATGCGCATGGTCGTGGATTTGCCGGAGCCGTTTGGGCCGAGGAAGCCGGTTATCCGGCCCGGTTGGGCGGTGAAAGTGACATCGTCGACAACAAGCCGGGAGCCATATTTCTTGGTGAGGTGTTCTGCAGTGATCATGTCTTCATGGTTATGGCACCGGCTCGTGAGCGGAACGAACCAGAGTCTCAAACGTCTCCCCCTTTAGGAGGAGACGTCTTCAACGCGAGGGGGAGCCCCGCGAGGCACACCCCGCCTACGCTGGAGATCATGATCCCTTGGCCATCTCCCGCTTTGCCGGAGGTGATCGACCGCGAGGCGGCGCCATCACTGCGGCCCTGGTCGCGTATCTGGCGCTACCTCATAACCATCGTGGCGTCTCTCTTCTTTCTCACTCTGGTTTTTGCCGATTACGCGGGCGAGTTTTCTGATGTCCCCACGACTCGGCCCCTGCCGGGCGGTCTTATCTTTCTGGACCTCTTGCTCGGCGTCATCGCGCTGTGCCTGATGCCCCTGCGTCGCCGGTATCCCCTGGTGATCACTGTCGTGACCGCCGCGTGCTCGTCCGTGTCGGCTTCGTCCCTTGCGTCGGCAATCTGGGCTGCAATATCACTGAGTACCCGCCGTCGCCTTCCCGGCGTAGTCCTGGTCGGAATCGTTTGGCTTCTGGCTACCGTCGTCTACGAGATGGTCGTGCGGCCCGGTTCGACGGGCAGCGAGATCTATCCGTCAGCCTGGGCTTCTGGGGCGCTGGCAGTAGCGATATACGCCATTTGTGTTGCCACCGGTTTCTATATTGGCGCTCGTCGTGCCCTGCTGGTGAGCCTGCGCGAACGGGCGGAGAACGCCGAACATGAGCAGGCGCAGAAGGCCGAGTCAGCGCGTTATGAAGAGCGCACCCGCATCGCCCGGGAAATGCACGATGTGCTCGCCCACCGCATTTCGCTCGTGGCGCTGCACGCCGGGGCCCTGAGCTACCGAACTGACCTCAGTCGCGAAGAAATTACTCAGGCAGCGGGCATCATCCAAGACAATGCTCATTTCGCTCTCACCGAGCTGCGGGAGGTGCTCGGTGTTCTCCGCGGCGGCCAGATTGAGGTCGATCCAGGTGTGGTCGAACCGGCGCAGCCCACCCTCGCCGACCTACCCATACTGCTGGCAGAGGCACGAGATGCTGGAATGGCGGTGAGTCTTGCGCCGACAAACATAGCGGGTGGCAGCCAGTCCCGGGCGGTAGCCGGACTGTCTAACTTGTCGCAGACCGTCTCTCGCACGGCCTATCGCATCGTGCAGGAGGGACTAACGAACGCACGTAAGCATTCAACCGGCCTGCCGGTGTTGCTGCGCCTGGCGCGCTCTGGAGATTTACTGGTGGTCGAGCTGCGTAACCCCCTCTCGGATGTCCGCGCTGATGATGGGGAGCGGCGGTCCCTCGCGCCCGGAGTCGGACTCATCGGTCTTCGTGAGCGAGTGGATCTCGCCGGGGGTCGTATCGAATACGGTACAAACGGGGATGACGCCTTTTTTCTGAAAGCATGGTTGCCATGGATCTAACCGTGCGAGTCGTGCTGGTCGACGACGATCCCCTGGTGCGGGCGGGTCTGCGTATGATCCTCGGCGGAGACGCGCTGATTGACATTGTCGGGGAAGCCGAAGATGGACGGGCCGCACTTGATCTGATTGGCCTCACGGCACCCCACGTGGTGCTGATGGACATTCGGATGCCGCGCCTGGATGGGCTAGCCGCAACACGCGCGCTGCAGGAGCGCGGCGATCGCGCGCGCGTTATCGTTTTGACGACCTTTGATACCGATGAAATGGTGTTCACTGCGCTTCGCTACGGTGCCGCCGGTTTTCTTCTCAAAGACACGCCGCCTGCCGAGCTGGTAGCCGCCGTACACCGGGTTGCCAACGGTGAGCCGATGCTCTCACCCAGTGTGACCGCGCAGCTCATCGCGAATGTGGTGGCCACGCCAAACGACCGCGAGCGGAGAGCGAGAAAGCTCATCGCGAACCTGACCGAGCGAGAAACCGCGGTGGCCACCCTGATCGGCCGCGGCCTCTCGAACGCCGAGATTGCCGGCGAACTCTTTATGGGGGTCGCCACCGTCAAGACGCATGTCGGGCATCTCTTCGCAAAGCTGCAGGCGGTCAACCGTGTGCAAATCGCCCTCTGCGTTCACGAGGCACGCCTCACCTGACGGATCTGCGCGGTAGGTGTTCGCGCGCCCGCTGCTGCGTGCAGTCACCGGTGCTACCGTAGGCGGATGAGCGAGACGGATGCGTCGACGGCAGCAAAGTTGCCCGCGGGGTGGCTACGACTGGATCGCGCGGGCTGGTGGGGTACCTTCGCGGCGACGCCGGCAAACGGTGTGCTCTTGGCCATCGTGCCCCTTCAATTGGGCTCCTATATTGCTCAGGGACTCGACATCTCGTTCTGGTGGGGCCTGCTCATCAGTGTCGGCGTGGCGGCTCCGGTACTTCTCGTGCTCTATGTGGTGCACCGATTGCGCTATCCGCAGGCGTGGGTAAATTTCGACGCCGACCAGCTGCGTGCGGGCCGGCGAGTCGTGTCGCTCACCGACATATCCTGGGCTCGCCTTGACCTGTTTGATCACCGGCGCCGGCACAACCGCATGCTCACGCTTCGGTTTGGTGCGGAGGGCGGCCCACGGGCATCCGTTCGGCTGCGCGGCCGCGCTGGGCAGACGCCGGCGCCCGCCGTCACCGCGGTACTGGCCCACATTGTGCGTTGCTCTTCGATAGCGGTGCCGCAGACCTCCGATGACCCAACGGGGCGCTTCGCTCGTTACAACTTTCCCGGTTTTCTCAGTCGCGAAGACGCTTTAGAGGTCGTGCTTAATCCACCGACCATCGACGATCCAGCACCCGTCTTGATCGCCTAGCCCTAGGCGGATAACGCCAGCGGGAGCCTAGATCTCGTCGCTCTCAATGGGCTCAGCTGATAGCAACTCATGCACTCCAGCCACGATCTCGTCGGGCCGAAACGGGTATCGATTGATCTCGGCCTCGTCGGCGATGCCGGTGAGCACCAAAATGGTGTGCAGCCCCGCCTCGATGCCGGCGACGATGTCGGTGTCCATGCGGTCACCGATCATGCCGGTGTTTTCCGAGTGCGCGCCAATCTTGTTCATGGCCGAGCGAAACATCATGGGATTGGGCTTGCCAACAACGTAGGGTTCCATGCCGGTGGCCTTGGAGATCAGCGCTGAGATGGCGCCGGTGGCTGGCATCGGGCCGTCTTTGCTCGGGCCGGTAGCATCCGGGTTCGTGGCGATGAACCGCGCTCCGCCGAGGATAAGCCGGATGGCTTTGGTGATCGCTTCGAACGAATAGTTGCGCGTCTCGCCGACGACCACGTAGTCCGGGTTGGTCTCGGTCATGATGAAGCCGGCTTCATGCAGCGCGGTCGTGATTCCGACCTCGCCAATGACAAAAGCGGTACCACCAGAAACCTGCGATCTTAGAAAATCCGCCGTGGCCAGCGCCGAGGTCCAGATGCGATCCTCCGGCACGTTCAGCCCGCTGGAACGCAGCCGGGCGCTCAGGTCGCGCGGCGTGAAGATGGAGTTATTGGTGAGCACCAAAAAAGGTGTTCCGGCATCCGTCCACTGCTGCAGTAGCTCTGCAGCCCCTGGAAGGGCATGGTTCTCGTGCACCAGTACACCGTCCATGTCGGTGAGCCAGCATTCGATTTCGTCGCGTCGTGCCATCAGGCGCTCCTGTTCGTTGAGGCCTTCAGCCTAGCCGCGCCAGGTTTCACCGAGGTTACGGAAGAAGCGGTGCGGTGAGTCGACGGCGACGGCGACGGCGCAGGCACAAAGCGCGTCGTTTCGCGGCGTAGCCACGACGTCACGTTGCCCCGGTTGACGGCTGTTGTCGTGATGCCGGGGCGGACTCTGCTGTTCCGGTCAGCTGGTGCTTTCGTGGGGCGGTGGCGATCACATCAACGGCCGGAGCTATCCCGCTGGTTCAAAGACAGCAGGTAGGCGTTGTAGTCGACCAGTTCGCTATCGTCGTCGCGAGCCACCCGTCTGTCCGCGGCCTTCGTTTTACGCCGGTCCGATCTCTGCGACTTCACCACCAGGGCTCCAAGTACGAGCAGGGTCGGAACCTCCGTGAACCCCCAGGCTATGCCGCCGCCCGTGGCTTGGTCTGCCATAGGCGAAATCTGCCACGCGGGCAGCGGAAGCGCATAGAACCGCACCAGAAGTTCAGTCGACATCATCACGACGACACCGAAAAAAGCATGGAATGGAACCGTGGCGGCCATTTCCATTATTGGTAGCGCCGGTCCGGCGGTCGATAGAAGCCCTCTGGAGGCTTTGCGTGGTGAGGGGTCAACACTAATGATCCCCCAGAAGTAGATAAATCCGATGATCAGAAAGTGGATAAGCATCAGGTTGTGCCCCCACCACGTCCCCATAAGATAATCAAAGATCGGCGTGAAATAGAGCCCGTACAGGCTCATAATGAACAGTGAGAATGTCACTAGTGGATGCATGAGCGTGGCGGCGACCCGGGAGTGCAGGAGGCAAAGCACGGCCCGCCGCACGCTGCCGCGCCCACCGGATCCGGCCGGTAGCGCCCGAAGCATGAGCGTAACGGGGGCCCCGAGCACGAGAAACACCGGAGAGAGCATGTTCAGCACCATGTGCTGCACCATGTGGATGCTGAAGAGTTCCATCCCGTAACCCTCGATCCCCGTGGCCGTGACGAACATGATTGTTGCCAGGCCCAAAAACCACCAAATAGAGCGCGCAACGGGCCACTGATCGCCGCGGCGATGCAGAACGAGCAGGGCGAATGCGTAGAGCGCTAAGAGAAGCACTACCAGCACAGGCAGGAGGGGAAAGGGTTGTGGATGCCACGCCAGCACCCGACCGAGGGTGGGCGACAGGGTGGGCATCCACATGGGTCCGGTCATCTCTCCGAGCGGACCGTCGGAGCCCATTGGCGGCATAGCGGCCACTATCAGCATCTAAATTCCCAGGATGAGGGTCTCGTGCGTGGAAGGCTCGCCAGCAGCGCGGGCGAAGATTTCAAAACCTGCCTGCACGGCCTCTAAGTCGCCGCTGGAGAGGTGCTCGAGGACGCGTGAAATCTCCTGTCTTCGAGCAGCGGTCACGTCGGCGTAGACGCGTGATCCCTCCTTGGTCAAGGAAATGATGACCTCGCGGCGGTTGTCCGGGCTGGTGGAGCGCGAAATCAGACCACCGCTAACCATTCGGTCGGCGAAACGGCTGAAACTGGACTGGTTTGCTCCCAAGTGGACTGCAAGTTGGCCCACCCGGAGGTCTCCGAAATTTGACAGCACCACGAGTACCCGAAACTGTGGCAGCGTCACGGTGTCCATCATGGGTGCCAATGACCGGGCGATAACGCCCAGAACCGCCCGCGATGCCGTCAACGTGCTCTCGAGGGTGTCACTGTGGCTCGTGCTCTCTGCGTCCCCTGAGGGAGTTGAAACAATCATGTATGCAATACTACATATATTGCATGATGCATGGATCTGTGGAACAACAGGTTGCGACGACCGTCGAGTGTGACCTAGCGGCCTCGCCGCCAGGGCGGTTCAGTGGTCGATAGTCTCCGGCTCGGTAACCCAGATTGCCGTCGCGGCGGCCGGCGTGACCGAAAGTGATCGGCCATCCGCTAGCTCGATAGTGAGCGGCGCCGCAAGGGTGAAGGACGTGCCCGGACCAATGAGGTTGGCGGCGAGCTCGCGCAATACGGCCGGATCGCGGTCGCTAATGCGCAGTAAAGTACCCCGAGAACCAACAGCAGCCTCGATCAAGAGCACGGCCGGCGCTAGTGCCACCGTGCCGTCGGCCAACGGAATGGGATCGCCGTGCGGATCGTACGCCGGAAACCCCAGCCGAGCGTTTATGGCCTCGAGCAGGCGATCCGAAATGGAGTGCTCCAGCACTTCGGCCTCGTCATGCACTTCGTCCCAGGCGTAGCCCATCTCGCCCACCAACCAGGTTTCGATCAGGCGATGCCGCCGCACGACATCCGTTGCGCGCTGGCGCCCGGCATCCGTTAGCGCCAGCGGACCATAGGGAACGTGGGTGATGAGCCCTGCGGCGGCGAGCTTTTTGACCATTTCCGTCACGGATGACGGCGCCACCCCCAGCCGCACAGCCAACGCCGACGGTGTGATCAGCTCGGTCTGCCACTCGGTGTGGGCATAGATGGTCTTGAGATAATCTTCGGCCGCGCCGGTCGTGTAGGTCATAACGTTCTCAGGTTACCCGGGTCAGGCGCCCGTGAAGATGAGCACCAGCAGCACGAGGTTCAGCGCCACGAGCGCCAGCCCACACACCACACCGGCCGCCGTCGTGAACCAGCGATTCGTAAACGTGCCGAGCAGGCCACGCTGCGCTGTGAGCCAGACCAGCGGAATCAGCGCAAACGGAATGCCAAACGAGAGCACCACCTGGCTGAGCACGAGCGCTTCGGTGGGGTCAAAACCGATGCCTAGAATCAGTAGTGCCGGCACCAGGGTGACAAGTCGGCGCAGCAGCAGCGGAACGCGCACTCGAAGCAGGCCATGCATAATCTCCGCGCCGGCGTAGGCGCCCACGGAGGTGGATGCGAGGCCAGAGGCCAGCAGTCCCACCGCAAACAACGTGGCGATGATCGGCCCGAGAGTGTCTTTGAGCGCCGCGTAGGCCCCCTCGAGCGTGTCGGTTCCTTCTACCCCTTTGAGAGCGGATGCCGCCAGCAGCAGTATGCCGAGGTTGACCGTTCCCGCAATTGCCATGGCAATGGTGACGTCCCACTTGGTGGCCCAGATCAGCCGGCGGGTGGCGGTGACGCCCTGCCATTCCGGAAACCGGTCGCGGGTAAGCGATGAGTGCGCGTAGATGGCGTGCGGCATAATCGTGGCACCGAGAATGGAGGCGGCGAGTAAGACCGAGTTGGAGCCCTCGAAGCGCGGCACCATGCCGGCGAGCACTCCGCCAGCATCGGGCGGGGCGAAGAGCACTCCAGCGGTGAAGCCCACGGTGATGATGAGCATGAGCGCAATGTTGACGCGTTCGAAAATGCGTGGACCGCGGCGTGAATGCACTAGAAGCACAATCATCGAGATGGTGCCGGTAATGACGCCGCCCCAAATGAGCGGCAGGTTGAATAGGAGGTTGAGGGCAACGGCGCCGCCAATGACTTCGGCGAGGTCAGTGGCCATCGCCACCAGTTCAGCCTGGAGCCAGTAGAGCCGCCGGGCCGTTGGCCGTTTCATGCGCACCCCGAGAATCTCGGGCAGGCTTTGACCGGTGACGATCCCGAGCTTGGCTGAGAGATATTGGATGAGCCAGGCCATCACGTTTCCGGCCACGACCACCCAGACCAGCAGATAGCCGTAGCGGGCCCCAGCGGTCATGTTGCTCGCAACGTTGCCGGGGTCGAGGTAGGCGACTCCGGCCACGAGGGCCGGTCCGAGCAGCCACAGCAGACGGGTAGAGGCGACCGTGGTGGGAGCGCGCGACAGCACGCGGTCGGGAGCAGGCGCATCCGTTTTAGACATACCGAAACCTTAGTCATAATTTAGGCATACCGAAACCTTTATTCTGGCTGCAGCTAGGCAGGTATGGTTAGGCAGTGACTGATTTAGCGCCGAGAGGCGACAACCCCACGCCGGAGCATTCCACCTACGGCGTTGGGCCCTGGCCGGGGGAGTGGCCGAGTGAAGGCCGCTACGACACTGACCTGTTGGCTAATGGTGACACCCGCAACGTTATTGATCGCTACCGCTACTGGTCTATGGCGGCGATCGTGGCGGACCTCGACGAGCATCGGCATCCCTTTCACGTGGCCATCGAGAACTGGCAGCACGACATGAACATCGGCTCGATCGTGCGCAGCGCCAATGCCTTCGCGGCGGATACCGTGCACATCATTGGGCGAAAGCGCTGGAACAAACGTGGGGCCATGGTAACCGACCGTTACCAGCACGTGTTGCACCACGTCGATGTCGCCGCCTTTGTAAAGTGGTGCGGGGCAGAAGCGCTCCCGGTGATCGCGATTGATAACGTGCCAGGCAGCGTCATTATCGAGACCTTCGACTTTCCCGAACGCTGCGTTCTTCTGTTTGGACAGGAGGGCCCCGGCCTGTCGGAGGCGGCTGTCGCAGCGGCCGAATCTATCGTCGAAATCAGCCAATTCGGATCGACGCGATCCCTAAACGCTTCAGCTGCCGCTGCTGTCACCATGCACGCCTGGGTGGTTCAGCACCGATTCTGATCATTTCTGCACTCGATGCCCGTAAAGGGCTAGCGTGAGGTCATGACTGCGATCACTGACGATCTTCCAGCCCGACTGCTCCGCGAAGAGAATGCCGGCTGGCAGGCCATTCTGAACGGTGAAGGCGGTGCGTACTACCAGCGCGAAATGACCGACGACGGCCTCATGATCGTGCCCGGCGCCATCATGAACCGCGATCAGGTTGTGGCCTACTTCGATCAGGCGACGCCGTGGGAGAGCTACGGCATTCACCAGGCAGCGATTATCCGCCTCGGCGAGCACGCTGGCATCGTCGTGTACAAAGCCGTCGGCAGCCACGGCGACACCGTGGTCGAGCTGAACATGTCGACGACCTACGTATTTGTGGGCGGTGGCTGGAGGGTTGCGGCCCGACAGCACAGCCCCGCCTGACCGTTCGCGTTCGCCGCATCGGCTCGGCGCTCGGGATGATCGCCGGTGGGCTTGGTATGGTTCAGTGTGACTGGCGACAATTTGATTTCAGAGCCCGAGACCCTTCTTCCCGCAGAGCCGGAGGTGCTCGAAGCCTTGCGGCGAACCGCGAGGAGCGAAATCTCCGGCATTGTGCAGGTGCATCCAACTTCTCCGCTCGCTTGGGCGGAGCTGGCCGATGCCACTCACTCCGATGGCCGCATCCTTGAGTCCTACGCCTACGCCCGCGTGGGATACCACCGTGGACTTGACGCCCTACGCAAGGCTGGCTGGCGCGGCCACGGACCTATTCCGTGGCGTCATGAACCCAATCGCGGTGTTCTTCGCGCGTTGTTTGCGCTGCGTCGTGGTGCTGCCGAGATTGGTGAGACCGATGAAGTTTCACGCCTCACGGCCTTTCTCACGGATGCCGAGCCGGACGCCATTGACATTATTTCGACCCTGCACACCGGCAGCCCAGGCTTTGACCCGGCGCCGCCCACCGAAGCCTTTGTTATTCGAGGAGAAGACTAAATGCCCGCGATCGTACTCATCGGAGCCCAGTGGGGCGACGAGGGCAAGGGTAAAGCCACCGACCTGCTGGGCAGTCGGGTGGACTACGTCGTTAAATTCAACGGTGGCAACAATGCCGGACACACGGTGGTCGTTGGCGACGAAAAGTATGCGCTCCACCTGCTGCCTTCCGGCATTTTGAGCCCGGGGGTCACCCCAATTATCGCCAACGGCGTTGTCGTTGACGTCGAGGTGCTCTTTGAAGAACTCGATGCCCTCTCGGCTCGCGGCGTAGACGTTTCCCGCCTCAAGGTCAGCTTGAACGCGCACGTCATCACCGCCTATCACCGCACCCTTGACAAGGTCACCGAACGTTTTCTCGGGAAGCGCCAGATCGGTACCACGGGGCGCGGCATCGGACCGGCCTACGCCGACAAAATCAACCGTGTGGGCATTCGCGTGCAAGACCTCTTCGACGAGAACATTCTGCGCCAGAAAGTCGAGGGAGCCCTCGACCAGAAGAACCACATGCTGGTCAAGGTATACAACCGGCGGGCCATTGAGGTTGAAGAGATCGTCACCGAGCTACTCGGCTACGCCGAGCGCCTGCGTCCGATGGTCGCCGATACCGCGCTATTGCTGCATCAGGCGATCGACGCCGGCAAAACCGTTCTGTTTGAGGGCGGCCAGGCCACCATGCTCGACGTCGACCACGGCACCTATCCCTTTGTCACCTCATCGAACGCCACCTCGGGTGGAGCTGTGACCGGTTCGGGTATCGCGCCCAATCGCATCGACCGTGTCATCGCCGTCGTCAAGGCCTACACGACCCGCGTTGGCAGCGGTCCGTTTCCCACCGAATTGTTCGACGACTCGGGCGAATTCCTGCGCAGCAACGGTTTCGAATTCGGCACCACCACCGGTCGCCCGCGTCGGTGTGGCTGGTACGACGCCCCGATCGCCCGCTACACGGCACGCATCAACGGCGTCACCGACTTCGTATTGACCAAACTTGACGTCCTCACCGGTCTCGACGATATTCCGGTGTGCGTCGCCTACTCGGTTGATGGCCTGCGCGTCGACGAAATGCCGGTTTCGCAGAGCGACTTTCACCACGCCGTGCCCATCTACGAAAACTTTCCCGGCTGGACCGAGGACATCACGGGGGTGCGCGATTTCGAAGAACTGCCGCAAGCGGCGCAAAACTATGTTCTTGCCCTTGAGGGCATGAGCGGTTCGCGAATTTCTGCCATCGGGGTAGGCCCCGACCGTGAAGCCATCGTGGTGCGTCACGACCTAATCGACTAGCGTCGGTCACGGTCACGGTCACGGTCACGGTCACGGTCACGGTTGCGATTCGAGCTACGGTTGGCGTTCGGTGGTCGCAAATCGGAATAAATTCTCACGTTCACCTGCCAGACTAGGAGGGTGAGCGCCGTGAGACCCCTTTCCCGAACCTTATCCGGTCGGTATGTGCAGCTACAACCGCTCGGCAGTGCGGTTCTGCCTGATCTGGCGCGCGCAATAGCCCACCCCGAGGTGTTCCGAGGCGGCTATGGCGGCGGCCCGTCTGGACTGCACCGTGATGAAGAGGGTTTCATCAAATGGGCCAATAACTATTTTCAGTGGGAGAGCCTGCCGTTCGTGGTGCGCCTTCTCGGCGGGCCGAATGATGGCGATGTTGTTGGCACGACGACTCTTGGCGATATTGACATCAACAACGAAACGATCCACTTGGGCTGGACGGCTTACACTCCCCGGGTCTGGGGCACAGCAGTCAATGCCGAAAGCAAGCTTCTCCTGCTCGGTACCGCGTTCGATAGCGGTTTCAGTCGGGTCTATTTGCAAGCGGATGCGATCAACCTCCGTTCTCGCGCCGCCATCCTCAAAATTGGTGCCACCTTCGAGGGCATCCTGCGCCGGCATCGACCGCGAGCCGACGGCACCTGGCGAGACAGCGCCGTCTATTCCATCCTCGCCGACGAGTGGCCCGCCGTGCGCGCGGGACTTCAATCGCGTTTGAACGAGGGTGCCGGCCGATTCGTCACCTACAAAAGCATGCGCCCGGTCGGTCCCTACGGCGTTGTCAACGGCGCCGGCCCACAGAGTGGAATCCACGAAGCTAGTACCGGCAGCGTTAGAGATGACGGTGGCGAGCCTGCGCGGGAGTCCGATGCCGCTCAGTAGAAGTCGGTGCCGGCTATAGGCTCTGAACGTGCCTCACTCGTCTTCCGCCAATAAGACCATCGTCACGCTGCAATTTCTCGGTATGGGACTTGTCTGGGGTTCTAGCTTTCTGTTCATGAAAATTGCCCTCGACGGCGTGAGTTTTGGCCAAATTGCCTGGACCCGGCTCGTGCTCGGCGGGCTGACCCTCGGGTTGATCGTGTTGGCGAGCCGGCCCCGCGTGAACAACGGGCCCGTGCTGCCCCGGGATGGCGTGGTCTGGTTTCATTTCTTGGTCATTGCTATCACCGGCTGCGTAGTTCCACACCTGCTTTTTGCGTGGGCCGAGCAGTTCGTCTCGTCGAGCCTTGCGAGCATTTACAACGCGGTAACGCCGATTATGACGGTGCTCATGGCGACCCTCGCGTTTCGAGTCGAAAAGCTGGTGCGAGCGCAGGTCGCGGGCGTTGTGCTCGGCATAATCGGTGTCGTCGTCATCATCGGCCCCTGGCAATACTCCACTCTCACGGGCGATCTGTGGGGGCAGCTGGCCTGCCTCGGCGCGGCCGTGTGCTACGGCTTCACGTTTGGTTATACGAGGCGCTTTCTCAGCGGTCGGCCCATCGCTGGCCGAACTTTTGCCTTCTTGAACATCGGCATCGCGGGGTTCATCATGCTGCTGCTCACGCCGGTTTTGGCGTGGCACCCGGTGTCGCTCAGCATCCCAATCGTGGCGTGCCTTCTGGCCCTCGGCATGCTGGGTACCGGCGTCGCGTACATCTGGAATATCAATGTGTTGCGGGCCTGGGGCCCGACCACTACGTCCACCGTGACCTACGTGACCCCCGTGGTCGGCGTGGTTCTCGGTGTCCTGGTCCTGGCGGAAACCTTCTCCTGGCATGAGCCCCTCGGCGCTGCCCTGGTGCTGCTTGGAATTCTATTGACACAAAAGAGGCTGGGTTTGGGGTCGTACCGATCGAGGCGTCGCTCGGTGGTGGCATCCCGCTGACGGCGCAACGTTCTCCGTGGCATGCATTATCGTAAAAGCATGGCTGCACACGAGGGATCATCCGCAAATGTCGCTGCGATGGGGCAGCTACACAGCATTCGCGAAAGTATCGATAATATCGACGCCGCGCTTATTCACCTGCTGGCGGAGCGGTTTAAGTTCACGCAGCAGGTTGGCCAGCTGAAGGCGGCCCACGGTTTACCGGCCGCCGATCCCGCACGGGAACTCAAGCAGATCGATCGCCTGCGGGGGTTGGCCGGTGAGGCTCACCTCGACCCGGCCTTCGCTGAAAAGTTTCTCAATTTCATCATCGCCGAGGTGATCCACCATCACGTAAAACTGGCGAGCGGGGAGTCGGGAGCGCCTGCGAAGGCCGACGGGTCGGAGCCAGCAGCAGCGGCAGTGCCTGCGCCGCAGAACGTGCCCGTGCCCAGGCCGCAGACCGTGCCTGCGCCGCAGACCCTCCCCGCGCACCCCGTGCCGCACCCTGTGCCGCACCCCCCGAGGGTTCGTGCGCCCGGTACTGCGTACTAGCGGCATGAGCTGGAATCCCCGCTCGCTTCCGAACCAGACCGGTAAGGTCTTCGTCGTTACTGGTGCCAACGCCGGGCTCGGCTATTTCACGAGCGAACAACTCGCCGGCGCGGGAGCCCACGTCATCCTCGCCTGCCGCAATGCCGTGAAAGCCGATGCCGCGGCGGCTGCTATTC
>Ga0307486_1000368_pt1 | contig 43291 bp, 46 predicted proteins | sample CBIW02metaG_FD_203663 | JGI IMG/M metagenome (GOLD analysis project Ga0307486, IMG submission 203663) | Sea-ice brine microbial communities from Beaufort Sea near Barrow, Alaska, United States - CBIW 0.2 | ecosystem: Environmental > Aquatic > Marine > Coastal | place: USA: Alaska | collected... | reverse complement strand
GGCTGTGGCGGCGCCGAAACGGCCGAGCCCGATGATGAGTACGGGGGCGTCGTGTTTGATTCGATCAACCAACGATGGGCCTCTCTTCCGGGCGTTTGAACAATTGTCTGCTGTGGCGTGCGGCCAGTGCTGCCGCGAGAGTCACTGTACCAACCCGGCCCATGAACATCGTCGCGGCCATGACATAGACCCCTTCCGGCGGTAGGTCCGCCGTGAGACCGGTGGACAAGCCACAGGTGGCGAACGCGCTGATCACGTCGAACAACACCACGTCGAACGGTTCCTTGGAAATGTGCAGGATGAGAATGCTCGCGACGGCAACGGTGGTCGCTCCCCACAGCACCACGCTGACCGACAGGCGCAGAATGTCACTCGGGATACGACGACCGAAAGCTTCCATCTCCTGCTTGCCGCGTGCCTCGGCGAAAGCCGCAAGAAAAAGGATGGCCAGGGTCGTCACTTTGATGCCGCCGGCAGTCGACGCCGACCCGCCGCCGATGAACATGAGCATGTCGCTGAGCAGCAGACTCGACCCGTGCAGGTCGCTGACGTCGATGGTGGCGAAGCCGCCGGAGCGGGTCATAACCGACATGAACAACGACTGAAAGATTGTGTCGCCGGCGTTGAGCGAGCCGAATGTCTTCGGATTATCGAACTCGAGAACGATGTAAATGATCATCCCGAGAATCATGAGCACGATCGTCGTCACGAGGGTGAGCTTGACGTGCAACGACCAGAGCCGGGGTTTGCGCAAGCCTCGGGCGAAGGCATAGATCACCGGAAAGCCGAGGCTGCCGAGAAACACGCCGATCATCAGGGCGCCGAGAAACCAATAATCGTCGGCGAACTCGTCGAGTCCACCGACGTTGGGGTTGAACCCGGTATTGGTGAACGCCATCGCTGCGTAATAGAAGCTGTGCCAGAGCGCTGTGCCTGTGGCTACGCCGGCGGACAGCATCCGTGGAAAGAGCATGGCGGCCACAGCAACCTCGATCACGAGGGCACTGACGGCGACGGTGACCAGCAGGCTTCCGACCTCTCCCAATCGCACGGTCTGGCCCTCGTTGACCGGGCCGGCGTGGATACGAGAAGGGTTGGAATCGCTCGCGGCCATGAGCTTGGCACGGAGGCCAAGCCGGCGGGAGATGACCAGGCCCATCAAGGACGCGAGCGTCAGCACGCCGATGCCGCCGATGTTGACACCGACGAAGACGAGGATGTTGCCGAAAGCCGACCAGTGCGTTGCCATGTCAACCGTGGTGAGTCCGGTCACGCAGATGACGGACACGGCAGTGAACAGTGCATCGTGCAGCGGCGTTATCGTTCGATCGGCCGAGGCGATCGGCAGCGAGAACAGCACGGTGAAGACCATGATGAGGGCCGTGAACACAAGGAGCGCGAATCGTGACGGCGACTTGTGCGCGAGCGAGTCGATTTCGTCTCGAATGCGCGCCAAAATCGAGTGCGGGCGGGGGCGGAATAGCCCTGTCCCGGTTCTCGACAACACCTGGAACCCCCGATTGACCTGCGACCTATGCCAGTTTGACATGGTACTACCCCACCGTAATGACTACCCTGATGTTATGGCAGACATCTTTACCGTGGTGGCGGACTCGGCGCGACGCGACATCCTTCGCATTCTTTTGCAGCGCTACAACCCGTCTGGCGAGGTTCGCGGCGAATTGAGCGTGTCCGACATTGTCGGTCAGCTCGGGCTGAGCCAGCCCACGGTCTCCAAACACCTCAAGGTGTTGCGCGAAGCAGGTCTGGTCATGGTGCGTGAAGACGGGCAGCACCGGTTCTACCGGCTGGAGTATTCTCCGCTTGAAGAGATCGAGGATTGGTTGATTCCGTTCCTGAGCGTCGACTTCGACCAGGCCGCCAAGGATGCCGAACTTGAGGCTGATGCCGGTTTGAAGGACGAGCAGCGCGCCTTCGCTTCGGCCATCGGGAAGGCCTTCGCCGATGCTTCGCAGATGTCGCATGTCGTCAAGGATGCAACCTCGAAAAAATGGCGACGAAACGGCTGAATCAACGCCGTTCCACCGCTCGAGGACGCTCCGATCCGACGACGGAGTAGTTGGAGCCGGTTTTGTCCGGTAGAATAATATTTTAGTGTCAGTCGCGGGCCCCGCGACTAAACCAATACTTGTGAGGTCCGTGTGGGTTCTGTAATTAAGAAGCGACGCAAGCGTATGGCGAAGAAGAAGCACCGCAAGCTGCTTCGCAAGACTCGCCACCAGCGTCGCAATAAGAAGTAGAGCGACTAAGACAACACTTAGCCGTTTTCGAGCAAAGCGCTAGCCCTCCGGGACTGGCGCTTTTTGCTTGTCCGCAGGGGCTGGCGCGCTCGCAATCTTGAGTAGACGTTTGTCAGGTTTGTCCCTTTAGGCTGTTCATATGCCTACCGCACACCTGACCCTGATCGGCAAACCCGGTTGCCACCTCTGCGACGACGCACGTGACCTGGTCGGCAGCGTCGTGGCCAAGCTCGCCACCGACGCATCGGCCCCCACGGTCACCATGGAGGAACGCTCCATTCTCGATGACGACGAACTGCACGAGCTGTACGTGGAGGACATCCCGGTGCTCCTCATCAACGGCAAAGTCCACAACTACTGGCGCATCGATCCGGTGCGCCTGCGTACCGCCCTACTGGAGGTCTCATGACCATTCGTCACATCGTCTGCTGGAAGCTCAACGCTCTGACTCCGCGCAAGAAAGCCGATGATGCGGCCGGCATCGTGGCAGGCCTGAAGGCCCTCGTGGGTGTCGTTCCCGAGATTCGTGCGTTGACGGTGGGGCCGGATGTTGCCGGTAACGAAAACTGGGATGTCGCGCTGATCGCCGACTTCGACGACCTTGAAGCCCTCGATCGCTACCAGCAGCACCCAGAGCACAAGAAGGCCGGTGCATTCATCCGCACCGTCGTAGCCGACCGCCTGGCGGTCGACCTCGAGGTGTAATTGCGCTCGTCGCGGGGAGTCTAGGGCTCGAGGCGGGTCGGGCCGCGGAAGAGGTAGGTCACTTCGCGAATGCTCGCCTGGTGCAGCATGAGCATCAGGACGCGGGCCAGACCCATACCGAAGCCGCCGTGGCTCGGCACGCCGTAGCGGAAGAAGTCGAGGTAGCCCTCGATCTCGGCCGGGTCGAGACCCTTTTCGATCGCCTGTGCTTCGAGCACTTCGATACGATGCTCGCGCTGAGCGCCGGTGGAGATTTCGGTGCCGTTGAAGATGAGGTCATAGCTCTTGGTGATCGAGTCGTCGCCCTCGTGACGCATGTGATAAAACGGGCGAATGCTTGAGGCGTAGTCGGTGAGGAACACGAATTCGTGGCCGAACTTCTCGGCCACATAGGCAGCGATCTGGCGCTCACCCTCCGGGTCCATGTCGTCGTCGTCGCGCGGAACCTCGTAGCCGCGGCTCTTGACGATTTCCTTGGCCTCGGCGAGCGGGATACGGGGGAACGGGATGCTGGGAACGGTCACCTCGACATCGAACAGGGCCTTGACCTCCTCACCGTGCTTGGCTTTGACGGCCGTGAACCCGGCGACCATGAGATCTTCGTGCAGCTGCATGACATCGTCATGGCTGTTGATCCAGCTGATCTCGGAGTCAACGCTCGTGAACTCGGTGGAGTGACGGCTCGTGAATGAGGGGTCGGCGCGGAACGCCGGGCCGACCTCGAAGATCTTGCCGAAGCCGGCGGACTGGGCCATCTGCTTGAAGAATTGCGGGCTCTGCGCGAGGTAGGCCTTGGTGTCGAAGTAGCCGACCTCGAACAGTTCGGCGCGCGACTCGCTCGCACTCGCCATGAGCTTGGGGGTGTGCAGCTCGATGAAGTCGTGCTCGATCCAGTACGTGCGCAGCGCATGCTCGAACGTGGTCTGGATGCGGAAGATGAGGTTCTGCTTGGGGTTGCGCAGGTCGAGGAAACGCCAGTCCATGCGCTTGTCGAGGCTCGAGTCCGCCGCGATCGGCGTTTCGGGAATGGCCGTCGACACCACGGTGAGGGTGGCGAGCTTGATTTCGACGCCGCCGAGCTTGACCCGCTCGTCATGCTTGAGCTCACCGGTGACGGTGACGAAGGTGCCCTGGGCGAGGCCGGAGATGGTCGTGGCGGGCTCGTCGGCGACGACGACGCCATCGGTATCCGTTGTGCGGGGATTGACCAGCTGCACGGCGCCGGATTCGTCGCGCAACACGACAAATTGCACCTTTTTCTGGTCGCGCACCGTTTCGACCCAACCCGACACCGAAACGGTGCCGTCATCGAGAGCGGACAGGTTCTTGATCAATACGCGCGAAGTCACAGGTCGAGCTTAGCCGGAGCTGCCGGAGGGGCGCTCTCACGGCGGATTCTAGGCTAGGTCCTCCGTAGACTGGGCGGGTGGTAGCCAGTCAAGTGCATCTAGTGCGTCATGGTGAGGTTTTTAACCCCGAACGCGTGCTCTACGGACGACTGCCAAATTACCGGCTCTCCGAGCGGGGTCTGCAGATGGCAGCAACCGCAGCGGACGAACTGGTGGCGCGCGGCCGAGCGGTCGTGCGCGTCATCGCCTCGCCGTTGCAGCGCGCGCAGGAATCAGCGGCCCCGATTGCCGCCGCCTTTATGCTTTCGATCGATACTGATGAACGCATCATCGAACCGACCAACGCCTTCGAGGGCAAGCGGATGCGTGGCCCAAGTGGCGCGCTGCGCGACCCTCGCTTCTGGCCGGCCCTGATGAATCCCCTGAAGCCGAGTTGGGGCGAACCGTTCCGGGACGTTTCTACGCGCATGCTCGCGGCAATCGATGACGCCTGGAACTCGGTCGACGAGGGTGACGTCGTTCTGGTCAGCCACCAGCTGCCGATCTGGATGGTGCACCGCTCCCTCGCTCACGAGCGTCTCGCCCACGATCCGCGCAAACGCCGCTGCGATCTGTCGAGCATCACCACGCTCTCCTGGCGCGGCGACCACTTCGCGGAAACCGCCTACGCCAGCCCGGCGTCGGCCCTTCTCGACCCGAGCAACGATGTGGGTGCCGTATGAACCAGGTGAATCGAGTCAGAGGGAGCCGCCGCCGGCTCGCCCCGTTGCTGGCAGGGCTGGCCGCCGGTGCCTTACTCCTCTCTGGCTGCTCGTCTGATCCGCTCGCGGAACAGTATCGGGAAGGATCGAGCAAGGGCTTCATCGCCGGCGACGGCAGCGTCACCGAGATCGCCCTCGCCCAACGCGGCGACGCCATCGAGTTCTCCGGCGTGACCGAGGCCGGCGACACTGTGACGAGCGCCGACGCGTTGGGAGAGGTGCTCGTCGTCAACTTTTGGTACGCGAGCTGTGCGCCATGCCGGGCCGAGGCATCCGATCTGCAGAGCCTCAATGCCAAATTCGAGAACGAGGGGGCGAGCTTCCTCGGTGTCAACGTGCGGGATCAAGCGCCCAACGCCATCGCCTTCAACGAGACCTACGGCGTGACCTACCCCTCGGTGCTCGACGTCGATGCCGGAGCCATGCAGCTCGCCTTCAGCGGCAGCATTCCTCCGAACGCCGTGCCGACCACGCTCGTGCTCGACGCCGAAGGCCGAGTCGCGGCGCGCATTCTCGGCCAGGTGACCTCGCCGTCCATTCTGGAAACACTTATTCGCGACACGATTGCGGAGAAGGACAGCACAAGCACCGACGGCGGCGCCACGGAGTGAACAATCCCTTCGGAGAGATCGTCTTCAGCGGTCAGTTGATCTTCGCTATTCCCATCGCGCTTCTCGCCGGACTGGTGTCGTTTGCCTCCCCCTGTATCCTGCCGCTCGTGCCCGGCTACCTCGCCTACATCGGCGGCTTCACCGACGGAGGCACCGGCACGTCCAAGCGCGATCGGCGCGGTCGCACCCGGCTTCTGACCGGGGTCGGCCTGTTCGTGCTCGGGTTCACCGTGGTGTTCGTGCTCACCGGCATCGTCTTCGGTGCCGCCGGATTCTGGCTCAACTCCTACCGCGACCTGATCACCCGCATCGCCGGTGTCGTCGTCATTCTGCTCGGCCTGGTCTTCGTCGGGCAGTTCGGTGCCATGCAGCGCACCATCAAGACCAACTGGCGTCCCCGGATGGGGCTGGCCGGCGCCCCCGTGCTCGGTGCCGTGTTCGCGGTGGGCTGGACCCCGTGCACCGGACCAACCCTCACCGCCATCAACTCCCTCAGCCTCGGCACGGGTTCGCCCTGGCAGGGCGGGCTGCTCGCGCTCTTCTACTCCCTGGGCCTCGGAATTCCGTTCCTGTTGATCGCCCTCGGGTTCAACTGGGCCACGGGCTCTGTCGCCTTCCTGAAACGGCATATTCGTGCCATTAACCTGTTCGGCGGCGTTCTGCTGGTCGTCATTGGAGTACTCATGCTGAGCGGAATCTGGAACATCTGGCTCCTCGATTTGCAGGGGGTGATTGGCAGCTTTGTCCCGGCCATCTGACCACTTTGATTCCCGCCCGCAGACACCGCAGGCCGGTGTTGTGCAGCCCAAGCTCGGCTTCTCCGGCTGGATGCGCTGGTTCTGGCGTCAGCTCACGAGCATGCGCACCGCCCTCTTCCTGCTGTTGATGCTAGCCATCGCGGCTATCCCCGGATCCCTCGTTCCACAGCGCAGCTCCGACCCGAACGGCGTCAGCCAGTACTTCTCCGACAACCCCGATCTGGCCCCGACGCTCGACAAGCTGCAGGCCTTCGACGTCTACACCTCGGCCTGGTTCTCGGCGATCTACCTGCTGTTGTTCATCTCTCTCATCGGCTGCGTCATTCCGCGCACCAAACACCACTTTCAGGCGCTCCGGGCCAAGCCGCCGACCACGCCGGCCCGCCTCGCCCGGCTGTCCGGCTTCACCGAACGCGACGCACCCGCCCAGACGGATGCCTCCACCGCCATCACGCACGCCCGAGCGCTTCTGAAATCCAGCGGCTACCGCGTCGCCCGCTTTAATTCGGGCAGCGAGTCATCAGTGTCGGCCGAGCGCGGCTACCTGCGCGAGACCGGCAATCTCATCTTTCACGGCGCCCTCGTCGCCATTCTCGTCACGGTCGGTTTCGGCGGCGGCTACGGCTTCAGCGGCCAGCGTGTGCTGGTCGAAGGCCAGACCTTTGTGAACACCCTCCTGGCCTACGACTCGTTCAGCCCTGGGCGCTTCTTCGACGACACCACGCTTGATCCGTATACGCTGAGCCTCGACGATTTGTCGGTCTTGTACGAACAGCAGAACCTGCAGGCGTACGGCCAGCCGATCGATTACACCGCCGACGTCACCGTCACCGCGAAGGGCGAGGCCGCCGAGCCCGGCGTCGTCAAGGTGAACAAACCGCTGCGCACGAACGGCACGAGCATTTACCTGCTCGGCAACGGATACGCGCCGACCATCACCGTCACCGCTCCCGACGGCACCGTCGTGTTCTCCGACTCGGTGCCATTTCTGCCGCAGGATGCCAATCTCACTTCGCTGGGAATCGTGAAAGTTCCCGATGGCCTGGCCGAACAGCTCGGCATGATCGGCTTCTTCTATCCCACCCAGGACAAGGCAGCGACCGGCGCGAACTTCTCCAGCTATCCCGATCTGGAGTACCCGCTGCTGACGCTGAACGTATACACGGGTGACCTCGGTCTCGATGCCGGCGTTCCGACATCCGTTTATGCCCTCGACACGGATACCCTGGCCCAGCAGACCGGCGGAAATACCGGCGTGGACTCGATTGAGCTCAAGCCGGGCGAATCAGCCGAACTGCCCGGCGATCTCGGTACCGTCAGTTTCGTCGACAAAGACCCGGCCGCTTCCGCTGTGGGCAACTTCGCGCAGTCCGTTCCGCGTTTCGCGAGCTTCGACATTCACCACGATCCGACGCAGGTGTGGCTGATCTCCTTTTCCATGCTCGTCTTGTTCGGCCTGTTCACCGGGCTGCTCGTGCCGCGTCGCCGAATCTGGGTGAAAGCCACAACCCGCGCCGACGGAACCGTGCACCTCGAGTACGCCGGCCTGGCTCGCGGTGACGACCCGGCCCTGGAAACAGCCGTTGCAGCGCTGGCCGACCGCCACCTCAAACTGTTGAAGACCCACCAACCCGTCGTCGCCGCCCCCGAATCGCCTTAGGCTTACATCGTGAATCTCACTGACTCTGCACTGCTCAACTCGTACTCGCTCTACGCGCTGTACTCGGCGATGGCCGTCTACGCGCTCGCGTTCATCGCTTTTGCGATCGACCTCGCCCGCCGATCGAGCGCTGTCGGTGCGATCGAGGCAGCCGACGACGAGACCACCGGTGACGCGGATGTCGCTTCCGCGGTCGGGGGAGCAGCATCAGCTGGCAGCACCCTCACCCTGAAGCGACCGGTGCTCTCTCGCATCAGCGCCCGCATGGACAACGATGCGGCACTGCCGTACGGGCGGTCGTCGAGTCTGCGGGTGGGAGTCGCCCTGACCGTGCTCGGCTGGGTGCTGCACCTCGCCGCCACCATCATGCGCGGTTTCGCCGCCGACCGGGTGCCGTGGGCGAACATGTACGAGTTCGCCATGACGGGAACCCTGCTCATCATGACTGTGTTCCTGATCGTGCTGGTGCGCGCTGACCTGCGTTTTCTCGGCACATTCGTCACCGGGCTGGTGCTCGTCTTGCTGGGCATTGCTGCCCTGCAGTTCTACGTGGCCGTGGCGCCTCTGCCACCAGCGCTACAGTCGGCCTGGCTCGTTATTCACGTGTTTGTCGCATCATTGGCGACCGGCTTGTTCGCGCTCGGCTTCGCTCTATCGATCGTGCAACTGCTGCAGTTCCGGCGGGAAAGCAGCGCAATCGAGACGAGCACGGCTGCCGCTGGCGGGGCACGGTCTGCCCTCTCATCCGCTCTGCGCCTGCGCTTTCTGGCCACATTGCCGTCGTCCGCCACGTTGGAGAACCTCGCCTACCGCATCAGCATTATCGGCTTCATCCTGTGGACCTTCACGCTCATGGCCGGCTCGATTTGGGCCGAACAGTCCTGGGGCCGTTACTGGGGCTGGGATACCAAAGAGGTCTGGACCTTCATCATCTGGGTCATCTACGCCGGCTACATTCACGCCCGCGCGACCCGCGGCTGGCGCGGATCACGCTCGGCCTGGCTCGCAATCATCGGCTTCTCGGCCGTCATGTTCAACTTCGGCGTCGTCAACGTTTTCTTCAAGGGCCTGCACGCGTACTCGGGCCTGTAACCCACGCGAGAGCGGAAAAAGTGTTGCTTCGACCGGGCTGAAGCAACATTTTCCCCGCTTTCGCGAGAAGAATCGCGGAGCTATTCGGCGGCTAGGAGGGCGTGGGTGCGGGCGAGGCGGGCAAGCCACCAGTCGCGACGTTCCGCGCTGGCCGCGTGCTCCGCGAGCCGGTCGGGTACGACTCGGCGCACCGGGATCTCCCCGTTGACCGGCAGTAGCGGCTGGCTCGTCACATCGTCGGCGAGCAACGAGGCGGTGCCGAGGCCACAGTCAAAGTACAGTCCGGGAACTGAAGCCGCGAGGTGCGCTCCCATTGACAGCCCGACCGATGTGTCGAGGGCGCTGGAAACAACGACCGGCAGCCCGGTCTGGCCGATGATCGACAACGCGGCGCGAATGCCACCGAGCGGCTGAGCCTTGATGACGAGAATATCGGCGGCGCCGGCCCGCGCCACGGCGAGCGGGTCGCCGGTCTTGCGCACACTCTCGTCGGCGGCGATCGGCACGCTCAGATAGGCGGTGCGGTGGCGAATTTCGGCAAGTTCGGGCACGGTCATGCAGGGCTGTTCGATGTATTCGAGGTCGAAACCACTCAGCGCGTGAATGGCATGTTCGGCTTCATCAACGTTCCACAGGCCGTTCGCATCGATGCGGATGCGGCCTTCCGGGCCGAGCACGCGGCGCACCTCGGCCACGCGGGCGACGTCGTCGGCGAGGGTCTGGTCGGGGCTGGCCACCTTCACCTTGGCGGTGCGGCACCCGGGAAAGCGAGCGAGAACCTCGGCCACCTTGTGCGCCGGCACGGCTGGCACTGTGGCATTGACCGGAATGGTCGTGCGCAATGCGTGCGGCGTGCTCTGCCAGCCGAAGTCGATGGCAGCCCGCAACCAGTTGGCGGACTCGGCATCGTCATACTCGACGAACGGCGAGAACTCGGTCCAGCCTTCTGGGCCTTCCAGCAGCAGCGCCTCACGCCTGTTCAACCCGCGAAACCGGTCGAACAATCCCAGAGAGACGACGTGCGCGGAACCGAGTAACTCATCCAGTGAGGGCATCATGGATCCAGTGTGTCAGCCTCCGGCTGGGTAGACGGTCAGAGCGTGGCCCTAATCCTGCTCATACAACTCGTCGCCGTCGTGATCATGGTCGTCGCCGTTCGGCTTGACGTTGACCAAAGCCACGGGAATGCCCGGCGCAATGAGCAGATAGGCGTCTTCGAACCGGCCCTCACCGCTGTTCACCCGCAACCAGTAGGGAAGTCCGGCGGTGATGGCGACGTCGATTTCCACTTGGATGGATTCAACGGAACGGCCGCCGAGCGAATACGGTTTACTGCCGTAGACGATGTCAATGCGGTTCATATTTCGTCCTTGACCGATTTCAGTTGCGAAGAAACAGAGTTGGGTTCGAGAACGATTTGTAATCCTCCGGGGGAATTGGCCGTGGCCATGAGCGCTTCGATCCACTCGCGGTTCAGGGTGGGCGAGCGGCTGCCGAAATATTTATAGGCGATGGGAATGCCAGGGTGAAGCCAGATCGTGCTGCGTCCGTCACCGGCCTTTGGATCGTCACGCCAGGTGAAATAAAAGGATTCTCCGCGGCGAAGCTTGGCCCCGATGACGACCTGTATATGGGCCAGGACTCGATCGTCGAAGTCCGCTGTGAGGGTCGAGTCGTAGGTCAGTTTTCCCATGTCCCGCTCCTGCCTGAGTGTTGTTGGTGAGATCGTTCAGTCTCGCAGGTAGTGCTCCAGACGTGGCACGTGGAGAAGGGCCAGGGCCCGTTTTTCAATTTGGCGCACCCGTTCCCGGGTCACACCCTCAATATGGGCGATTTGGTCGAGGGTGCGTGGCTCATTGCCGTCGAGGCCGAACCGTGCTCGCAGAATGGAGCGTTCCCGTGGCGGCAGCGTGTCGAGAAAATAGCGGATGTCCGCTGCCCGCAGGGTCAGCGTGGCGTGTTCGTCGGGCTGAGGAAGGTCATCGTCGATGATGAGCTCTGCCATGTCGCCGGCGCCGTCACCGACCGGGGTGTGCAGGGAGATCGGTTCGTTGTCGTATTGCAGCAGCCGCAGTACGTCGCGCACCGGAAGCTGGGCGGCTTCGCCGATCTCGCGTGCCGTGGGGTCGCGATCGAGCACGCCGGTCAGATCGCGACGGATGCGCTTGATCTTGTTGAGCTTCTCGGCGGTGTGCACCGGGATGCGGATCATGCGTGATTTGTCGGCCATGCCGCGGTGGATGGCCTGTCTGATCCACCAGGTGGCGTAGGTGGAGAACTTGTACCCGGTCATGAAGTCGTACTTTTCGACGGCACGGACGAGTCCCATGTTGCCGTCCTGTACGAGGTCCATGATGGGTACCCCTCGACCGGAGTAGTGCTTGGCGATGCTCACGACCAATCGCAAATTGGCCTCAATGAACTGGTTTTTGGCGCGGCGACCGTCGTGTACAAGCCAGGTCAGCTCCCGATCGACGCCATCATGGGTGCTGGCATCATCGTCGCGCAATAGCCGGGCTTCAGCAAAGAGTCCCACCTCGATGCGGCGGGCCAGATCGACCTCCTGCTCAGCGGTGAGCAGGAGCCCCTTGCCGATCCGGCGCAAGTAGTCGCCGAAGGCATCCGTTGACGCAGTGCTGTAGTTGCCGGGTGAGGTGCTGCGTCGATAGGTCGTAGTGGTCGTGCGTGGTTCTTGAACAGTGGTCGTCATGGCCGCTTCCCCCCGCAGTTTTTGCCCAACACCTGTCTGATTTTCATGGCAACCTCCCCGTACTTCCCAAGCCACTAGTACACCCCCGTAGGGGGTGGGTGGCAAGGGGTTGACTTCCTACTCGCATCACAGTACCTGAGGCATTTTCGTCTTTCCAGTCCTTAATATTACGAGGGTGCGACCCCGCAAAAAGCCATCTCGCTCCGCGTAGGCTGACAGCATGAGCGAACAGGTATCCGAAATCTTCGATGCGAGCCAGTGGAAGACCGTGGCGGGTTTTGAAGACTTCACCGACGTCACCTACCACCACGATCACAGCGGCCGGATCGCCCGCATCGCCTTCGACCGACCCGACGTTCGCAACGCTTTTCGACCGCGCACGGTCGACGAGTTGTTCGCGGCTCTCGAAGACGCTCGCATGAACTCGAAGATCGGCGTGGTTCTGCTCACCGGCAACGGGCCGAGTGCCAAAGACGGCGGCTGGGCGTTCTGCTCCGGCGGGGACCAGCGCATTCGCGGACGCGACGGCTACAAGTACGCCGAGGGCGACACGGCCTCGGCCATCGACAGAGGGCGTGCCGGACGCCTGCACATCCTGGAAGTGCAACGGCTCATCCGTTTCATGCCGAAGGTCGTCATCGCCGTCATCCCCGGTTGGGCGGCCGGCGGCGGGCATTCACTGCACGTGGTGTGCGACCTGAGCATCGCGAGCGCCGAGCACGGCAAATTCAAGCAAACGGATGCCGATGTCGGCTCGTTCGACGCCGGTTACGGCAGTGCCTACTTCGCCCGCCAGGTCGGCCAGAAGGCGGCCCGGGAGGTGTTCTTTCTGGCGCGGGAGTATTCGGCCCAGCGCGCCCTCGAGATGGGAGCAATCAACGCGGCGGTGCCGCACGCGGAACTGGAGACTGTCGCGCTGGACTGGGCCCGGGAAATTCTGACCAAGTCACCCACTGCCATTCGCATGCTCAAGTTCGCTTTCAACGCCGTCGATGACGGATTGGTCGGCCAGCAGGTCTTCGCCGGTGAGGCCACTCGTCTCGCCTACGGCACCGACGAGGCCGTCGAAGGCCGTGACTCCTTCTTGGAGAAACGCGAACCCGACTGGTCGCCGTACCCCTGGCAGTACTGACATGAACGGTGCGTCGTGAGGCCGTTGCGGGCACTCGCACCGGAGCATCCGCTCGACTTTCTCGCCGTGTTGCGGGATGCGCTGGCGGGCAGCGGACCGGCCGTGCTACCGCTGCCGGCCGGCGCAGCAGCGGCGGATTCGGGGGCGCACGTCGCAGACGTGCCTAAGCGGGTTTCCGTTGTGATCGAAACCTCCGGGTCGACGGGGGTGCCTAAGCGCGTCATGCTCTCCACCAACGCACTGCTGGCCGGCGCCGCAGCCTCGGCCGTCGCGCTCGGCGGGGCCGGGCAGTGGCTGCTCGCCCTGCCCGTGCACTACATCGCCGGGGCGCAGGTTCTCGTGCGGAGCCTCGCCGCTGAAACGACCCCCCTCGTGCTCCCGCCGGGGCATTTCGACCCGAAGACCTTTCAACGGCTGGCCGAGACCATGACCGAGCCGCTGCGTTATACCGCGCTGGTTCCGGTGCAACTGGCTCGTTTGCTCGATGCAGCGGATGACCCCACCCTGCTGGCTGGGCTGCGCCGCTTCACGGCGATTCTGGTCGGCGGACAGGCGATACGACCCGAACTCATCAAGCGGGCGGAATCCCTCGATGTGCGCGTCGTGCGCACCTACGGGTCATCGGAGACGGCCGGCGGCTGCATCTACAACGGGGTTCCGATCGGTGACACCCTCGTGCGTGTCGTCGGCGGGCAACTCGAGCTGTCGGGTTCCGTGCTCGCCGAGGGCTATCTCGATGATGCCGAGCGAACCGCCGACCGCTTTGTGGTGGAACGGGGTGTGCGCTGGTATCGCACCGGTGATCTCGGCGAAGTCGACCCGCGCACCGGGCGCGTCACGGTGCTGGGCCGGGCCGATAATGTGATCATCTCCGGCGGGGAAAAAGTGTCGCTCGATGCCGTCGAACGTATCGTCCGCTCGCATCCGGGGTTCGAGCACGCTGTCGTCCTCGGCGGCGACGACGAGACATGGGGACAGGTTCCGGTCGTGGTGGTGGACGGTGGAGCAGCCCGGACGGACGTTGCCGACGTGGCGGCATCCGTTGTGGCGGTGCTCGGCCGCGCGGCGCGACCCGCGCGCGTCGTGCGCGTGCCCGAGCTGCCGCTACTGGCCAGCGGAAAACCCGACCGGCGCGCGCTGGCCGATCTGCTGCCAGATTCACACGGTTCCGGCCAGTAGCATGGGGGCGTGGCACAAGGAGCGCGGCCGGTCAGGCCCAAACAACAACGACTGAACCCTGCGGCGAAGCTGGCCGGTGCTGATGCGCCTGGGGGACCTGGCCGGGGCAAGTCCGGGCACCCGGCCCGCAAGAACGGACCGCCCCGCAAGGGACCGGGCAAGGTCAAGCCGGCCACGGCCTCCGACTGGGTGGCGGGCGCACGCCTGCGCACGCTGCCGCTCGCTATCGCCCCAGTTTTGCTCGGGACCGGTGCGGCCATCGTCGCCAGCGACCCCGGCGTCTACCACCCGGTGCGGGCGCTTCTCGCCCTCGCCGTGGCACTGTTTTTGCAGATCGGCGTCAACTACGCCAATGACTACTCCGATGGGATTCGCGGCACCGACGCTTTTCGTATTGGCCCGGCCCGGCTCACCGGCGGCGGCGCAGCCAACCCGCGAACCGTGCTGCGCGTGGCCCTCGTCTTCTTCGGCCTCGCCGCAGTGGCCGGCCTGACGCTCGTCATCCTGACCCAGTACTGGTGGCTGCTACTCGTCGGCGTGGTCGCACTCGCCGCAGCGTGGTTCTACACCGGCGGCAAGAAGCCCTACGGATATCTGGGTCTCGGCGAACTGTTCGTGTTCGTGTTCTTCGGCCTCGTGGCCACCGCCGGCACGACCTATGTGCAGGTCGGCGATTTCACGACCGAGAGCTTGCTCGGTGGCGTGGCCATGGGTTTGATCGCCTGCGCCGTGCTCATGGTCAACAACTTGCGCGACATAGTGCCCGACAAAGCCGCCGGCAAGCGCACTCTCGCCGTGCGCATCGGCGGCACGGCTTCACGGGTCGTGTTCTGCGTCTTCCTGTTGCTGCCGTTTGTGATCGCGGGGTTCTTCAGCCTGTTCTATCCGCTGGGAATCTTCACATTCTTCGTGCTTCTGCTGGCGCTGCCGGCCTGCCTCATCACGATCACCGCGACGTCGCCGAAGGAACTCATCCTCGCCCTCAAATTGACGAGCCTCGCGGCGTTGGCCTACGGGTTGCTACTGGGACTTGCCTTCGCGTTCTGAGTCGGTTGCCTCGGCGTCGGTTGCCTCGGTGGCGTCGAGCGCTGAGTCTTCAATCTCGGAATCCGCGTTCACCGGCTCCGTGTCGGGGTGCCGCGCCTTGTAGAGGTCGCGGGCTACAGCCTCGCGGGACTTGCCGAGGAACAGATAGGACAGGCATACACCGAGCAGGGCGGCGATCCCGGTGGCGGCCCACGGCCAGAATCCCATGGAAAGCAGTATCGCCAAGGGCACTGCAAACATCAGGACGCGCAAAACGGAGTAGTACAGCCAGGGGGCCACGAATTTCATGGATCCAGCTTAGAATGCCGTGGCTGGGTATCTGCACATGTCTCTCACGGCCAAGCGGCCTACAATTGATTTATGCCCAAGCTCTTGATCGGACTAGGACTGGCCCTTGTCATCCTCACTGTCTACACCCTCGTGGATTGTGCCGTGTTCGACCGCAACCGCATTCGCGGATTGCCACGCTGGGTCTGGATTTTCGTCATCTTCCTGGTGCCGCTGATCGGTCCGCTGCTCTGGCTGTTGGTCGGCCACGGACGAGCCACTCCCACCACACGGTCGGGTCGATCGGTCGCTCCCGATGACGACCTCGACTTCCTGCGTGGTCTTAACGGCGGCGGCAGCCTGAAGACCGACAGCGGCGAGAACCGGCCGTACAACGACAAAGACCAGCAGGAACGCATTCGTCGCATGGAGCAGGACCTCGCGGACCTCGACAAGAATGATCAGGCACCGGGCACGAGCGGAACCGCAGGCGTCGACCCGACGAAGAAGAAGAACGAACCGGGCGAAGGCGACCAGCCTGGCCGTCGGGATGCCTGAGCGGGCTCCCCACAACCGAAGCAGCCCGGCGTCCGATTTCAGCATCGCGCTCCTGAACGAATTCATTCAGCTCGGTGTGCGCGATCTGGTGGTCTGTCCCGGAGCGCGCTCGCAGGCCCTCGCCTTGGCGGCGGCCGAGCTGGAAAGAGCCGGCAGCATCCGCCTGCATGTGCGCACCGACGAACGCAGCGCCGGATTTCTCAGCGTCGGCCTGGCCGTCGAAACCGGTTTGCCCGCACTCATTGTGGTGACGTCGGGAACCGCCGTCGCGAATCTGCACCCGGCCGTACTCGAAGCGCACCATGCCGGGGTGCCCATGGTTCTGCTGACGGCCGACCGTCCGGCCGAGCTGCGTGGCATCCGCTCGAATCAGACCACCGTGCAGTCCGGCCTGTTCGGGGTTGCTACGCGACTGTGCCTCGACGTTCCGGCACCGGTCGGCGAACCGGACGAGGCCGGCATCGCCGCGGCTTTGGCCCGGCAGGCGATGGCTGCCGCCACCGGCGTTCACGATCGGGCTCCCGGCCCGGCGCAACTCAACCTGGCCTTTCGTGAGCCGCTGTCGGCCGCGCTGCCGTCGGGTTCGTCATCGGTCGCAGCAGGCATGGGCGTGGTGCCCGTGCCCGTGATTGTGGGCGCCGAGTCATCGGACGGGCCCACCATGCTCCTCGCGCCGGGACCGCGCACAATCGTCGTAGCCGGTGATGGTGCAGGGCCCGCGGCCGAAGAACTGGCCAACGCGGGCGGCTGGCCATTGCTGGCCGAGGTGTCCAGCGGTGCCAGGTTCGGCCCGAACCTGATCGTGCACTACCGGGAACTGCTCGGTGCGGTCGATCTCGGGGGGCAGGTGGAACGGGTGATCGTGTTCGGCCACCCCACCCTCAGCCGGGAGATTCCGGCACTCATCTCGCGAGACGGGGTCGAGACTCTCGTCGTTGCCCCGAGTGGACTGGAATGGTACAACCCGGGTCATGCCGCACGCGGCTTCACCCGCTCGATCGGAGCGGATGCGGCAGCCGCTCTGGCAGCGCGTACGCCGGCCGGTCGGGAGTGGCTCGGTCGCTGGGTGATGACCAGCCGGGGTCTGGCCGAAGCGGCGGCCGACGAAGGCCGGGCGCCGATCGACAGACGCGGCATCACCCGAGCCGAATTTGCCGTCTTGCGCGCGCCGCTGACCCGGGCGCTGCTCGTCGACGCCGTCTGGCGGGCCTCCTGGCCACATGACCGGCTTGTGCTCGGCGCCTCCCGACTCATTCGCGAGGCGGACAAACGGGTTCCCGGCAAGAAGATCACCGTGCTGGCCAACCGGGGACTCGCCGGCATCGACGGCACCATCGCGACCGCGTTCGGTGTGGCTCTGGCCAGCCAGGCCGAACCCGAACCGCGCTCGGTCGGTGTGACCCGGGTGCTGATGGGCGACCTCACCTTTCTGCACGATGTCGGTTCGCTGCTGCTCGCCCCGGGTGAACCGCAACCCCGGCTGCAGGTCATCGTCGGCGTCGACGGCGGTGGAAGCATCTTCGACGGTCTCGAGGTGGCGGCGACCGCACCCGCCGAGGCGATGGAACGCGTGCTGTACACCCCGCGCAGTGTCGACCTGGAGGCTCTCGCCGCCGCCTACGGCTGGGACTACACACTCGCCGCGACCCGCAGCGACCTCGAACGAGCCCTGACCGGCGCGCCGACCCGACCGGCCATTCTCGAGGTCGTGCTCGTTCGCTAGATTTCCCTCAGTTGGCTGTGATCGGGCAGAATGTCAGGTGCGCCAGTAGGGTTCGGGGCTGGGTGTGTTGGCGCGGTGGGTGTGTGTGGGGCGCCAGGTTTGGGTGGGGTCCCAGGGGAGTGGGCCGCGTATTTGGGGTCGGCCGTTGATCATGCGGATTTTCCAGCCGTTGGTGGTGATGGTGGAACCAGCATAAAAGGACGCCGTTGTTGATGTCGGTAGGTCCGTTGTGTTGCCAGGGGATGCCGTGGTGGGTTTCGCTCCAGCGGGCGGGGATGGTGCAGCCGGGTCTGAGGCAGCCGGGGATGATGCAGCCTTCGTAGCGGGCGGCGATGGCGGCGCGTTGTTTGGCGGTGAAGCAGCGGATTTTGTCGCCGAGTTAGAGCACGTCGCCGTGTTTGCCGAGGATGACTTGTTGGGCGCCGCCGGTGGTGTCATCGAGGTGACCGAACCGCACCCCGTCGAGAGTGGAGGCCAGAATCGCACCGGCCTGAGCAATCGCCGCAACCCGGGAACCCTCAGGCCCCGGTACAGAACCGGGTGCGGCGGTGAGGGTCATGGCTGCGGTGCCTCCTTCACCCACAATTATACCGCGAACCGCACTCAAAGGCGAGAGAATATCAGATCATATCTGACTTTGATTCAGAATTACTTTCTGATTGTTCCGGGGCGTCGATCATCGTTTGGCCCCTGAACGCGGGGAAGTGACCGGCTTGGTACCGTTGATTCAGACGGATGCCGGGAGGCCCAGATGACCATTGACTCACCCCCGGACCACTCGGACAGCGTGCCGGAACGAGCCCCGGATGGCGCACCGATCCCAGCCTCTCCCCAGCGACGCGCCGGCATCGTCCGTGCGGCACTCATCGTGGGGATCAGCGCCTTTGTCATCGGATGGATTCCGGTGCTGGGACTGCTGCTGGGGCTCACCGGCATCGTTCTCGGTATTCTCGCCCTGCGCAAACCGGGCGGAAAGGCATTCGGCCTCACCGGTCTGATCGGGTCCTCCCTGGCCGTACTCACCAACGTAGCGGTGACCATTGTGATCGTAATCTCGCTGGTGAGTTCGGGGATCGGTATGGCGATCTTGAACGACGCTCAGCCCATCATCACCCCCTGCTATTCCTTCAACGGACCTGCGGACTACATCAATAATCAATCCGCCGAGAAGACGGAGGGTTGTCGAACCTCCCTGGAGCTGTGGGGCGAGTACGATGCCGATGGTGAAATCAACAACACGGGTGTGGGCAGCATTCTGGGCAGCGTTCTCGTGGAACCCGTACGAGTGGCCAGCACAGACCAATGGGCCCCGAACGGCAGCCTCGACGACATGGTCGAGTTTCTGAATCGGAGTTACTTTCCCGATGCCGGCGAGGTGATAAGCCTGAAGGAAGCCGTGAGCCTCGACGGGGTTGATGCCAATCTCACGCGTGTGACGAGCACCGCTAAGAAGACGCGGACCAAGGCGTTCCTGACCGTCTTCGCTCCCGATACCTACCAGTCCGCCGGGGAGCCGGTGAAGTTCTTCCTGATCTCTTTCGTCATCCCCGATGACAACGGCGAGGAGATCATTTCTGCGGCCGTCGAGTCCTGGCGCTGGCTGTAATCGCGAGCGCGAGAAGAACGAGCAGGGACTTAGCCGAAGGCCTCGACGATGGGGCGAAACTTCATTCTGGTCTCGGCGAGCTCGCGGTCAGGGTCGGAATCCAGCACGATTCCGCAGCCGGCGTAAGCCGTGATGCCGCCGGTCGGTGACACCTGGGCGCAGCGCAGGGCGATCGCCCACTCGCCGTCACCGTCGGCCCCGACCCAGCCGACCGGCCCGGCGTATCGACCACGGTCAAAGGGTTCAAGCTCGCGAATCAGGGCAAGGGCCTCATCGGTGGGGGTGCCGGCGACTGCAGCCGTCGGGTGCAGGGCAGCGATCAGGTCGAGCGAGGTCGACCCGTCGCTCAGGGTCCCCTCCAGATCGGTCGCGAGGTGCCAGAGGTTGGGCAGTTTCACTGTGAAGGGAATCTCGCTCGTGGCGAGGGCCGAGGTGTGCGGGCGCAACGACTTGAGCACGCTCTGCACGGCGAACTCGTGCTCGTCGCCATCCTTCGAGGACGTCGCCAGGGTCAGTGCAGCGTCGCGGTCGTCTTCGGCATCGATCCCCCGAGAAATAGTGCCGGCCAGTACCCGGGCGTTGACCGAACCGTGATCGGCGCGAATGAGGGTTTCCGGGCTTGACCCGATGAGTCCGTCGACGGCGTAGGTCCAGCAGTCAGGGTAGCCGAGCGCGAGCTTTGTGATGGCTCGGCGCAGGTCGGATTCGGCCGGTACCCGACCGGTCAGGTCGCGGGCGAGAACGACCTTATTCACTTCCTGGGCACGAATGCGCTCTATCCCGGACGCGACCGCTGTGCGAAAGTCCTCGGGAGGCAGCGCGCCGGGCAGCAGCGGGATTCGATACTCGTCGCCAAGCGGATTGAGCACCAACGGGTTCTCGGGCGCGTTCCCGCTGGTCGCCCAGATTCGGGTCACCCAGCATTGGCCGTCTTCACGTCCGACGATGATCTCGGGCACGATCAGCACGCTGGTCTGCGCGGACGACTCGTCGAAGGCGAAAGCGCCGAACGCGAGCAGCCCGGTGCCGGAGCGAGCGAGCGGATCGGTCACGGTGGCCTCGGCGACGACCTGTTTCCAGGCGGCCGCGGCATCCGTCATGCGAGTCGGGCCGGAAAACTCGAGTCGCAGCGCACTGCCGATGCCGGCCAGACCCTGGTTGCGGCGCATCCAGAGCAAGGGCGAGCGGCCGTCGAGCAGGAGGATCAGTTGGCGGATATCGGCTATCGGGGAGGTTTCGACCGTCAAGGCCTGCACATTCACTTCTATAGCCTACGCCCGCGCCCGCACGCTCCGGCAACCGTGCAGTTTCGTTCGCCTCGCGCAACCTAGAATGGTGGGGTGAATAGAGCTGACCTGAACAAACGGCCCGCGCAGGTGGCTGCCATGTTCGACGAGGTCGCCGCCCACTACGACCGCACGAACGCGTTGCTGTCGGTCGGCAACGCGTCGCTCTGGCGCATCGCGACGACGAAGGCTGTCAACCCGCGGGCTGGCGAACGCATTCTCGACATCGCCGCCGGAACCGGAACCTCCAGCGCCGCCCTCGCGCACAGTGGCGCCCACGTCGTTGCCGCCGATTTCTCGGCCGGCATGATCGAAGTCGGCAAGGCCCGTCACGCGCTGAACGCGAGTATTGAATTCGTGCAGGCCGACGCCACCGCGTTGCCGTTCAAGGACAACGAGTTCGACGCTGTCACCATTTCCTTCGGGCTGCGCAACGTGGTCGAACCGAAGAAGGCACTCGCGGAGTTCTACCGGGTGACCAAGCCCGGTGGCCGCGTCGTCATCTGTGAGTTCTCGACGCCGCCGCTGGCGCTCGTGCGACAGGGCTACTTCGCCTATCTCAACCACATCATGCCGCGAGTTGTGCGGCTGGCCTCGTCGAACGCCGATGCCTACGACTACCTCGGTGAGTCCATTGCTGCGTGGCCAACCCAGTCGGTGCTCGGCGGATGGCTGCGCTCGGCGGGATACTCCAAGGTCGCCTACCGCAACCTCACGCTGGGTATCGTGGCCCTCCACCGCGGCATCAAGCCCGCGGAATCCTGACCTTCTGATCTACTCGATAGGCTGACTTACGTGAAATCCAGAGCCCCCGTGATTCGACGCAGCGCGTCGGTGACCAGCCAAGTGGGCCTTGGTGATCGTATTTTCTCGACTTCCGCCGACCGTGGCCTGGCCGCGGATATCGACGCCGGCATCGAAAAAGTTGAAACCGCGCTCATCGACGAGCTCGTTTACGCCAATGAAATCGCCACGGTCACCAGCCGCTACCTGTTGAATGCGGGCGGCAAGCGGGTGCGTCCCATGCTTGCGCTGCTCACCGCGCACCTCGGCGATGGCGTCGTGCCCGATGTGATTACCGCGGCGACGGCCATCGAACTGACCCACCTTGCCTCGCTGTATCACGACGACGTCATGGACGACGCGGACAAGCGCCGCGGCGTGCCGAGCGCACAAACTGTGTGGGGCAACTCGATAGCCATCCTCACCGGCGATCTGCTGTTCGCCCGTGCCAGCCAGCTGATGGCCCGGCTCGGCGATCGCGCCATCAAATTGCAGGCGACGACCTTCGAGCGCCTCGTGCTCGGACAGTTTCAGGAGACGGTCGGCCCGCGCGCCGGCGAAGACCCGATCGAGCACTACATTGAGGTGCTCGCCGGCAAGACCGGTTCGCTCATTGCCGCTGCGGCCCAGGGCGGTGTGGTGTTCTCCAACGCCCCGGCCGAGTACGAGCAACCCGTCGTGGACTTCGGCGAGAAGATCGGCGTCGCCTTTCAGCTCATCGATGATGTGCTCGACCTGTCGCCGCAGCCGCAGGAAACCGGCAAGGTGCCCGGCACCGATCTGCGTGCCGGTGTCGTCACACTTCCCTTGCTTCGGCTGCGGGAGAGGGCCGTGAGCGATGGGGCATCCGCTGATCTGCTGCACCGGCTGGAAAACGACGTGATGATTGACGGTTCAGCGCCGACCGAGGCCGCCGATGCAGCGATCACCGCTCTGCGTGAGCACGCCGTCACCGCCGAAACCCTCGCCGAAGCGCACGGGTGGGCCCGCGACGCTGTCGCCGCCCTCGGCCCGCTGCCGAACGGCTCGGTCAAGAAAGCCCTCACCCGATTCGCCGAGACCATCGTCGAGCGCTCCAGCTAGACCCCATTCGAGAGCATGTCCGGGCTTCGGCCCGGCCGGCTCGCGCAGTAAGGAACTTCAATGACCAAATTGAGACTGGCCATCGTCGGCGCAGGACCGGCCGGCATCTATGCCGCCGATATTCTGCTCAAAGCTGAGCGCAACTTTGAGGTCTCAATCGACCTGTTCGACCACTTGCCGGCACCATACGGCCTCGTCCGCTACGGTGTCGCTCCCGACCACCCCCGCATCAAAGGCATCGTCACCGCGCTGCGCGGCGTGCTCGACAGTGGCGACATTCGCGTGTTCGGCAATGTGCGTTTCGGCGTGGACATCACCCTCGACGACCTCAAGAAGCACTACAACGCGGTCATCTTCGCGACCGGCGCAGTGCACGACGCCGACTTGAACATTCCGGGCGCGTCACTCAACGGTTCGTACGGCGCCGCCGACTTCGTCAGCTGGTTTGACGGGCATCCCGACGTGCCGCGCACCTGGCCGCTTGAGGCGCGCGAGATCGCCGTGATCGGCAACGGCAACGTGGCCCTCGACGTGTCCCGCATGCTCATCAAGCACGCTGACGACCTGCTTCCGACCGAGATCCCGGCGAACGTCTATGAGGGGCTGAAGGCGTCACCGGTGACCGACGTGCACATTTTTGGGCGCCGCGGGCCGACATCCGTAAAATTCACGCCGCTTGAACTGCGTGAAATCGGCGAGCTGAATGATGTGGACATGATCGTCTACGACGAAGACTTCGACTATGACGAAGCCGCGCAATCCGCCGTCGCGAGCAACAAGCAGGTCTTCGTGATCGACAAGACGCTGAACCAGTGGCGCGCCCGCGAGACCGGCACAGCCAGCCGCCGCCTGCACCTGCACTTCTTCGCCAAGCCGGTGGAGATCGTTGACGACGGTACAGGCCAGGTTGCCGCGTTTCGATGGGAACGCACCACAACGGATGCCGCCGGCGGCGTCGTCGGTACCGGTGAAATTCGTGAGATCCCGGTGCAGGCCGTTTACCGGGCGGTCGGCTATTTCGGGTCGGAGCTGCCCGACGTGCCGTTCGACAAGAAGCGCGGCGTGATTCCGAACCGTGAAGGCCAGGTGCTGCGTCGAGACCCGTCGGCCGGTACCGGCGGGCTGTTCAACCAGCAGATGTACGGCGTTTACGCGACCGGCTGGATCAAGCGCGGGCCTGTCGGGCTGATCGGCCACACCAAGAGCGACGCGATGGAAACGATTCGCCACCTGATCAACGACCTCGGCAACTGGTGGCGTCCCGAGTTGCCGTCGGAGGAGAGTGTCGTGGAACTGCTCGATTCGCGCGGCATCAAGTACACCGGCCTCGACGGGTGGCACAACCTCGACCAGCACGAACTCGCCCTCGGCGAGGCCGCGGGCCGCAGCCGCGTCAAGGTCGTAGACCGCGACGAAATGGTCGCCGTCTCCAGAGCCGAGTAGCGATACCCGGCAGAACGGCCGCAGGCGTGTCCGGGCGGGTCCGGGCGGTTAGCGGAAGTTTACGAACTGCAGGGCCACGTCGAGGTCCTTGCCCTTGAGCAACGCCATGACGGCCTGCAGGTCGTCGCGGCTCTTGGAGCTGACCCGCAGTTCGTCACCCTGGATCTGGCTCTTGACGCCCTTGGGTCCCTCGTCGCGAATGATCTTGGTGATCTTCTTCGCGTTCTCCTGGTCAATGCCGGCCTTCATGCTCGTCTCGATGCGGTATTCCTTGCCGGAGGCGTATGGCTCACCGGCGTCGAGGCTGCGCAGCGAGATGCCGCGCTTGATCAGCTTGGCCTCGAACACCTCGAGGATCGCCTTGACTCGCTCTTCGGTGCTCGCCTTCATGAGCACCTTTTCGCCGCTCATTGCGATCGACGCTCCCACGTTCTTGAAGTCGTAACGCTGCGCGACTTCCTTGTGCGCCTGGTTGAGGGCGTTGTCGACCTCCATCGGGTCGACCTTGCTGACGATGTCGAATGTTGAATCTGCCATTCCCCCATGGTACCGGGGCGCGCGCCCAACCGACCGTTTCGTGATCATAGCCAGTTGATAGGGCCTGGAGGCCTGGGGCATAGACGCGGTGCTTAGGTTCGGATTTGTGGCACAGACACGGTGCGACATATCTATGAGGAGAACCATGAAACTCAGGCAGTTTCGCACACGGATGGGCGGCATTCGTCGCATGAAAGCACGCTGGTGGGTGCTGAGCGGCGTTGTCGTGCTCGTCTTGACCGGCGGCGGCGCTTGGTGGATCATTGCCGCCCAGTCGACGAGCGCCGAGGCCACCCCGGTCGTTCAAACCGTCGCGGCAAGCCTTGAAACCATGGAACAGAGTGTTTCTGCCAGCGGCACCCTCACCCCGACAGTGCAGGAAGAGGTGTCATTCGCCGCTTCCGGAATCGTGACTGCGGTTAACGTGGTCGCCGGCACGGTCGTTGCTGCCGGTGACGCACTCGCCACCGTTGACACGCTCACCGTCGATGCCGAGCTGCTCGCCGCCCGAGCCACCCTCGCCACGGCCGCTGCGAAGCTCGCCGACAGCCAGGATTCGAGCGACGGAGGCACGGCCGACCTGGCGCAGATCGCCGCCAACGCGGCGAGCGTGACGACCGCGCAGAACGGCGTTGACGAGGCTGTGGCCGCCCAGAACGCCGTTACGCTCACAGCTCCGGTCGCCGGACTCGTCACCGCGGTGAACGTTGCCGTCGGCGACGTGGAATCATCGTCATCGTCCAGCTCAACCGGAACATCCGGCGCAGCATCCGGCGGCACCGCGACAGCCAGCAGCGCTGCCTTCACGATCGTCGGCACCGATGCCTGGACCGTCGACCTCACCGTGGGTGAAGCGGATGTCGCCCTCATCGAAGCCAACGACCAGGTCGAACTCTCGCTCGACGACGGAACCGCCTTCTTCGGCACCGTCTCCGAGATCGGCCTGCTGCCGTCAACCACCACCGGCGTCGCCGCATACCCCGTTGTCGTCGCCGTCACAGGAACGCCCGAGGGGCTGCATGACGGTGTGACGGTGACCGCATCCATCGTCTACGAGCGTCGTACCGAAGTTCTCACCGTGGTTAGCGCCGCCGTGAGCAGCGTGGATGGGGCATCCGTTGTGACCATGCTCGACGCGGACGGCAACGAGGTGTCCACTCCGGTTACGGTCGGTGCCACCGCCGGCAACCTCACGGAGATCACCGAGGGACTCGCCGAGGGCGATGAGGTCGTTGTGGCCACCTTCACCCCCGGTACTGGCAACACCGGCACTGGCACGGGCGCCGGCATCGACACCGGCACGTTCCCCGGTGGCGGTGCGCCCACCGGCGACGCCCCCACCGGCCAGGTGCGTGGAGGTGCGAACAATGGTTGACCCGAGCGCAACACGGCTCGCGCCCGAAACGGATGTCCCCGCCCCCGTTATCGAGTTGCGCGGCGCCGGAAAGACCTACCGCTCCGGCAGCATCGAATTCGAAGCTCTGAAGGGCATCGATCTGGCCATTTACGAGGGCGAATATGTTGCCATTATGGGGCCGTCGGGGTCGGGAAAATCCACGATTATGAACGTTCTGGGCTGCCTCGACACCCTCACCCGTGGTGAGTACCGCCTCGGCGGAACCGATGTGAACGACCTCGACGAGGTCGAGCTCGCCGAGATTCGCAACCGTCAGATTGGATTCGTCTTTCAAGGGTTCAACCTGTTGTTGTCGCTGCCGGCCTGGCGCAACGTGGAACTGCCCCTGATCTACGGGGGAATTCCCCGGCACGAGCGCAAGCAGCGCGCCGAACAGGCGCTCGACCGGGTCGGTCTGGGCGACCGCTTCGAGAACCGGCCTGGTGAACTCTCCGGCGGGCAGCAGCAACGGGTGGCCGTCGCCCGCGCCCTGGTGGGCGAGCCGACCATGGTTCTGGCCGACGAACCGACCGGAAACCTCGACTCGGTATCGACCCAGGACGTGCTCGCCCTGTTCGACGAACTGCACGCCCGCGGCCGCACCATCGTGCTCATCACGCACGAGCTTGAGGTCGCCCAACGAGCCGCCCGCATCGTCTGGGTGCGCGACGGCGAAGTCATCCGTGACGAACTGACCGAAGAGGCTGCCGCATGAGTTGGCTGGAATCCTTCCGCACCAGCTGGAGCGCGGTCTACTCGCACGCACTGCGCTCGACCCTTACGGTGCTGGGCATCCTGATTGGAATTGCCGCGGTCATTCTCACCGTCGGCCTCGGCCTCGGCACCCAGAAAGACGTCAGTGCGCAGATCAGCTCACTCGGCAGCAACTTGCTGATCGTCGCACCCGGCAGCAGCACCGACACCGCCGGGGTGCGCGGCGGTTTCGGCTCGAGTTCGACGCTGACCATAGCGGATGCCGAGGCGCTCGAGTCGAGCGTGAACGCGCCGGATATCTCCGGAGTCGCCGCCGAGAAGACCACGTCATTGTCGCTCGAAGCGAACGACACGAACTGGACGACGTCCGTCACCGGAACGACCGCCTCGTGGCTCGACGTGCGTGCGCGCACACTCAGTGCGGGTGAGTTCATCAGCGCCGACGACGAGGAGAAATCGGCCTCGGTCGTTGTTCTCGGCTCGGAGACCGCCGACGAGTTGTTCGGCAGCCAACGGGTGGTCGGCCAGTCGGTCGTGATCAGCGACAAAACCTTCCAGGTGATCGGCGTGCTCGATTCGGCCGGGTCGGACTCCTCATCAAATCTCGATGATGTCGCCATCGTCCCCTTCTCAACCGCCGCGAGCGTGCTGGTCGGTGGCACGGAGAGCTCGGCCGTATCGACCATCTACCTGCAGGCTTCCAACGGCGGGCAGCTTTCCGCCGCCTATCAGGAGGCCGAAACCCTGCTCCTGAACCTGCACTCGATCAGTGACAGCACCGCCGCCGACTTCACCATCAGCAGTCAGGACGCCCTGGTCAGCACGGCGACGGCCGTCTATGAGACCCTCACGATTCTGCTCACCGGCGTCGCCGCGCTGTCGCTGCTGGTCGGAGGCATCGGGGTCATGAACATCATGCTCGTATCGGTGTCGGAACGTACCCGCGAAATCGGCCTGCGCAAGGCGCTCGGGGCGCCGCCGGGCGCCATTCGGCGCCAGTTCCTGATCGAGGCAGCGATTCTCGGTCTCAGCGGCGGCCTGCTCGGAGCCCTGCTGGGCGTCACGGCAGCACTGATACTGCCGGGGGTGATCGGTAGCTCGATCGTCGTCTCACCGGCTGCCGTCGGTCTGTCGATCGGTGTCGCCATCGTGATCGGTATCAGTTTCGGCGTCTACCCGGCCACCCGGGCCGCCCGCCTCGCTCCCATCGATGCGCTGCGCAGCGAATAGAACCTTTCCCCTTCCGACGAACGAAATGAGACCACTGACATGACGAAACTCACTCTTAAATACCGCGCGGCATTCGCTGGCGGAGCCCTTGCCCTCGGCGGCGTACTGCTTCTCTCCGGTTGCGCAGCCACCGCCAGCAGCACCGCCGCCACGCAGGCTGCGGCCAGCACCGACACGTCCAGCGCCCGGCAGGCCCGAGTCGCTCCCGGCGTGACCGGTGAGATCGCTGCTCTAGCCGACTTCACCTTTCAGCTGCAAGACACCGACTCGCAGACCGGGGTGACCTACACGGCCGATACGGTCTTTACCTCTACCTTTGCCGCGACACTGGCGGACGTGACCGTTGGCCAGTGTGTAAACGTGTCGAGCGCAGCCGCGGCCGACGGAACGGATGCCGCGACGGTCGCGACGACCGTCGCCGTCACCGACGCGGTTGACGGTGCCTGCGCCTCGGGGCTGGGTGCCGGCAACGCCGGACCGGGTGCCGGGGGAGCAGGAGCCGGTGCTGGGGGAACGGGCGGCGGCACACCGCCCGCCGGTGCCGAGGGCACCGCTCCCACCGGAATGCCGACCGATCTGGCCACGGACCCGCCCGCGGATGCAGGCAGCGCCGCGGTTCGTACGAGCGGACTCGTGACGGCAATCACCGCGACCACCATCACGGTCGAGTCGACCGACTCCGACGGTGCTGTGGCGAGCGAATCGGTAACGGTCGACGACGAGACCACCTACACGCAGATATCCGCTGCAGATGCGTCGGCGGTAGCGGTGGGGCTGTGCGCGACCGTGCAGGGCGAGGCCGACGACAGCGGTTCCTTCGCGGCCGCCGCTGTGGCACTCTCGACGGCCGGTGACGACGGGTGCGTGAGCGCGGTCGCCGGCCGCGGCGCGCGTGCGCAGGGCCCGGCAAATGACTAGACGCGCCGCCCGGCCGGAATCCGGTGCGGAGGAGGCCGCCGCCACAATGGACACCACTGCACCGACCCCCGTTTCATCGGCGAAGAAGCTTCGGGCGAGCCGGCAGAAGCGCCGGCGCCTGCTCGCTGTGGGAACGGTCACGGCGGTGCTGGTCGCATCCGGTGGCGGCGTGGCCTACGCCATGACCCGCACCGCTGGCGGCGACTACCGCACGGCCCTGGCCGCGCTCGGCTCGGTCAGTGAATCGCTCGACCTCGTGGGCAACCTCGCCTCGGCCAGCCGCAGCGACGCGTCATTCTCGGTTGCCGGAACCGTGAGCGGTGTGGCCGTCAGCCTGCGCGACACGGTGACGGCCGGGCAGACCCTCGCCACCCTCGACGTATCGAGCCTGAATGACGCGATCGACGCTGCGGAAGCGAACGTTTCGAGCGCCCAGGTGGCGCTGGAGACCGACCTCGACTCGCAAACGGCGACGACCACGACGAGCACGACGACGAGCACGACGACGAGCGCCTCGACAGCTGATACCGCCCCCACTGCGGCAACATCCCCCGCATCGAGTACCGGGTCGGCTTCGGGATCCACCGAAGCAACAACCGGAGTTGGTGCTGGTTCGACGGCTGGTTCGGCCTCGGGATCGACGGGTGCCAGCTCTGCTGCGGTCGTGGCCGCCGTCAAAACGGTCGGCGCCGCGCAGACGGCACTGCTGGCCCAGTACGACACGGCAGTGACCGCGCTCGCCGCGACCCAGACAGCAATTGACTCAACCACTGACGTATGCCTGCCCTTCCTCGAAGCCGCGCTCGACGATGCCGCTACGGATGAGGCGGCTGACGAGACTGGAGACGCGGCTGAGTCAGTTGATGACTCGGCTGGTGACGCGGCGGACGACTCAGCTGACGAGACGGCGGACGAGGCTACTGGCGAGACGGCCGCGGCGTCCCTTGCGGCTGCCGAGAAGCTAACGGCAGCGAAGCTCGCCCTGGTCGACTGCCAGAGCGCCATCACCGCTGTGCTGGCCGGCCAGAAGACGACCAGCGAGGCCCAAGCTGACGTGCTCACGCTCGTCGACGACCTGAACCAGGCCGTGCTCGTGCTGCAGAAGGCCGTGGCCGATACGAACTCGGCGCCCGCGTCCGGAGTGACCTCCGGCGCGGAGTCGAGCGAAGTCGCTGCGACGGTTCCGACCACCAGCGCCAGCGCCGGGTCGACAGCCGGATCTGCCGTCGCCTCGGAAACCACTGGAGCTGCGTCATCGGCTGCCGCCGGAACCGGCACCGGAACTACGGCGGCGGGTGGCGGCACGGCAACGGTCGCTTCGGCCGAGACAATCCTGGCCGACCAGGCCAAGATTGACGCCGCCGTCGCCATGTTGGCGATTGCCGAGCACAACCTCACACTCGCGACCCTGACCAGCCCGATCGCTGGCACCGTGGCATCGGTTTCCCTCGCTGTCGGAGACACCGTCGCGGCATCGTCGTCGACCGCCGTGATCACGGTTATCGGTGAAGACGGCTTCGTGGTGAGCACGACCGTCTCGCTCACCGACATCGACGGGGTCGCTGTCGGCCAGAGTGCAGCGGTCACCATTGCCAGTGTGGACGGCGCGCTGTCCGGGGCGGTCAGCTCGATCGGCATTGCGAACGTGTCGACGTCCTCCACGCCGTCGTACACCGTGCAGATCGCGCTCGATGAAACCGACCCCGCCCTGCTGAACGGCGCTGCGGCCGCGGTCACCGTTGCGGTGGCGAGCCTCGAAGACGTGCTCACCGTGCCGACCTCGGCTGTTCACCGGGTCGAATCCGCCTACACGGTCGACGTTCTCAGCAACGGCGTCTCCACGAGCACCGAGGTGAAGGTTGGTGCGGTCGGCTCCGAGCTGACCGAGATCATGTCGGGAATCGAGGCGGGTGACACGGTGATCCTGGCCGATCTAAATGCAGCCATCGCCACCACCACCGAAACCGACAGCGGTCTCAGCGGACTCGGTGGCGACACGTCGACCCAGACCCGCACCCCGCCGGCCGGCGGGGGCGGCCCACCCGCCGGGTAGTCGACGCGCCTCACGGAGAACCCGGCATCGGCTGATTTCTCCGTGAGGCGTTTCTTCTTGTATTGTTAACCCCGCGTCTCCGGTTGAGTGATTACACCTGGTCGGGAGCGTATGGCGAGTTACCCAAGCGGCCAAAGGGATCTGACTGTAAATCAGACGGCGTAGCCTTCGTGAGTTCGAACCTCGCACTCGCCACCAGCACCACACAGGCAGGCCTTCGGGTCTGCCTGTTCTGGTTCATCAGCTGCCTGTAGCGTAAGAGCATGACGCATCCCGCCCCGACCGAGCTGCTCGACCTCGCGCGCACTATAGCCCTCACCGCTGGCGCGCTTGCCAAACGCCGCCGTGCCGAGGGTGTCGAGATCGCCGCCTCGAAGTCATCGCCCGAAGACATCGTCACCGCTGCCGACCGCGAGGTCGAGCTGCTGATTCGCGGCTTGCTCGCCGACGCCCGCCCGAACGACGGCTTTTACGGCGAAGAATCCGACGCCACAAGCGGCACGAGCGGTCTCACTTGGGTGGTGGACCCTATCGACGGCACCGTCAACTACCTCTACGGAATCCCGTTTTACGCCGTCAGCGTCGCAGTCGTGCAGGGTGACCCCGATCCGACCAGTTGGACCACCCTCGCGGGTGCTGTCGTCAACCCCGCCCTCGGCGAGGTGTTCACCGCGGCCGAAGGGTCCGGAGCCTGGCTCGGAGATGAGCGACTGCACGTCAAGCAGGGCGTTCCGCTCCCGCTCGCCCTGGCCGGCACCGGTTTCAGCTACGAGGCGAACCGACGGGTGTGGCAGGCGAACATCGTGGGCGGCTTGATCGACCAGGTGCGGGACATCCGTCGAATCGGTTCGGCCGCCCTCGACCTGTGCTCGGTCGCTTCTGGCCGCCTCGACCTCTATTTCGAACGTGGGCTGAACCCGTGGGACCACGCTGCCGGCGCCCTGATCGCCCGCGAGGCGGGTGCCAAAGTCGGCGCTCTGCAAGCGGATGCCGAGGGGCGGGACCTGCTCATCGCCGCAGCCCCGCGCCTCTACGATCAGTTCGAACCAGTTCTGGCCGGGCTTTTCGAACGCTTTCCCTATGAAGTGAAGGAATGAAGTGGAGGCCCACTAGCCCTGCCCACTTACCCCAGTTGGGGTGTGCCCGCACACGTTCCTCTGGTATTCTCAGGGTTGCACGCTATCCTTAATCAGTTCGTTATATTGGTCTGTCGTCATTTGGCGTTATCCAGAACGAGTACCCGATCCCGTCCGCTACGCCGAAAGCTGCACTTTGTCACGTCATACTCCATCCGTGGACACCTCCGTGTCCGGCTTGAGTGACGGCACCGCAGCTCTTCCCGCAGACCAAATTGTTACGGCTGCCCTCACCCGTCGCGAGCTGCGCGAGCGTGAGCGGGCTGCTGCTGCTGCGACACCGGCCCACGAAAAAGTCGTTGACGTGGTGCGCCTCAGCCCCGCCGCAGACCTGATCGTCGCGGCCGATTCAGCAGAACCTGATCTGGCAGAGTCCGATGTCGAGTCAGCCGTCGCTGCCGAGCCCGACCGCTTCGTCGCCGTCGTGCCGGTCGCGGCCGCGGAGCTCACCGACTATGAGAAGTTGTTGGCTCCCGTCTTCACGCAGTCGATCCCGACGGTTATTCCGGCCGCCGGCGACGTGCCTCGCCGCCGCCAGCGCATTGAGCACAAGCCGGGGGAGGCCTTCGCCCCGGCGCGCGACTTCGTTCCTGCCGGGTCAATGCCCCGTCGCACGCCGCGTGCCCGCCCGCTCGGCAGCACCATGCGCAAGCGCGCGGCCAAGGGCGCCTCGATCCTCGCCATGTCCTTCGTGGCGTTGATGGCCGTGGCCACGTCGATTCCGGCCGAGGCGCTCTTGTCCGCGCAGGACGTACAGGCATCCGCTTTGGACGCCCAGCGTGTTGTGCCGGTCGAAGAGGCGCAGAGCATGGGTCTTGCCGGCGGCGACACCGTCACCGTCGTGCGCGACGGGTACGAGTCGAGCACAATCGCCGAGGTCGCTGCGGCCAGTGGTATCCGCATGGAGGACACCTTCACCAACAACCCGAACGGCACGATTCAGTGGCCGTTCGCCGTTGGAGTGCACATCGGTGACCAAATCGGCTACCGCAATTGCGCCGGCTGTTCCGTGAACCATGGCGGCCAGGACTTCAACCCGGGCGTCGGCGCGCCGATTCAGGCCATCGCCGACGGCGTGGTCAGCTACGCCCAGGATGGTGAAGCCAGCCTCGGCGTGCACATGATGATCGACCACATGATCGACGGCAAGCTCGTCACGAGTGTGTACGCGCACATGATTCACGGATCGATGCTCTTCGAAGTGGGCGATGTGGTCAAGGTCGGCCAAGTCATCGGCAAGACCGGAACCACCGGAATGTCGACAGGCCCGCACCTGCACTTCGAGATTCGCGAGGGCGGCATCAAGGGAACCAAGGTCGACCCCCTCGCTTGGCTCTACGCCAACACGAACTAACTCCAACGCTCAGATGCGCTGGTCGGCGCGCGCATAACTCCTGCAATTTCTTGCGCCCGAGTGCCGCACCCGCTCAAAGACGCGGGACTTTTTCTGTTCGCTCGCGAATTGCAGGAGTTGTGCGCATTTCCAGCGCTACGACCTGGTCGTGCAGCAGCTCCATCTTCACGTCGAGGCGGTTGGCGGCATCCGCTGCCTGCCGCAGGTCCTCGACGAGCGTGTCGGGCACCGCGCCGTTGTACTTGGAGAAAATCTTGTGCTCGAGACTCGCCCAGAAATCCATGGCGATTGTGCGAATCTGAATCTCCACGGTCACCGGCTGCACGCGGTCCGACATGAACACCGGAACCGCCACGATGAGGTGCAGGCTCTGGTAGCCATTCGCCTTCGGCTGCTGGATATAGTCCTTCTCCAGCAGCACCGTCACGTCCCGTTGCTCGGCGAGCAGATCGCGGATGCGATAAGTGTCGGAGATGAAGCTGCAGGTGATGCGAATGCCCGCGATGTCCTGGATGTTGTCGCGAATCCCGTCAAGTTCGAGCGGATACCCCTTGCGGATGGCTTTCTTGAGAATCCCTTCCGGCGACTTGAGCCGCGAGCTGACGTGCTCGATGGGGCTGTAATCGTGGATCGAGCTGAACTCCTCTTTCAAGATGTTGATCTTGGTCAGCATCTCGTCGCTGGCGAACTTGTACGACATCATGAACCGGGTCAGCTCGCGCTTCAGCTCTCGCATGGCGGCCGGCCAGCGGTGCCGTCGGCATCCGCTGGCCGGGCTGCTACGTCGGTCATGCCGGCAGGGCGCGCAACCATGCCGTGGCGTCGCCGGGCAGGGTGCGGCCGACGAGCGCTTCGCTGGCCAGCAGCACGTCTCCTTCGGGCAGCTGCACGGATGCCGTGCCCGTGTTCGCCACAATGACCACGTCACCGTTGCGGTACGCCACCACCTCGGGGCCGAAGCCCTCGAGCCACTCGACCGGTCCGGAGGCGAGGGAATGCTCGCGGCGCAGGCTCAGCGCGAGCTTGTACAGCTCGAGCGTGGATCCGGCCACACCGTCTTGCTGGTCGCGGGCCAGCCCAGCCCACTCGGCCGGCTGCGGCAGCCAGCTCTTCGCGCCGGTGCTGAAACCGAACGACTCGCTCGCGGCCTCCCACGGAATCGGCACGCGGCATCCGTCTCGCCCGTAGCGTTCGCCGTTGGTGCGAAACCAGGTGGGGTCTTCGCGGGCGTGGTCGGGCAGGTCGACGGCTTCGGGGAGGCCGAGTTCCTCGCCCTGATACAGGTAGCTGGAGCCGGGCAGGCTCAGCATGAGAGCGGATGCCGCCCGCGCACGTCGCAATCCGAGTGCAGTGTCGGGCAGCCCGACCGTGTTCGGGCCGATGCCGTGTCCCTGCAGATTGTCACCGGTGAGGGCGAGCCGGGAGGCGTGGCGCACGACGTCGTGGTTGGAGAGCACCCAGGTGCTCGGCGCGCCGACATTGCCGAAAGCCTCGAGCGACTCGTCGATGACGCTCTTGAGCAGAGGGCCGTTCCACGGGGTTTCGAGGTAGGCGAAGTTGAAGGCCTGGTGCATCTCGTCTGGACGCACCCACTTGGCCATCTGGCTGAGCGGGTCGACCCAGGCTTCGGCTGCGAGAACGCGGTCTCCGGGGTAGGCAGCGAGCACCTTGTGCCAGTCGCGATAGATCTCATGCACGCCGTCCTGCGCCCAGTAGGGGGCAGTCAGCGGGGTCTCAGCGGCAATGCCCGGTTCAAGAGCGGATGCCGGCGCCCCGCCCATGCTGCCGCCCTCGGCGGGAGGCGTGTAATCGGGGAGGCCGGGGGCCTTGATCATGCCGTGCGCGACATCCACTCGAAAACCATCGACGCCCCGGTCGAGCCAGAAACGCAGCACCGCACGGAACTGCTCCCGCACCCACTCGCTGTCCCAGTCGAAATCGGGCTGGCTGCTGTCGAAGAGGTGCAGGTACCACTGGCCTGGAGTGCCGTCAGGGTCGGTCGTGCGGGTCCAGGCGAGGCCGCCGAAGACGGACTCCCAGTTGTTCGGCGGGAGCTCGCCGCTCGTGCCTTTTCCGTCGCGGAAGGTGTAGCGGGCGCGCTCTTCGCTGCCCGGGCCGGCGGCAAGGGCCGCCTGGAACCAGCCATGGTCACTCGACGAGTGGTTGGGCACGATATCGACGATGACCCGGATACCAAGGTCGTGCGCGGTGCGCTGCAGTACCTCGAAGTCATCCAGGGTGCCGAACAGCGGGTCGACATCGCAGTAGTCGGAGACGTCGTAGCCCGCATCGCGTTGCGGCGACGTATAAAATGGAGAGAGCCAGATGGCGTCAATGCCGAGGTCCTTGAGCTGAGGCAGCCGGGCGCTGATGCCGGCGAGGTCGCCCATACCGTCACCGTTCGCGTCCGCGAACGATCGGGGGTAGATCTGATAAATAACAGCCGTGCGCCACCATTCGGTGCCGTGAGTTAGTTCCGTGCCAGTCATTCTAAAATGTTACCCCGCCGACGGATGCCCGCAGTGTGAGGGGTGCAGCAGCCAAGTGGTCGTGCGTGGGCTGTTGGGGTGATAAAGTTTCTAGGTTGCCAAAAACGCGGCATTGCTACTGTTCTTTGGTTGCTTTGCCCCCTTAGCTCATTGGTAGAGCACTTCCTTGGTAAGGAAGAGGTAGTGGGTCCGATTCCCACAGGGGGCTCAGGCTTGGAAGCGAAACGCCGACAAGTCGTGGCGGGGTAGCTCAGTTGGTTAGAGCACACGGCTCATAATCGTGGTGTCGCGGGTTCAATTCCCGCTCCCGCTACACAGTATTCATTGAAATGGCCCCGGGCTTCTGCGGAAGTTCGGGGCCATTTCTTTGCATGCGCCGAGCCGTGAGTTGTGAGCGATTTTCGACAGCAAAATGGCCTGAACCTCACGGCTCGATGCACGAAACTCACGGTCCGGTTAACGGTGCGCGGTTAGCATTGATCGCCGTCCTTCGGCCCGAAATCGACGGCCATGTTCGTGGAGGTGTGGCCTTCGCCGGCGACATTGCGGCGGTTGATCCTGGCCACTCCTGTGGTTCGAAACTCGTACTGGTTGAGGATCACCATGGCACCGCAAAAGAACAATTTGGAAAAGGTGACTCTTCTGTAGCGGTCGCCGCCGTGATCGTCGGGTTCACCGTGGACGCTGTCGTTGGTGCCTCAGGTCCGGTCGTGGAGGGTGACCTGGTAACCGTCGGGGTCGGAAAAGGTGAAGGTGCGCCCAAATGGGCCAGCGATCGGGGCCGAGACAATCGTGTGGCCATCGGCGACGAGAGCGTCGTGAATCGCCTGGACATCAGTGGCATGGAGCCAGATCGCGGCGCCGATGCCGGGCTGAGCCACGGACGCGAGATCGGTGCCTGGAACGATGTCTCGAAGTGCGAACGCGATCGGGGTCGTCTCAAACACAACGGCGTGGGGCGGGCCCGCCGTTGATCTGACGAGGCCGAGGTACTGCTCGTAGAAGGCCTGAGACGCGTCAAGATCGCGCGCTTGGAGGGAGATGAAATCAGGACCGGTGGCAGGCAATGGGTGCTTCTTTCTCTTGTGTCAGTTCTCTGACATCGACCAATGTATGTCAAAATACTGACATGAGTCAAGACGGAATCAACATTGAGACGTCACTGGGCTATTTGCTGAAAGAGGCGTCGAGCGCCCTTCGTGTTGCCATGGAGGCAGTGCTGCGCCCGCTCGGGATGACCGTGACGCACTATTCCTGCCTCGAATTGCTGGCACAGCGCCCGGGCCTGTCCAACTCCGAGCTCGCGCGAGGAGCGTTCGTGACACGGCAATCCATGAGCGTGCTGCTGCAAGCCCTGGAACGAGACGGGTACGTGACCCGGCCGGCGGCAGCTCGCGTTGGGAAAGTTCTTCCTACACAGCTCACGCCAGGCGGTCGACGTAGCCTCGAGAAGGCGACCGTTTTGGTCCGATCCGTCGAGGTCAGGATGCTGGAAGGAATGACGCCGGAAGAGCAGTCCGGTGCGTACGAAGTCCTACAGAGCATGATCCACGCTCTGCGCCACGACGACGAGAGCGGACCGCAGCGACAAGTCCGGCCGCCCGACCGGATCTAGTACTGGATTGATCTTGCCTGATGCCGGCCGCACCGGCCGCATCGCGTTCTGGCCAGAATTCTTCCGCTCCGCGGGCGCTCGTGGCTAGTCTGGCGGCATGAGCGAAGACAAGTACGCGCGTGGTGAGGATGAATCGTCCGGCGTAGGCGGCTACGTCGGCTTCATCGATTGGCTGAACGGGAAGCTGCTGCCTGTTCTGGGCCCGCCGCCGTTGGGCCCGTACGAGTCCGTGATCAAGAAGGTCGGCGAAGCGGTGTGCCCGGTGTGTGGGCGGCCGATGTGGGAGCACGTCATGGACCGCTCAACGCCGGAGACGATCCTCAACTGCCCCATTGATCACAAGCCAGACCCTTTCGACGTCGAACCCCTGAACGAGCTCGGCATGGACGATCCCCACGGGGGGAACTGACCCACTCGGCGCAATCACCTGCCGGGAACCCGGGTACCATCGGCGAGAAACGGCCGAACGGATGTCGTCCGGTCAGCTGGTCCCGCGGCCGCGAGGCCTGGGTCCGACCCTACTTCTCGTAGGCGACTGTCGTCATCATTCCGGATTCGGAATGGTAGACGTTGTGACAATGCATCATCCACCGGCCCGGGTTGTCAGCATCGAAAATGACCGAGATCGTCTGCCCGGGAAGCACGATCGAGGTGTCCTTCCGGGGACCACCGGCCACATGCTGATAGGTGTGCCCGTGCAAATGCATCGGATGCCACATCGTTGTTGTGTTGACGAAATCGATCCCGACGCGCTCACCGGAACGGATGGTTCGCGCGTTGTCGAGTGGCTTGTCCATATTGAACCGGCGTTTGTCGAGTCCCCAGTCAAAGCCGGCCATTCCGCCCGTGAGACGCACTGTGAGTTGCCGGTCGATTGCCTTGACCGGCAACGCGAACTCCTCAGCGGCGAACAGCTGGTTGGCTGTTCCGACCTGCCCGGTCAGCTCGGACACCGTGACGTCGGAGGTGGGGGCCACGGCCAACGGCGCTGTTCGAATATGAGCAAACCCGCGAGCTTGTTTTCCCTCGGCCTCGGCGACGAAGGGAAAAGCGCCGTCGCCGAGCGTGACGAGCACGTCATAGCGTTCGCCCATTCCCAGGAGGAGGCTGTCGACCTCAACGTGCTCGACCGGGTAGCCGTCCGTGTGCGTAATGGTCATCCGGTGCGATCCCAGGGCAACTCGAAAGGCGGTGTCACCGCCGGCATTGATGAGCCGGATGCGGATGCGCGCCCCCGGGCGTGAACTGAAAGTCTCCGGGTCAGCGGGCGGCCGACCGTTGACGAGGTAGTGCGGATAATTCACATCACCGGCGTGCCCGCGAAGCAGAGATGATCGCGCGTTCTTCAACAGGTTGCGCTGCACGCCACTCGTGCCCTGGGAGAGCTCAGCAAACACCTCGGGGGGCGTGGCGCTCACCCCATCGATCCAATCATCGAGAACGACGACCCATTCGTCGTCATAGGCCAGCGGCTCGTGCGGGTCCTCAACGATCAACGCGCCCATCAGGCCACGGTCGCGTTGCGTGCCAACGTGCGGGTGGAACCAATACGTGCCGGCATTGGGCGCGAGAAATTGATAGTTGAACTCCGACTGGGGAGGGATCGGATCCTGGGTGAGACGAGGCGCCCCGTCCATATCGTTTCGAAGCGCGATGCCATGCCAATGCACCGTCGTGGCCTCGGGCAGTTCGTTTACCACGCGAGCATTGATCAGGTCGCCCTGCGTGGCGCGAATCGTTGCGGCAGGCAGCGTGCCGTAGCTCCACGTCGCCGCGAGTGTGCCGGCCAGGTCCACGGTGGTTTCTCTGGCCCGCAGCCCGACCTCAACGGTATTCCCCGACGAGAGCCGGCGTTTCTCCGCGGCCGCAACGGCAGCGGACTGTGGCGAGAGCAGTTGTGGCTGTGGGCTGCAGGCGGTGAGTGCAAGAAGCGCCGTGGCGGACAGCCCGGCGCCCAACACTGCTCGCCTGGTCAACGCGGCAGGTGATGGTGATGATCCGTGCATGAGTGGCGCATTCCTTCGGACGTTGACGACAAGTCGTGAGCACGAGGGAGCTGCCGCCTCTGCGTCGGATGGGCGAGCAGCACCGGGCCTGACACGACGCCGCGAATCCGACTAGGAGAAGCCTATCGCTGTGCCGTGTGTGCCCGCGCGCTTAACCGAGGGTGACCCCTCGTGCCTGCATGAACGGTTCGGCATCCACCGGAGTGTCGTTGATTCGAGTTTCAAAGTGAAGGTGGCAGCCGGTGGATGAGCCGGTTGTCCCCACCAAGGCGATGGCCTCGCCGGCAGCGACCATTTCGCCCTCGTTGACCAGGAGCTTGCTGCTGTGAGCGTATCCGGTCTGGATGCCATCGCCGTGGTCGATCAGGATCCAGTTGCCGTACGAGCCGTGATAGCCGGCGGTGACGACTTTTCCACTCGTTGCCGCAAAAATTGTCTTGCCGCAGGCAGCCGCTATATCGGTGGCGTTATGGTAACCACCGACACCGCTGACCGGCTTGTTCGGGCGCGATCCGAAGGAGCTCGAGATCGTACCGCGCACGGGCAAGGCCCAGCCCTGGTCGCTGAGCTGGTTCTGGTCGAGACTCGCCCACGATCCAGAGCTGGCGCTGGAGGTGTACGGCGGTGGTTTGGGCGGTTCAGGTGCTGCGGTGACCGTGAATCCATCGCGTTGAACCGGAGCGGGTCCGGTAGTGGTGGCACCGAGGCTTTGCAGGTTGTCGGTGGCAGCCGATGCGCTCGCTGAAGCTGAGACGGTGTCGGGCGCTGAAACGCTGTCGGGGTGGACAGCGAGAGCGGGCAGAGACGCGCTGACGAGGAAAAGCGCGATCATCGCCATCGCGCTGCCGGCGGCGGCTTTTCGGCGCAGCGATACCCGGGGCGGCGCGGCCTGTGTCCTGGTCGACGTTGCAACGTGTGGCGGGCGAGGCGGGCTCAAAGGTGCGCCATGATTCGCCGCCCGGAGTTCCCGCCGGGTCTGGGGTGTCGGCGGAGCGGGAGTGTGCGGTGCTGCTGCGCGGTGACCGGCGCTATCCACGGGGCACCGCGAGGCCGAGGATTGACCGCCGGGCGGGAGAGGGACAGTGCAATAAGAAATGGTTACGCGATTCGCGCATCGTTCATCCGTTCGTTGACAAGATCAGAAACCGAGTGGCCGGGTCACGGCACAGCGCAGCAGCCATCTCATGGCTCTAGCGCAAAATCGGGTCTAAACGCGACGAACTGATAGAAGGGTGAGGCTGGGGCGAGGGACCGGCCACACACTGGCGTGCCGGATGGCGCGCGTTGTGGCCATGGTTGTGACGAGCTGCTGAGTCGCCGCTGTTAGTGCGGTGCGGAGAACCAACGCGACCAGGCTCAGGAGCAGAACGCAGGTCAGGACCAGCCACATGCTGTCACTTGGTGCACTGCCTGCGCTCGAGGACGCCAGTACGGACTCGGGAACGACCGGTGTCGTACCGGTCGCGGCTGCTTGGCCAGCGAGCTCACCGACCGATGCGGATGGTGGAAGTGCCGTTGGGACATCGTGACCCGTGACCGCGGAATGAATGGCTAACACGCCGACCAACAGGGCTGCCAGCGCAAGAAGTGTGATGAAAAACGATAGGGGGGTGGCGGGCGTTGTCGTACGAGTCGCGCGGTTCAGCGACATGCCACCTCCTCCGGAAGGCCCAGTCGTTCGACTGATTGCCTACCCTGTACGGTACCTCACGGTCAGCGAGGCAACCTGAATGCCAGTTTGGACGACTGGCATTCAGGCTGGGCAGCGACCGACGACGGCCTCGGGCCCGTTGCTGCCTAGCTGCTGCGTCGACTACGTCGAATGAGCAGGGTGATCGTCAGGCCGGCCAGCACGATGAAGCCGCCCCCGGCTGCGAGCCCGATGAGCAGGCCAGAGGGTTCGGTCGAGCCTTGATCGGTTGTCGACGCATCGGTTCCCTCGGGTTCAGCTTCGTTCCCGCAGCTGAAGGGCTGCGCCAGGCCCTGGGCTGGCGCAGTGCCGGCCTCTGGCGCGTAATCGAAACTGAAGGTGCCCGAAATGGCATGACCGTCTGCGGAGACGACCTGCCACTGCACAGTGTATTCACCCGCCTCACCGAGGTTCGTGGCGGTCGTGATCACCGCGCCGGAAGGTTCGGCGCAGCCGGATTCGTAGTAGCGCTCGTCGGGGCCGATGACCTGAACCACGAACGCGTTGTCCATGCCCCCGAGGTTCAGGAGCGCATCGCTGAACGTGAGCGCAACCGCGTCGAGCTCGGTGACCGTCGACTCAGCCGCGGGCGAACTCTTGATCAGGGAATCGTGGGCCACGGCGGCGGGTGCCGCGCCCCCCAATGCGATGGCGGCGAGAACACCAGCGGCGAACAGGGCCAGCGACCCTGCACGAAATTTCGCAAGCATGACTAAGCGCGCACGTTCTTGCGACCAAACGCGGCGAACGCGCCGAGACCGGCACCAATCGCAGCCAGCACGAGTGCGGCGATGCTCAAGCCGAGAGCCAAGCCGCCGTCGCCACCGGTGGTGGTCACGGTCGCGGGTTCGGTGCTGTGGTCATCAGTCGTGGCTGTGGCGGCATCGCCGGAGTCGTCATGACCTCCCGAGACGGGTTCGTCATTGACGAAGACGACCGGTGCGGGCTTCAGAGCGGAATCGGCTTCGACCTCGTCTGCCGTCGCGGTCCAGTTGTCGATGGTGCCGTCATCGTAGGTTTGCACGGTCGGGAACGTGAGGCTTCCAACGTCAGGAAGAGGGCCAAACGACACTGTCCATTGCTGAAACTGGCCGGGGGCGATTCCTGCGCCGGCATCCGCTTCGAACACAATTCGGGCGGGGGCCTCGGTCAGCTCGTTGCCGCCGACGGTGACCGGCTCCGGGAGGGTTTCTGTGATGACCTCGGTGGACCATCCCGGGGTGGGCTGATACGAGACGCTAACAATGGGAGCGTCAGTGGGCAGCGTGATCTCCAGCCGAGTGGTCGTTGCAGTTTCCAACTCGTTGACCGCCTTGAACTCAAAGTTTGAATAGCCCCCGGCATCGGCATCATTGGGGCTGACGCTCACATGCGCCGACGCGGCGACGGGCGCCGACAGGGCGAGGGCAAGCCCTGCCGTGACGGCGGTCATGGTGGTTAAGATGCGTCGATTTTTCATGGGGAACTTTCTTTTCAGATGCTGGGCAGGCGGTCGATCTGGCCGCGAGAGAATTGGGGAAGAACAGGGTATCGGCGAGACGAATGAGTGTGTGGCGACGCGGGGCCGTTGTGAGTCAGTCGGCGGGTGCTGTGACCGCAGGTGCTGCGATGATGATTGCCGCACCGATCAAGCAGACGGCCGAACCGATGAAGTCCCACATAGTGGGTTTGAACCCATCGACGAACACTCCCCAGGCGAGGGAACCGGCGACGAAGATACCGCCGTAAGCGGCCAGGACGCGGCCGAAGTTCGCGTCAGGCTGGAACGCGGCGACGAATCCGTATCCGGCCAGTGCGAGCACCCCGAGCCCCGCGAACCACCACGGCTTGGACTCGCGCATGGTCTGCCAGATGAGCCAGGCGCCACCGATCTCGGCGATCGCTGCGATCGCGAACAAGACAACGATCCGCAATGCAGTCATCTGTTCACTCTCTCACGCTTGCATGTCATGGCTGAACTATTTGCAAGGCAACCCTGCGTGCAGGCAGAAACTGCACCCTGAAACTGTGCGGGAGCGCTGCAGATCACCCGCCGACGAGCGCATAGCGGTTGGCCCACGGGCGCACCGACTCTACGGCGGAGCCGATGTGAAAGACAGTCTCATCATCAAAGGGATGTCCAACGATCTGCACTCCGGT
>Ga0307486_1000366_pt1 | contig 43377 bp, 44 predicted proteins | sample CBIW02metaG_FD_203663 | JGI IMG/M metagenome (GOLD analysis project Ga0307486, IMG submission 203663) | Sea-ice brine microbial communities from Beaufort Sea near Barrow, Alaska, United States - CBIW 0.2 | ecosystem: Environmental > Aquatic > Marine > Coastal | place: USA: Alaska | collected... | reverse complement strand
TGCATGACAAATGCACCATAACCCAAGAGCTAAACCAGATTTTTGAACAGTAAAAGTATAGACACAGATCTCAACACGGCTCGATTTCTTCGTCGAGTGAAGAGCCCTGCTTTTGCAGAGATATCCGTGCGGCTGCTTTTGGCCGATAGCCGTCCATTGCGGCAGGCAGGTGTCGGCCAAAAGCATCCATTATAAGTGGCTACGGAATTAGGGGCGATTCAGTTGTCGTTCGGCCATCTTTTTCAGCAAAAGGAAGGTCCGCTCCTTTTCAGCCGTGCTCGCTGACGGCTGAGCTTCAGGGGCGGTTTTTAGCCTATGCCTTCAGTCGGGACATAGACTACTAACGGCCAGTAGTCACTCCCTTTTTTCTATCAAACCAAGGGTGATCATTTCTACAGGGCGTTTGATAAAGAGGTACAACAAAGGCAATACTTCCTCGGAAATTCAATAATTCTGAGCGCCTTTGAAAATCTTATCCTGTGTTTGAAAAAAAATTATCTGCAGTATCCTTTTTTTGCAAAAACAGTCCTCTGCTGATGTGCGTCGAGCACTCGGTCGTATAGATTCGTCACTAACGCAAGCCAGTTCTTGATTCCCTTTTGGTACAAGTAGCTGGCGGCTGAACACCTTTTTCGCACTCCTAGTTCATGCTTATGAAGTTACTTCACACGGAAATGATATTCGGGGTGATTCATGCCCGAATATTGTGATGAGACCTGAAAAATGATCACGATAGTGTCCATGAAAGAGCTGGCCAATCTGAGCTGTAAAAGACTAACAAGCTCCTTCGAGGTGAATTATGCGTAAAAATCTGCCTGTAACCGGTCGTAATTTGGAGCTCTCGCCGGGCGCTAATATCCTCTCCACTACTTCCGCCGAAAGTCATATCACCTACGTTAACCACGATTTCATCAAAATCAGTGGTTTCAGAGAAGAAGAGCTGATTGGACAGCCACACAATATTGTTCGACACCCCGACATGCCCATCAACGCCTTTGAACACATGTGGAGCACCCTGAAGTCGGGACGTTCATGGATGGGCCTGGTCAAGAACCGCTGCAAGAATGGTGATCACTATTGGGTCAGTGCCTTTGTCACTCCCATCAAGAAGAACGGTAAAATCGTTGAGTATCAGTCTGTTCGTACCAAGCCAGAGACTGAGCACGTCGCAGCGGCCGAGAAAGCTTATGCAAAACTAAGGGATGGGAAGGCTCTTGCGGGCAAGCCGTTATTAGGGTTGCGGCTTAAGATGGGACTTGTAGTCTGCGCCAGCATTCTGGTAGGCGTCGTTGGTACAGCCCTGATTACCGGTATGCCTTTGCTTGGCACCGTGCCTGCAATAATAGCCAGTGCCGGTTTGAGCTCAGCGGCCATTATTGCGTTGCTTTCTCCCTTGGAGAAGCTGACGAGAATGGCTAACGAAACTGCAAACAACCCATTGAGTCAAGGGCTCTATACCGGGCGTCATGACGAATTTGGCCAGATCGAGTTTGCGTTACGCATGATGGAGGCTGAAACCGGATCCGTCGTGGGGCGGATCGGTGACGCCTCCGAGCAGTTGCGCAAAAATGCTGCCAGTCTTCTTGATGACATCGCATCAAGCAAAAGACTGACAGCCGAACAGCAGGCTGAAACAGACCAGATTGCAACTGCTGTCACCCAGATGGCTGCTAGCATCCAGCAGGTTGCCAGTAACGCACAAGGTGCCGCGGATGCAGCTGACAAGGCTGACAGGGAAACATCATCGGGCCAGAAACTGGTCACACACACCAGCCAGTCCATTACCGGGCTTGAGGCAGAGATTCGTAAAGCTGCGGAAGTCATTCATCAACTTGAAGGTCAGAGCAATGACATATCCAAAGTGCTGGATGTCATTCGTGGAATTGCTGAGCAGACCAACTTATTGGCTCTCAACGCTGCTATTGAAGCTGCACGCGCAGGCGAACAGGGGCGCGGTTTTGCCGTCGTGGCAGATGAAGTGCGCAGCCTCGCATCCCGCACGCGGGAATCGACAACCGACATCCAGAGCATGATCAGCGCATTACAGGAGCATGCACTTTCTGCGGTAACGGTCATGAGGCACAGCAGTGAACAGGCTAATTTCAGTGTCAAAAATGCCCAGGAAGCAGCTACCGCACTAAACGACATCGGGCTGCGGGTAAACGAGATAACCGAAATGAATACCCAGATCGCGACAGCTGTCGAACAGCAGGGTGCGGTCAGTGAGGATATCAACCGTAGCATCAACAGCATCCGGGATGCCGCCGACATAAGTGTGCGGACAGTACAGAAAAACTACGAAAGTGCTGAGGCAGTCAATCGTCTGTCCGCTGCGATGAACGAGCTGGCGCAGCAGTTCTGGGACAGGCGCTGCTAGGTATATCTCGGCGGGTTTGCGCGGAGTTTGATCGATATATGGAATAGTTGGGGCGATTCGAAATGGAAGTTGTTGTTATCGGGGATGCTGCTTCAGAGCAATGGGTGCGCCGACATGTCGAGAAATTGGGTTCGGAAGGGCTGTTATGCCATTTCCTGAATTGGCAGTGTAACCCGTCGGGTAATTTCGAGCCGGATCTCTGGCTGGTTGATCTTGATGCTTTGGATTCCAGTGGTATGCAAACTCCAGAGTTCTTTGGAAGGCTGCAGGCGGAATTTGCAGGCAAACCTCTGCTCGTTATGGCCGAGACATTTTCTCTCGCACTGGCACAAGCCGCTTTGACAATTGGCGCGACGCGCTGTCTGGAGAAACCGGTTACACCCCGAATACTGCGCGAGACCTGCTTGGGAATTGGCGTTGGAGAGCCTCACCGTGGCGGCAGGGTAGTCGTTCTTGAAGACCGGGCCAGCGTTTATCGTGAGGTTAACCAGGCATTGGCCGATGTTGGGATGTGCAGTGACAATCTGCCTGATGTCCAGGTAAGTATTGTGGCGTTACGCCAATCTCCCCCAGATGCGGTGGTGCTAAGTCACTACCCCGAAAGCCTCAGCTTTCGAGCCGTGATTGAACTCCTACGGTCCTTTCCGAAAATCAGCGCGATTCCTGTTTTCCTGCTCAAAGGAAAAGTTCGACAAACTGACCTCCTGAAGGCCTTGAATGGGCTCGTCGATGTTGCTTGGGCCAATAATCCGGAACAGCTAGCAACAGCTGTCTATCATCGCCTCGCTGCAACCCCGCCAGCGAGTACCACCCGTCACCGCCTCTACGAAAAATTTCATGACTATGAGCAGGAGCGGCGAGCTTTCCATCTGCATGCCATCGTCAGTAAAACAGACCGAAAGGGTAATATTCTGGAGGTGAACGAGAGGTTCTGTGAGATCAGTGGCTACTCTATGTATGAACTGATTGGCCAGAATCACAGAATACTCAAGTCAGGTATTCATCCGCCAACGTTCTATGGGGAGATCTGGGCAACTATCAGCCAAGGTCAAGTCTGGCGTGGGGAAATCTGTAATCGGGCCAAAAATGGTTCGCACTATTGGGTATCTTCGACCATTGTTCCATGCCTAGATCGATCCGGCAGTCCTTATCAGTACATAGCTGTTCGCAAGGACATTACCCACGTCAAGGGCGCAGAGACCCTTATCAGCCAGCAGAGCCAGCTGGCTTCTCGTCTGGGCGAGGCTGGAGCGAAGTTGCTCGATGTCGGCTGGCAAAATGGAGCGCCTGGGCTCCGAGCAGCCTTTGCACCGCTATGCGAACTTTTGCAAGCGGGCAGCATAAGTCTGGAGCTGCGTCAGACCTATCCCTTTGTGAAGCACTGGCCAAGCTCGTTGCCGGCGTCGAACAATATGCCAGCATTGTGGATTCAGATGGATGAAAAGTCAGACCTCGGTAGCGGTATGGACACCGCCGCTCTGATCGAGGCACCTCTCTTGATAAGTGATGATCGGATTGGGGCGGTGGGGCTGTATGGTAACGTCAGCGCAATGGCCGAGACCTTCACTCAATCCGGGTTGATGGAGCTGCTCGCCAATATCCTGGCCGGCGCATTGACCCGTTGGGGGAGGGAGTACGAGCATGACAAGGGGCGGGAACGTCTGCGGATGGCTCAAAAATATTCCAGAATCGGTACCTGGGAATGGGACATAGCGACTGGTGAGCTTTTCTGGACTGAGCAGATCCCCGTGCTTTTTGGTTATAGCGAAGGAGAGCTGCAGACGTCATACGAAAACTTTATCGGTGCCGTCCATCCAGACGATCAGGAAAAAGTGTCTACCGCGATTCGGCAGACGATTGAGGATGACCTGCCATATCGTATTGAGCACAGAGTTGTCTGGCCGGATGGCTGTATTCGTTGGCTTCTAGAAACCGGAGATATTACCCGCGACGAATCAGGCCGGGCTGTGCAGATGCTCGGAGTAGTGCAGGATGTGACCGAACTTCGGGAAGCGGACCTGAAGCTCGAGGGTCAGGCCAGTCTGCTGAACATGCTCCATGACTCCCTTACTGCGTTCGTTCTCGAAGGACGATTCCGTAGCACTCTGGATACCATGCTGGGCAATCTGCTTGAGCTTACGGATAGCGAGTTTGGCTATTTGGCAGAAGTTCTCTATGACGATAATGCGAAGGCTTATCTACGAATACAGGCCATATCAGACATAAGCTGGGACGCTGAGTCATCAGCGATTTATAGCAGGGTAGGCAAAGAAAATTTCGAGTTTCGTGATCTGGACAATCTTCTGGGTGCTTGCATCCGGGAAGGTGGGCCGGTCATCGCAGATCAGGGAGCAGCGGCATCTGCGTTCAGTAGCCTACCGCGAGGCCATCCCGAGATCAGATCCTTTATGAGCATACCCATATATATTGGCCCAGAGCTGGTGGGTACGTTTGCTCTGGCTAACCGGCAGGACGGATACGATGAAAACCTCATTGAGTTTCTTCGTCCATTCACAGCTACTTATGGGGTGATTATAAATTCGCAACGCATGCTGGATATGGAGGAAATCAACCGCAAGAACCTGGTTCGCGCAAAGCGTCGAGCGGACCAGGCCAACAGGGCCAAGTCCGAGTTCTTGGCAAGCATGAGTCATGAACTGCGTACACCCCTCAACGCAATACAGGGTTTTGGTCAATTACTGGAGAATGATTCCGGCCTGGATGACGAGCAGCAAGACAATGTTCTCGAGATCCTCAATGCAAGTCGGCATCTGCTTACCCTGATCAACGAAGTGCTTGACCTGGCCAAGGTCGAGTCTGGCAAATTGGAATTGTCACTGGAGGTCATCCCTGTCCACGATCTACTGGAAGAAACTCTGACTCTGGTCCGGCATTCCGCCCATTCTCGCAATATTAAACTGCATATCAAGGATTCCGCTGGGGCCCAGGTTACTGCTGACCGAACCCGCTTGAAGCAAGCACTGTTGAACCTGGTTTCCAACGCCGTCAAATACAACCGGGTGGACGGTGATGTGGTGATCTCAACAAGGCGACATGACGATAACTGGATAGATATCCGAGTATCCGATACGGGGCAGGGGATTGCACCTTCGCGGATCAAAGAGCTGTTTCAACCCTTCAACCGTTTAGGGGCCGAATTGAGCCATATAGAAGGCACGGGCATCGGCCTAGCCCTGACTCATCGATTGCTAGATCTGATGGGAGGAAGCGTTGGCGTGGAAAGTCAGGTTGATGTGGGCTCTACATTCTGGCTCCGTCTGCCTTTCGGGGAGAATGGCGATACAGTCATTACCAGTGCCTCACCCGTGTTACAGCCAGACAGTCTTTCGGTGGCTGGTGGCGAGGAAAATACAAGAACCGTTCTTTACATCGAGGACAATCCCGCAAACCTCAAATTGATAGCTCGCATCCTGCAACGCTACGATGGTGCTCGGTTGTTGACTACCTCCAGTGGGATGGAGGGGGTGGCCATGGCAAAGGACCAACAACCGGACATTGTGCTGCTTGATATAAACCTGCCGGATACAGATGGCTACAGCGTTCTCAGAAGTTTGAAAGCCAGCGACGATACTGCAGATATTCCGGTAATTGCCCTCACCGCCAACGCCATGCATAGCCAAGTATGCCGTGGCAAACATGCGGGTTTCGATGAATACCTTACCAAGCCTATCAGCGTGGATGAATTGCTCACTACCCTGGATAAATATTTGAGGTGATCTGGATATGTCTGCATTCCATGATATCGATCTGTATGACCAAACCATATTAGTGGTTGATGATGAGCCGGTGAATCTGAAACTACTGGAACGTATCCTTTCTTCTGAGGGCTATCGACATATTGTCTCAATCAGTGACCCTCTGCAGGTGTTGCCGGCGTATAAAAAACACCAGCCAGCGCTTATCCTGCTGGATCTGAATATGCCGATAATGAATGGGTTCCAGGTAATGGAGCAGTTGGCCGAATTGAAGGATTTGATTGCACCTCCCATTGTGGTCCTCACTGCGCAAAGTCAGCAGGATTCATTATTGCGTGCACTTCAGCAGGGAGCCCGTGACTATGTCACCAAGCCCTTTGACCGGCGTGAATTACTTATGAGAGTACGGAATTTTCTGGATGCTCATGTTGCTCACCGGCTAGTGAGACATCAGAAAGAACATCTGGAAGCGCTGGTTAGAGAAAGAACCAGCGAACTTCAGGATACACGGTTGGAGATAATCCGCCGTCTTGGTCATGCTGCAGAGTATCGGGACGAGGAAACTGGTAACCACATTGTGCGGATGAGTAAGATGTGTGCACTGCTCGCCAGCAAATTGGGATGGTCCGAAGCTCAATGTGATCTCATGCTTCAAGCCAGCCCAATGCACGATGTTGGCAAGATCGGCATACCTGATGCCATCCTCCTGAAGCCCGGAAAATTGCAGCCACACGAGTGGGAGACGATGAAGACCCATGCGGAAATAGGTGCGCGTTTGTTGGATGGGAACGAAAGTGATTTACTGACGATGGCCAGGGAAATTGCGTTGAGCCACCATGAGAAGTGGGACGGTAGCGGTTACCCTCTGGGCCTGTCGGGCACAAAAATACCTCTGTCCGGACGAATAGCAGCACTTGCTGATGTTTTTGATGCATTGACTTCACGGCGGCCCTACAAGGAAGCCTGGCCGCTTGCCGATGCGGTTGATCTTATCCGAAATAACCGGGGCCGCCATTTTGACCCCGATCTCGTCGATCTGTTTCTGGCAGATGTCGACGGCTTTGTGCGGATAAAGGATGAATACATTGATTAGAACCAAGCAATCTATGCAGCTGCAAAAGAATTGTCCCGGCGTTGCTACATATTACTCCTCATACCACTGCCGAGTTCAGAGCGCTGTAGTTACTAATCTATTGCGTTACAAGTAGGCCCTGTATTACAGACAAGCCAGCGACTTTCGGCGTTGTCAGCCTGGTCGCGAAGGACTTTTACGTTACGTCTGTTTTTTTCCAAACGAGCCAGAACTGACAATGTGTCCTTCGGGTATTCACCGAAGGCCGCGTAATAGTATTTTGAGAATCGACCCGTGTGTAAAAATCCCCATTTCATCGCCTGCTGCGCAATCGTTGTTTTCTCGGAGTAACCCTGAATTATCGCTTGTCTTGCTTTGATCAAGCGCCGCCCCCTGACATATTGATATGGCGATTGGCCAATATGATCATGCATAAGATAGTGGAGATTTCGGAGGCTCAAGCCTGATCGCTTTGCAATAGATTCGATATCTATTTCGAGCAGGAGCTCTTCGTTTATTAGCGCAATGGCTTTGCAGATGCGGCGATCATCACTGATTTTTTTTCGTGGCTCAGCCGAAGGCAAGCGTCCGGGTCCGATCAATTCAAGCAGCACCCTGTTGAGGTTTTCCAATTGTTTCTGGGCATGCTGATAGTTTTTGAAGAAGGGCGTCCCACCTAAAAACAAATATAAAGCATCTAATAGCTGCGCTTGGCATTGCTCAAAAAAATAGCGATAGCCTCTGCCGGTTAGGGCGTTCAGTTGTATGGCGAATATATGAGTCTCACCTGATAAGGTAGCCCGGAAGTCTTCGTGGGGATCAAGCACGAACGGTTTCCAGGGATCGCATACGTATCGGGAGCTGCCGGTCTCGAAGTCTATTCTGCCCGCAATTGGCATAATTATAGCGGTGGAACTCATATTGACCCCTGAAATGATACTGCTTTTATTCAGGTAGATTCCGACCGCATTCAAACTATGCGATGAAACAAAGGATAGCCTTGCTCTAAATATAGTGTTGGCCAGCGGAACCACAAATTTTTGGGAAATTATTGGTAGATGCGTCCTGTCCTGGAGGGCAGAGAGCCAAATTTCAGGGTCAGATGTGTCTAGCCGTAAAAAGTGCTCAAGCAAAAATTCTTGACTGCTGCAGAGGTCCATACAAATCCTTATAATATGTATGGGTATTATACTGCAAAAATTTAGCTTCTCTTATCCATTTACTGCAGTTTACAGCGTGAAATACGCTTGAGATTTCATAAGTTACCGCAGAGACGGGGTGGAACCCGGCAGCTACTTGGAGATTGAAGATGGCACGCTCGTTCGAGAAGGAGAAGGCATTGAGTGATATGACTTGAGAGCGAATTGCGACAGAAATACATTACTCAAGGCCAGACAATCAAACTTAAATTTTGCATCATCCACGTTTTGATAGAGGCATTTGACTTCGGCTTCTGGCCGGCAGCTTCCGTTTCTAATTGTTTGCATCCTGCCCAGAATGTGTAAAAGCCTTCTTACGCGCGCTAGCCGCTGAAGGCGGGCCTGAAAATCGCGTTCCTACGCGAAATCTAAGACTACTGAATAGCAGATGAATTCCGGATTTTACGTGGTAGCTCAGGCTTGAGTTTTGACTATGCGTTTTTACACACTCTGGGCCAGATGCAGCCATAGCTCTCATACAAAGCTTGGGATCAATCGTAGTGAATCCAGCGTTCCCAAGCACTTTTATCCAGCACTAGATCACTTGAGACTTTGCTGTGCTAAACACGCACATTATGCTCCATATCTGATACTCAATCCTTTCCATTATTGCTCGTTCCCGCTTTGCACCTTAGCAAAACGGTGCTCAAAAAGGCCTGGGCTGCCGATGACCTTTCTCCTTAATTAGCACCTTCGGCTCAATGAGAGTCCTCACGTTACTCCGCCCAAGGGCTTACCCAGTGAAAACGAAGCACCGCTGTGCCTCGAAGACTGATTCATTCCATCGTTGAGCGTTCACCGAATAGGCTGATGGCAGTGCAGTTCTCTAGATGAATCATTCTTTGCTGTTCCTGAATCGAAGAGTATTCTTCTTCGATCCGTCCAGTTCTCATGATCCGCTCAACCTTCGCGATCAAAATTCTCAGCTCCGCATTGACCTGCTGTTCTGTCCGCTGCTTGGGATATTTGCCAGCCCAAGCATCGTCCCATGGCAATTGATCCCAAGCCCTAGCTTCAGTGAGCGACTCCGCGACCTTTCTCAGTTGATCGATTTGATAGTTCTCTAACAATGGATGCTCCCTTGCATAGCCTTTGGGGCGATGCGATTTCTCAGATTGAGCGTGTTCGAGTGGTGGCCGTAATCAGTGAGCTCTTATCCCGGGATGTCCGACCACCGATTTAAAGGCCATCTAGTTCATCAAATCCACCGGTTTGGCTAATCCTTAAAAAGGTGTCGAAACCAATCGCTCATCCTCTGTCCCCAATGAAGTCACGTTATAGCTCGAGGCTCCGCCGTTCTGGTAGGTTGCGTCGGCGGCTGAGGATTAGCCTTCCTGCATAACTTTTGGGATACTCACGTACCCCAGAAACCAAAAAGCCCCAAAAATCACTAGGATAATCAGGGCCTTAGTTTTTCTAGTTTAGTGAAGCCAGGGGGATTCGAATTCAACTATTAAAATACCCCTAGTAATCAAGTTCTTAGGCGCGTTTGGCGCAAGAGTTAGATTAGGTGGCGTCTCAGGATCTTATTTGATTGTATTAACCTTTCAGTCGCTGTCAAGTGACCTATAGCCGCTAAAATCTCTAACCGCGACCTCTTGCGCCCACTTGTTTATTGCAGCGCGATCTTCTTCGCTTATGGTGGCTATCAGCGCAATCTTCTTTGCTCGGTTCTCAGCTTTTATGCGCTCTGCTTCTTCGTACGTTGCCGGTATTATCGTGAATTTCTTCATATCATTACCTGTCTGAGGAAGGTGAGAGCCCGCTGGAGCTAGTTGAGTAACGCAGTCGAGTATAGGCGGCCAGCACTGAGGCACCGCCGGGACGTTAATTGACGATGACACCCAATGATCTAACCTGAATCAGCAAAGGATCAGAAGAGTTGATTTTCATCTGAACCAATTACTCCTCTGAGCGTGCCCGCTTGGCCGGCCCATGAAGGTGACTTAATCTGAAAGGAAAAGAGCCATGCAAAAAAGCGTACTAGGCCGCCACCAACAAGTCTCAATCGCTGTTTCGACGCCGTGCCTGAGTATTTCCGCACGATATACCGGCCGGCCATGCCCTGGTCGCTTTGCACTGCACACCTGCACTTCCATCAAGCCCTTGGCAATCCGGCGCAAAACTATCACTATGCTAGCAACTGCTCACACGCAGTACCCTCTTTGGCGGCATGGATGCCTCGCTTTTCTCGCACAAGCATTCATCCCCCCGCATGGAGGCTCATTGTTTGGCGCTGGCCGCTGGACGATTCGGCCATAATGGATTTAGACCGCGCTCGGCTTAACGTCGGATAGAAAAGATGAAAAAAGCATAACAGATTGAGTTGGCCTGGAAATATTCATACTCTGATCAGATTGTTAAGCCGCGGATTAACAACGCCTTCGGTCTAATCACTGTTAGCCACGATCATAATGAAAAGGAGTTTCTTTCAAGCATGATAAAGCCATATCATTTGTTTATTTCGCATGCATCTGAGGACGAAGATTATGCTGGATGCCTAGCCAAAGCTTTAGAGTGCCTAGGTCTAAAAGTGTGGTTTGCACCCTTGTCGCTCAAAGTTGGTGATAAACTGCTAGATTCGATTAATGCTGGTCTAATGGCATCTGAATATGGCTTGTTGCTCATATCGCCCAAGTACATAGAAAAACAGTGGACTAGCTACGAGCTAGATATACTCCATCGACAGCATATTGAAACAGACAAAAAGCTATTCCCGCTTTGGCACGGAGTCGAGAAGGCACAACTAGATAGTTGGAATCCTGGACTTTCAGGGATAATAGCAATCAAAAGCACAGAGGATCTCGGAGATATATCTAGCAAGATCGCAGATGTAATCTATCAGGGGTGTCCAGTTCGTGGGATTACTCCGATTTATGGAAATCCTCAATGGCGCTTCTTACAAGGCTGCGGTGAACTTTTAGCGAATCAAGAGGATGGCGGCGCCTTCAATCTGTTCGAAGCTGCTGAATTTCCCGAAGGTCATTTCCCTCTCTACGTATACAATCGGCCACATTCCCGTGCAGAAATTGTACTTGCTGTTGCAAAGGCGCTCTATTACGGTAATCCTGATGTAATTTCGGTTTCGAAAGCAGTGCGTGTTCGAATGAAGAAACTATGCAAGGAACACGGCTTTGATCTCGATGCCCCCGGCTTTGATCCAGCAGCTTATGGCTAACAATCGGCTGCACAGTGACCTATTTTCCGCCGCTTCGCGGCTCCAAGCCGGCGCGTGAGTCGGGCGTTAACACATGCCAGGTAGGTGAATTAGTTGATGGGTTACAGTTTTTCCAAGTACGTTAACTTCTATAACGATCAATATGAGGAATTATTCGTTAATGATCTGAGTAATATGGAAAAGGTTTTAGCTGATTTTGAGGAAAAAATTAAATATCATCATCTCCAGCATGAGAAGCTTAACGATGATTCAAGTATTTATAAGCTGGTTTTAGTTAATGAGTCGGATCGATTTGTTGACGCTATCGCATTTTTCGAATTTGATGACGCGTTCTCTCTTGTCGGCCTGGTTGTTTGCACCCGGAACGCAAGAGATAGTAAACAAAACGAATTTGTCTATAGCGTTGGATATTGCGTAAAAGAAAAGTACCGAGGAAATGGTGTTGCTGACAGGCTTGTTGCTGAGAGCATTCTGGGATTAAAGTCTTTTTGGGGTTCGTCCGGCCCTAACTTAGACATTGGTCCCGACAATTCTTTCAAGTATACGCTTGAGAGTGTTGTGGCACAAAAAAATGAACCCTCAAATCGGCTTGCAAAAAAGCTGCTTCATTCTGGTGGCGATGTGGTTGTCGCTAAAGAGTATCGTAGTCAAGAAATATCCAATGTTTATAGAATGTCGATATAGGACTTCGGCGGGTATGTTAACAAGTTGCTGCACGCGGAAAAATCACTCACTTTGCGCCTAATTTGACGGTGAGCAAAGCGTTAGGCCGCTTTTGACAACGAGGGAGAAAGTCTTATGGGGAATGAACATGACGATGTCGAGTGGTACTTGATCTAATCGAACAGTGGCTCGGTTCGCGGTGGCAGTTAGCTTGAGGCGACGTAATTCCTTAACAAATTTTTTCAGACGCACTTAGGATTATTGTGACTAAGCAAATGACTAAACAGTTTTCAGAATCACCAATGACCACCATGCCGAGCTTTGTAGATCCTTTTATCAGCGCAATTTCGATGGTAAAGCCTGGCGATAATAGAGAACCTCCTGGCGACCACTGTGGTACCGGTTTTTTTCTGATCGTCGAAGGCGAACGGCTTATCGTCACCTGCGAGCACGTCGCAAACGTTGACCCAGAAAACACTCTCGTCATGGCACAGTTTGGCGCGGAATTCGCAATCTAGATCCCTGGGATAATCTTGACGATTTAGCATCCAATTGATATTGGGGCCGCATACCTGCCCGAGGAAAATTGGAATAAAACGCCACATACTGAATCGCCCCCAGTATTCTAGCCACTGTGACAAGCTTTATCCCGGTTCGTCACTCTGATCCTAGGTGGGTGTTCAGGCCACTGTCTCTGGGTTTGATCGCTCAAGATGAAATCCGGTATCTCTTCCATTCTGTCGGCGGCATGTTTGATTCCGCACTCCCATACGACCAAGACCCGCCATCCAAGACCTGCAAGAAGACGCCGCTGGTCTTCATCCCTCTCAACGTTTCGACTCAGTTTCTCATGCCAGAAGTCTCGGCGAGTTGCCGGAGAGGTTACGTAGAAGCAGCCTGGATGCCTGTGCCAGAAGCAGCCATGAACGAAAATGGCCACGCGATACTTGCTCAATACCAGATCAGGGGAGCCGGGGAGATCCTTTCGGTGTAACCTGAATCGATAGCCCCGCGCGTGCAAAAAGCGTCTTACCGCAAGTTCAGGCGCCGTGTCCTTTCCACGAATGCCCGACATCATTCTGGAACGGGTTGCACTGTCGACAATGTCAGTCATTATTTACTGTCTTCAATGAAAGCATGATTTGACTCCTTGGCGTCTGAGCTATCGATCATGCCGGGAGAGCTATCTCCAGCTGCGGCCTCTCTTCATGTGTCTTTTCGCGTGCAGCAACGATTCTGTCTTTCATCAGGCTCGCCACCGCTTCGAATACAGGTACGGCAACCGAGTTGCCGAACTGCCGATACGCCTGGGTATCGGACACTGGAATAATGAATGAGCTCTCTCCCGGTTTGTCGAAGCCCATCAGGCGAGAGCATTCCTGAGGGGTCAGACGGCGGGGGCGGTTCAGCTGGTTGAGTTCATGTCCGAATTCAAGAGTGTCTACGAATCCCCGGTCGACCAGAATTTCCGAGCCGTCCTTGTGATAGCGGGCGGACAACGTGCGTGCCACATCCTCAGGTCCCGTCAGACCAAATCCGAAGCCATTACCTTTTGCGCGATGCTTTGCGGCATACCGATACAGGTAATCCCAGAGTTTAGGGGTCAAGATGTATTTTTCATCCACTACAGGGGCAAGCAGGTCTCCGAAGGTGGGTCGCTCTGCAGGATACAGCTTCCTGATATCCCGTAACGTGAAACCCTGATGGAGATTTAGATCCCGACGGAATCCGACCAGAACGATACGCTCCCGGTGCTGCGGAAGGAAGTTCCGGGCATCGATAACCTTGGGATCCCAGCCTTTTGCCGCATCAACATCAGCGACCTCGTATCCCAGTTCATCTAGTGTCTCGCAGATGATCCTGAAAGTATTGCCCTTGTCATGACTCTTTAGATTTTTTACGTTTTCCAGAAGAAAGGCAGCTGGCCTTTTGGCCGCTATGATGCGGGCCACGTCAAAGAACAGAGTGCCTTGGGTGTCGCATTCAAACCCATGCTTCCGCCCGAGCGAGTTTTTCTTCGAGACACCAGCCAACGAAAACGGCTGGCAAGGGAAGCCGGCCAGTAGTACGTCGTGATCAGGTATCTCACTGTCGATGTTCGCGTACGCCTCATCCTCCGTCACTTCCATCTGGTCAGACAGCGTCACGGAGCGGATATCTAGGTTGAAGGTGTGACGCTCGGGATCACAGTAGTGATTCGCCTTGTAGGTACGCACTGCGTACTTGTTCCACTCGGAGGTAAAGAGACATTCCCCTCCAATGGATTCAAAGCCCTTGCGGATGCCACCTATACCAGCGAAGAGATCTATAAAAGTAAACGAGCGGGGTCCCGATGCTGGTTTGGGCAGCAATGAGAGAAGATTTTCGTATTCCGCATGAGAAAGCTTTGGTGACGCCTTTCCCTTACTCCATCTGTTGATCGTCTCACGACACCAGGTTCCGGGACTGACTGTATTAAGTTTCTCTGCCAGTTGGCCCTGATCGTAAATTTCGAGGAGCTTCTGCATCAAAGCCCAGTCGTCGTTGAGCAAGTGTGCCTTGCGGGAGGGCGAAAGCAGAGTGCTGGTGTCAGTGGTCATGGCGTTTCTCTCTGGGTCAAACGTGTGACGGTCTGTCACCATTCTATCCCAGAGAGATCAAAAGTAAACTATGAGACGAAAAAATACTGGTTGAGTATACAGTAAAATAGAAGAGGGGCAGTGAGGCCGGATATAGTTTCCAAAAAAGCGACCAATACAGCGAATGAGCCAAATACAACTTCAGTCGCACACCGTTGAACTTCTGCGCGACTTGTGGGGATAAAAAAGCGGAGCTTTTTAGTGCCGACCTTCTTAAAAGTCGGGATGCATTGCTTTTATATGGGCACTCAGCTTCTCTCTGAGCTCCTTACGGTTAATGCCGGAGTGTTGTTCGCGATGACATCGAGGACAAAGCGCAGCGGTGTTCTCAATGGAATCAGCACCCTTCTCTGCTAATGGCGTTACATGATGCACCTCAAGGTAGAACGATGAGTCTTCCCGTTTGAAAAGTTCGGCTTCGCAGGAAGGCATCTCACATTTATCTGCCGCCCGCCTTAAGGTGGTGGCTATCACCTCCGGAGAGCGGATATATTCCGTACGGGTGACCTCTCTGACCTCGGGATCTTTCGGTGCCTGGCGAGCGCGTTCATAAAGGAGCTTCGAGGAGAGGGATGACATGACCCGCAGGTGAATCTCTTCGTCGGACAGGTTGGTGATTGTGGCGGGTTTGATAGCGAACAGTTCTGTCCCTATATGACCGATCAGGACCTCATCACCGGTACTAAGCCACTCCCTGATAAATGTCCGTCCCATTCGTGTCTCGGGTACTCGTTTGTTTTCATCACGAAGCGCCTCGTACAGTGAGGCTTCTATGTTGCTTTCTGTCTCAAAAGGCGCTTTCAAGCGGACAGAGCTTCCCTCGCTTATCCCTGACTTTAGCTCTGTAATTCCAGCGCAACGGAAAACCTCCAACTGCCGTTGGTTTACCACGTAGGCGGATTTTTTCTTATCCGTGTTGGTTACGGTTTTGATGCCGTAATTGTCGAAAATCGCATTCCAAAGCGCGTCGCGCTGCTGATCGACCGGTTGAGAGTTTGTTTTCATGTTGTTTACGGTAATTCCAGAGGGTCTCATTGTCCATCCAGCTCTCTAATGGATATCATGAGGCGTAACCTACAAGGAATGTTTACTCGAATGGAAAATCTCAGCAAGCATTTCAAAGGTGTAGCTGCAAAATACCTCTCGGCTGTCGATGCCACCCCTCGCTCGCACCAACATGAAATAGGATCAAACGCCTTCGTCCGTATTCTTGGCAATCCCGGAAGCGAAAAGGTTTTCTTCGAGGGGGTCTTTCTTTATTTCGATGATTCAAGTGAAGAGCCCCTCAGGGCCAACGGAGTTCTTACATGGTACGACACCCGATTAAAGCAGCTACATCGGAATCCCGAATACCGGCTTTACTATCGTGAAAACCCAGTAACCCAGAGAATGCAGGAAGGTGATTTCTGCGTCATTGCGACCTTGCCGGACGGTACGTTGATGGTCGTCATAAGCCCCAGAGGCTCGACAAGCGAACAACAGGTCAGGTGGTTGTTCATTATAGATCAGTTGCCGCTGAAGGGTTTTGAGGTCCATCAGGTGGACGACAGGCGTGGCCTCAGTGTTGTCGAAGCCATGATACTGGAGGAGCTGGGGATCGAAGTTCGCAAGGATGACGATGACTGGTTGGGGCGTATCATTGACCGATTCGGTTACAGGTTTCCGGTCACAGCGGAGTTCAGTAGATACGCGAGGGAGACGTGTGACTGGAGTGGATGCGCACTTGAGGATCCTGATGCGGCTCTGGTGGCCTGGATTGAGCATGAGGAGATGCTGTTTCGTACGCTGGAGCGTCAGATCGTTCAGGTACGACTTGATGAGGGTTTCGCGGACGTCGAAAGTTTTATCAGTTTCTCCCTTAGTGTTCAGAATCGGCGGAAATCCCGGGTTGGGCACGCACTCGAACATCATCTGGCGGCTGTCTTCCTTGCCGGCAAGCTCCCATTTGGAAGGCAGGTTGTGACGGAGAACCGCGCAACAGCTGATTTTCTGTTCCCGGGCCAGAAGGAATATGACGACGTTACATATCCGAGTGAAAAGCTTGTGATGCTGGCATCGAAGTCAACCTGCAAGGATCGCTGGCGCCAGGTGCTTGCGGAGGCAGGCAGAATCCAGCCCAAGCATCTGTTCACGCTTGAACCTGCTATTAGTCCCCATCAGACCGCAGAGATGCAGGCGCATTGCCTGCAATTGGTTGTGCCGGCCCAGTTGAAAGGGTCATACACTCCTGCACAACAGCTATGGGTGCAGGATCTCAGCTCTTACATGGATTTAGTTCGGTCAAGATTTGCCTGAATCCCGGCAAGATTAAATTTGACCTTCGGGTTAGCGCCTTCACGTAAACTTCTATTTTTTGTAGGCCAGTGATCCTATTGCTGTCACCAAGAGCTTGATCATCGACGGTTGCGAGCGATCTTGCTTTAGAGTCTAACGGGTGTCTATAAACGCAGGCGAGGCTCAGCAATATCAGCCCGGATTTTACAATTTGACTGGGCAGACATTGCGGGATGTGGTTGAGATGATGGATTCCAGAAAGCCATGCTCGCATGGAATAAGAGCTTTGTTTGATGTCAAATGGTAGCCGCTTCGCGAATGGGCGTTGTCAAAATCGCTCGCATTACTCGCGCTTTTTTGGACATTCTGCACATCACTGAAGTCGGCTCACATTCGTTCGCCACCTTGCACGTGATTGTGCGCATGTCCACAACGCACCCATACTCGATTATCGAGTATGGGTTAGAGCAAGGCGTACCCGATGAATCGAGTACGCCCCCGTTGTTTTGACATCAAATCTTAGCCGGAGACGGCTCTGCCGCTCCGTATAGGCGACCTGGCCACAAAGCAAATCTAGCCGCTGCCTGGCGAAGAGTTTTGCTGGTGCGCTTCAGGTAGCCCGGTCCTCGCACCTCGGCACACTGTGACTCTGATCCATTTCGGGACTCCCCCAAGCCATTGAAGCTACCTACCGAATGTCCTGATTGTGGATATTTTTCATGAGGGTTTGGATGATTTATTGATTTCTGTAAGCTCGAGTTCAACACGAGCCAGCAGACTCTGGGCATCAGTATTGGCATCGGTCCGAAGATAGCATGCTGTAAGCACCGTAACTGGGTGGACCCCGAGGATCGAAGATATGGCGTCCAACTTATCAACTGTCGGGCTGTATACGCCTCGCTCCAACGTGCTGAGGTAGGTCCTGCTGCTGATGGAAGAAAAATCTTCCTGGGTCAGATTTTTAGCGGTGCGAATTTTTCGCAGAGCTTCACCAAAAGCTTTCTTGAGTTCCATGGGCCTATCTTTGTCTGAACGTGGATAAGCTATCTGGCCATTGCGAATAGTATACTGCTACAATGTATACTGTTCATTTGCGAGGGCAGGTCAATGGTCGAAACGCAGAATTTGCAAGGCAGGGTGCTGGATTTCGATTTCAGCGCAACCAAGCGGGGGAAATGGTCCCTGATCAACCACGACTCCTGGACTTCCTGGATTCATGTTTCGTACCTGGATAAAAGCGAGGACCAATCACTTAAGGTTTTCATGACTAGCGATATGGAGATCGTGAAGGAATTGCTGGAGCGGAACGAACATGACATTGAGATAAAGTCCTTCCAGATTATGTTTCCTAGCAAATTTCCAGACAATCCTGGTTGGGGTATAGCTGAGATATATGAGTTAACAGAAGAAAAGACGAAGAAAAACGTTGTTTTCCATAAGTTTTATACCCATTACGGTTTTCAACGAATTGGAGGGCCTGCTCGGCTTAGTGATGCTGATGTTCGTCACAGCGAGCAAATTATTTTGTACTATGTTGCGGCGCCCAAGCATCCCAGGCGTTATTACCCTGATCGGTGAGCTGACGTCGCACAATTGCAACGCCTGCCGGTTTGGCAGGCGAATGCAGACCCTTTAACCCATGCGGTTTGGGCCTTCGCGCTCAGGCCGATAAATCATGGATTCAAACCGACTCTTTCCAGCGGGCTTGACCCTGTCCCGTATTTTATCAAGTTGAGCATCCTGGGCTGGTGAAACTTTAATAGCAGACGCATCTCCACGCCTCCTGTCCCCATAGACAGATACCGAGCTGGTGGATTGATGGCCCATTATATAGGCTACAACCCGAGCGCCTTTGCCTGAAGCCTTCAGGTTTGAACCCACTTGGTGTCTCATTGAATACAGTGTAGGGACGGCATTGCGTCGAGGCCACAACTTGACACCTTCATCGCGCAGCCGATGACGAATGGCGTCCATAGACTTATCTGATTGGTTTAGGATCATCAGGCACGCTTCAATGATCGATAAGGTACCTGCGTCATCCACTGTCAAGAATCTATCGGCGCCTCTAGTACTAGCGTGGCTTTTCTTGGCACCCATAATGGCTATTATGCCGTCTTTAACCCTCATCTTCTTGAGCTCTGCAGGCCGCGCTCCTGTGAACTTGATCAAAGTCAGCGCCGCCCATTCTTCGTGGTGCTGCTTGTCGAGGAGATGTGCAGCGATCACTGCGTAATCCTCATCCGAGAAGTGTTTCGCCCTTGGCGGCTGTAGCTTTTTCTTTATCGGGCTACCCGGTGCGGTAACGGGGTTCTCTATCTCAAGAATCGACCGCGCTGCATCGGAATATTCTCGTTCAGTTAAATCAAATGCTATGGCGTTTTTAAGTCTTCGAAAATAAGCGATGCTGAACTGAGGTGCCAGTTCCACAAGTGTCTCTGTTATTGTGCGGCGTGTAAGCTCTTTGCCTTTCATATGTTGAGTAAAAAAATGCGCACAGAGTTTTCGATAAGCATGTTTCGTGGATTCTTGCATGGGATTCACCTGTTTTTATTGTTTTAGTGGGTTAACGCGAATAACTTTGCCATGTCGTAAACGACATGGCAGTGATGGGTGACTTTGCTCTATAGTTTAGTCGTCGGTCTGCCTCGTTTACGGCGCCCAGCCTGACCGAGGAGAAGGATTTTATAGTTCGACCATTTGATTTGGCTTAAATCAAGATTGTAAGTAAGTCCGAGCTCAATTTGCTCAAGCATGTATACGCTAAAAGGCATGGAAAGATAGTGTTTCGCTGTTACATCTGAGGAACCGCTGCGATGTCCCAATAAATACGCAATGATGCTCTTAGGAATGCCAGAGTTTTCCAACCGTAACGCAAACGTGCGCCTAAAGCTTTTAAAGTTCCAGCCACCTTCTCTAGTATGTGAGCACCGTTCACCGATATAACCGGCACCAGTGCTTGGACCGCAAAAAAAACGACTTGGATTGCGAGAGTAAAGGTGAGTTGGATGATACGTCAGCTCTGGAAATAGCAGGGCGTCTTCGCCTTCTGCCTGGCGTCGCTCCAATACGAAGTCCAGAAACCCCAAATCTTTCAAGGCAGAGCAGATGGGTATCTGTCTGCGGGACTGATCGTTCTTAATCGACTTCTGGTGGCCGTGATCGTTGATGCTGATCAGGTCGACACCATGTGCATCTTGAATTATGTCGTGCACACGCAGTTGGCACAGTTCGTTAAGGCGGCCGCCCGTGAACAGAGCTAAGGGCATTAACCAGAAACGATATGAATGAGCATCCTGATCTACCTTTTGAGCAGTCTGGTACGGCCAGCCGGAAAATAAACTGGTGAGGTCAGCGTCAGAAAATGGCTTTGAAATCTTCGATTTCTTTGTCCTCGTCGCCTTGATCTTGATGGGCTTTGATATGAGGTTTTCGGTAAATGCCTCATTTGCTATGCGGTTGAAGAGGCGGTAGTAGGTTTCAACGTTTGTACCTTGACTTGCAGACCGCTGGTTTTTTCGCAACATCAAAGGCAGTTCTGCTTTTAACGTGCGCGTGGCCTCCTCGTCGAGTTCGCTGACTTTCATGTCAGGGCGCTCGCCAGTGAGTACTTTGGAAAGCTTTTCAAAGCGCGAAGTAATCATCATTTTCGATTTGGGTGAATAATGCGTTTCGCCTAAGAACCGACTAAGTACAGTCTCAATATATTTCGAAAGAAGCGGAGACTTCTTGGCTCTATTGATTGACTCGATGACGGCTGAAAGATGTGCCAGGGCAACGTTAAGGCTTTCTTCATGACCTGGTTCGCAAACCAAGTTTAATCCGGTTGAAACCGGTATTGTTATTGTAGTATTCACGATAACTCCTCATGTGTGAGTTATTAGAATACAAGTTTAAGCAGCGTTGTAAACTAGACAGCGGGCTGGTTTCGGTTATGGTTTTAAATTAGTTTTTTATTGGCAACTTGCCAATAGCAATAATACAGGCGAAGAGTTTTCGCCTGTATAAAAGTTTCGCTTATTGGTTATTCAGTCGATAGATCTGCGAGGTCTACCCGTACTAAATGCACCCTGTAGTTCTTGTAGCGCAACATAGTGCTTATAATGGATATGCTCGAGTAAGACCCCATAGTCCACTTTATCGATCTCCTCTTTTAACACCGCTGCTGGATAGACATCGCCGTAGCCGCCGGTCGTTGTCTTATCGGCGTGACCCACCAGCGTCTTAACGATCAACATATCGAGTTTTTGTCGCCGGAACTGCTGGATGAAGGTGTGGCGCAAGCCATGAAATGTCAGGTGGTCGTCTCCGAGTCCGCACAAGCCGAGGTAACCAGTGTTTCTTGAGGCGCCCAAGAACCACTTCGAGGCGACATGGCTCGTAGCAAGCGTGGTGGATGTCGTCACGTTGTCGAACAGTTGCGCAGTTGGGTCTTTGACGGCCGTACGTCTGCTTTCAACGAACTCAAGAAAGCCCATGCTCAGCAGCGCATGATGCACTGGTATCAGCCGCTCGGACTCCTGAGTTTTCAGCTGTCTGTCGCCAGTGCGGCTGATGTGGATGACCCAAATATTTTCTTCCAAACGTACATCTGCCAACTGCAATTGGCACAGCTCGGCAAGTCGACACCCAGTGTATAGGCCGAGTAATGGGAGCCAGAATTTGAAGTCATCCAGCCTCCATTTGGGTGCGGTATCAAGCGTTAGAGCGGGGCCCTTCAAAAGCGCCGCTACCTGTGCTGGATTGTAAGTACGCTTGCGAGGCGCTTCAGCGCCTTTGATTTTGAAAACCAGTCCTTGGGCAATGTCGGTTTTTAGAAGGTCATGGTCATGCGCGTGGCGGAACACGGCTCGGATCAACTCGAAGAACTTCTTGACCGTCCTCGGGTGGAGCGATTCGACCGTCGGGTCGTCCATTAACTGTGCCAGCGGGGCGTGCCTTAGGGTGGCGAGCTTATTCCGGTTTTTTGGATAGTCGCGAATCCTCTCGCGCAGGGCGACCATGTCAGCTCGGGTTAACGTTTTGATTGACCGGTGTCCGCCTAATAGCTCGGACATGGCTTCCAGGCGAGCGTGGACAGAAATCCGTGTCCTGGGATTTCGCCATGCCCCTTCCTTGAGCTGCGTCGACTCATAATGATCAACCAGTTGTGAAACCGTCATGCTGTCGGGATCAATGGTTGCCGGACTGACAGCTGAAAATCCGCCATTTACTTCGTTGATCAAAGACTCAAGCTTCTGCCGTTTCTCTTCCGGGAGGATACTGCCCAGTGCGGTTAGCAACGCGATGGCTGCTGGGTCAAGGGTACTTTGCTGGGGATCTTGGGTTCTGGTCGAAGGCCTATGGGGCAACGATTCGAGGGGTGGAAGCCCGCTTGTTGTTAGCCGAACCACCTCGTTCATCTCTGCCATAGCTTTTTCATATGCACCGTCCTTGCACTCGCTGTGACAATGGCGGACCAAAATGGAGTCTAAGCGCTGGCCGAGGCGCACGCATAGCAAATAAGCGAGAATGGGGCTGGCGGTTTGGAGCGACAACTCGAAATTTGCTTTTGTCGAGCCGCCTGTATTGACCTGTTCCTGCGTGAGAACAAACACACCGCAGGGCTTCTGGACGAGCTTGGCTTTGCCAAGCCGACGCATGGGATTTCGCGTTGTGTGCATGCTGATATGCATATTGAGCGCCGTAAGTGACTGCGGCAGCCAGGACGGCAGATACTCGAGGCCTGCTCCTTTGTCGGGGCGGGCGTAGCTCAGATACTCATATAGCGCCATGAGAACGAACGCGCCGTCCCAACCACCGTTGAACCATAGCTGCGGGTCGATTTGTTCCAAGAGCCCAATGGCTGTCAGGATATAAATTGCTGCGTCAGTGGCCGCGCCTGCATCGGTGGTGCCGAGCGGCCAATCCAGGCGATGCCAGTCAAAACGACTAAGCGTCGTTAGTTGCTCGCTGGGTTCGAGCATGAAGACAATCTCGCCACCTGGGTTGGTCCTGAACAACGCTTCGCCGCTCTCGGACAGCTTCTTAAGGCGTTCGACTCCTTTCTTCATGCTCATGCGAGCCAATTCGGCGGGATGCGGGAAGGTGGTCCAGATCTGTCGGGCAAGCTTCAGCTGCGCTTGAACTGTTTTGTGCAGGAGCTCGATCTTGTTGGCGATCTGGTCGATTTCGGCAGGGCTTGGCGCGTAAGAGGTCTTACCGAGACTCTTGAGAGCTTGCTCAAGGTAGGCGCACAGCTGTCGTGCCAAAGGCTCGTCACGGCCGAGGGACCAGCGTAATTGACGCGGCAGTGCCTTATGGCTCGCCAGGTGTTTTGGAAGGGTGTAATAAAACTGGAAGCCTGCGTTTTCGGCGAAAACGAGGTGAAGCTGTCGTGCAGGAGATTTTTTGTAGGACATGGTGGCATACCTATATGAGTTCAGAGTTGGACTCTGAGCACACACCTACCACCGGTCCTACCACCAACCCCCTGATTTACAAAGGATTGATGTCTTAATTGGTGGGCCGGGGTAATCTGAACAGGGTCATTAATGTACTGATATTAATAGAATTTGGCGGGTTCAGTTTTCGCTTGGAATACCTTTTGGAATCTGAATCTGTGATTGGCAAGGGGGTGGTGCCTTGTGATGCAGCAATTCTAACCGGGAATTGAACTGAGAACCTTCGTTTGCTTCTTCACATCTCGTTGAATGATACGAAGTTTCTCATTGACCTGTTCATCAAGCTCCTCGATTTCGCCGTCGAATGGCGGTGCGTCACTATCCATTGATGTCTTCCACATCTCTAGCGCGAGAATGTGTGAGCGTAGCTGCTTATGCAGTTCGTCTACCTCTAGGTTCTTTATTTTGAGCTGGTGCTGCAAGCCCAAGTGCTCGTAGGTCCACTGTTCTATTTGTTTTTTGTGCTCGAACATCCATTTTTCTCGAGCTTCTGCCAGGGCTTCAGGGGTATTGATCAGCAATATTGAGACGGTCTCGGATGGGCTTTTTCCAATTTTTCTTGTGAGCTCATCCAGGGCCCTACAGGCTTCTAGGGAGAGGTTGAATCTCTTCTCTTTGTTTTTTTTCTGTGAGCGGCGTTGCCTTAAATTATTCTGTAGACGTGTAATTATTTTGCTGCATTTATTTTTTTGTAGGGCGTTAACCCACGCCTCTACGGTTCTGCGTACATTAGCTTTTTCGGTCAACTGGATGCCTGTATTTTTGATGCAGCTCCGCTCCAGATCGTTCGCTCGCCTTTTCAGGTATTCTGTAGCGTAATAGCACTCATTCTCATCCCTAAGCCACTCAATCTGCTCAGTCACTTACTGCTCCTCGACATGCCGGATACCACTGCTTTTCTAGGGATTTAGTTTCCATTGGTTGCTTTTCCAGTATAGCGTTATACATAACGTTATCCATAATGCTATACATAACTGTTTTTATAAAATACCCTATCTGGAAAGGAGATAAGTGGCGATCTATCCATGCTTGAAAAATTGATAGGAATTAATGCTGAAATTTTAAGCGCAAATGAAAAGCTCGTATTACTTGTTTTTTTTGCAAATTTTGAGAAGCGCTGGACCGGTGCAATGACGCTTGCTTCCCTCGCCGAGCAATTGGGTCTGAGGGCGAGGTTAGTGGCTTCAGCGGTGCCTTTGCTACTGGACGCAGGGTTCATAAAAGCGAGAACGTGTTATGGGTCATTTGGTAGGCCGTTGCGTGAATTCGCTGTCAACGAAGTAAAGCTTCGTGCGTTACCCGAAGCCAGAAAGCTTCGTCGGGAAAGCATTATTTCTTCCGGTTTATTCCTTCAGTCCCCCACGATCAAGGCTTCAAGATTGAATTGGTCCCATCAGCTGCAATCGTTAGATGCTGATGAGTACTCATCTGAAAGCGGTGAAGCCGGGTCCTCGATTTCACCTAAGGTTCGGCGAATGATTGAGGGTCGGAAAGGATATTTAGATGCTTCTGATGTATTGCTGCTCGCGTTGCTGCTCGCTGTGTCTGACCAGATGGGAGTGGTAAAGGGATGGAGCTTTAGGCAGATCGCTGCTGCCATTGGGGTGACGCAGCTAGCAGTCAAGGGCCGGCTGAAAAAGCTGGTGAGACATCGGGTTCTTCGTCGTGTGATTCCCGGTGTGGCAGCCCCAATTTTTCAACGTAAACTTGAGAGCGTCATTCTGCTCAATACGAATCACCCGTTATTCTCATCCACTGGGCGTAGGGTATCAGCGGTCATCAACCGCCTTATCGGCAGTGAGGCCGAATGGGGTTTTGTGGCTAGCCTTTTGATAGATTCTAGAAGTAATAATCCCCTCTATTACGGTCGGGAGGTGATGCTATTGCGAACCCTTCCTTTTCATGCATTCGAGCAGTTGGAATTCATGTTGCTCGAGCTTGCGAGCAAAGGGTTCGAGTGTGCGTTAGCCGAGGGGAAGATTGATCGTGCTTCACTCGAGGTTGATGCGAAAGCGGATATCGCGCGCGTTATGCGGGGTTATGACGATGGATCACTACGTTCTGACTTGGTCTCGGAGTTGATAGAGGGTCTGGCTTTTCTCGTTTACCTGCTGGTACAGGAGCTGGATGGTCGGATTAGGCCTCTGCTTGCTGAGCTAGGGGCGCGAGATAAGGTCCTAATGCTACCGGGCAATATGGCCCAAGGTTATGAGTATATTGGAGTTCTCGTATTTCCAGCTTTAGAGCCTCGAGGTTTCGCGGTTGAAGGCTATGGGGCTTGGGGAGGGGTTGTTCTGAATGAGCAAAAGATTTCACTAACTGCTCTTGAGAAGGCAGGGCTTGCGGCCAAGGTATAGTCTGCCTCGTTTTTTTTTACTACTGCCCCCCATCCTCTGAGCCAACAGAGGAGACTGCTCATGAGGATCATACGGCTGCGTGATGTGATGAGCGCAACGGGCCTAGCCAGGTCGACAATTTACAAGTACATCAGCGAGAGCGCCTTCCCAAAACCAATATCTCTGGGTGACCGCTGCGTCGGCTGGATCGAGAGCGAAGTCCAGGACTGGATTTTGGAACGAATCGAGGAGCGGGACCAGCTCAATTATGTTGTCTGACAGGGGCACCACGGCACTGCGTCGTGGTGCTCCTGTGCCGTTTCTTGTCACGTCGGATACGGTCGCGAGATCAACTAACTCGTCATTGTCGCGACACGCCAATTTGCACGTGCACAGCGTGAATTTTTCCACAGAACGCAAGCCAGGCTTGGCATTTGTATCCGGGCCAAGGTGGGATCAATTTATATACTGGTTGGCTAGCTTTTCCTTCAGGGCTATTTACTGCTCCTCTACCACCAGGAATCGCAAGCAGCACCAGAGGAGAACGCAAGAAATATACCTGACTATATTTGTAGGGTTTTAGTCAGGGTAGGTAAAAAAAAATATTAGCAGGGACTGGTATGTCACTCACAAAGGAGACATACCATGTACTCAGCCATCACTACCTCATCTCCAGCCCTATCCCAAGCAGAAGTCAGCTACCTCATTGATCAGTTCGTGGATGATGTACTGCGCTATAAGACTCTGGCCTTCATCCCCCACCCAGACACAACGAAACCTTACCGGATGACTGTCCTGGGCATCGATCTGCAGTACCTGAACCAGATGATTGCTCTGTTTGATGGTCGTGTGGATTACGACTACAGCGAGAAGTTGGAATTGTTCATCAACGCATGCCATGACATCAGGTTGGAATACGATGGCTATCGTCACACCTGTCCTGATCCAGTCCAGGATGGTTGCTACTTGTCAGAGCCAGAGACGATGAATCTGCTGGTGATGCGTATCCGTGAAATGAGCAAGGAGGCCGATTATCGTCGCAGATCAGCTGATCGTCGATACCGAGCTAAGCGTCAAGCAGAGGACATACAGGCTTTCGTGCACCGACTAACTGAACGCTATTCCAAGGTACTGGTGCTCCGGATAAATCTTTACTACCGCGAGATCGCTAGGCAAAGGCTTACCATCGAGCAAGTCTATGCAGATATGGACCGTTTAGTCGCAGCGCGGAGAACAAATCCCCTTTTCAAGTACTTAGTAGGCCATATCGTCAGAATAGAGCAGGGGCAAGACCAGGGCTTCCACTTACATACTGCCTTTTTCTTTAACGGGTCACATGTGTTTCGCCAGTCCAGTATTGCGGAGCGTATCGGTGAGCTGTGGGTAGACATCACTCAGAACCGTGGCTATTGGCACGACAGCAGCCGTGAATTTAATGGTGATGATGACCTGAGGGGAACGGGAATGTTTGGTCGATCAGATATACAGGGCCGTCAGGCGATAGCTAACCTGATGACCTACCTGGTCAAAGACAAAGGTCAGCACCTACGAATCAAGCCTGCTGGTGCAAGAGCCTTACGAACCAGTCTCATCCGTTAGTATCAAGCACGAACCGTCCACAACTGATCAAGCCGAGTGGTGTAGCTAGGGCTGAGTAATTGCCGTTGCATACCCCACTCAGGCGTTGCAGGGAGGCGGGCAGGTTTCAGCGTGTTCTTTCCCCAGCGCTGGTTGATCTGATCCATTGTCTGCATCAAGCGGTCTGATGTCGCTGCCTGAGTAGGGGCAAACAGGTCTGGGGTGTATTGATCGCGCTGGCATAGCCCTAGCAACATGACAGAGGCCTTGGCATACGCAGGGCCTTCCCAGTAAATGTGTTCCAGGCCTTGCATAGCCCCCTGGATCAATAGCCGAGAGTCGTCGGTGGGGTAGGGTAAGTGGACCTGTAGACTGCGCGAGAAACGCTCCTCGTTGGGGTTGAAAAGCCCTGTTCGAATGCCAACCTGGATTACTTTGCACAGTGACTGCTGACCACGGAGTTTTTCGGCAGCTCGCGTGGTGTATGAGGCTACCGCTTGTTGCAGCCCCTTTAGGTCATAGACGCGCTGGCCAAAGGCACGACTACTGCAGATTTCCTGTTTCGCCGGTGCCTCAGGCTCCATATCCAGGCAACTGATGCCCCTTAACTCACGGGCTGTTTTCTCCATCACTACACTGAAGCGTTTGCGCAGCAATGCAGGGTCGGCATTCGAAAGCTCCCAGGCTGTTTTGATGCTCATGGCCTGTAGATGCTCATTCATGCGTCGACCAACGCCCCAGACCTCACCAACGGGCATGACCTTCAGCAGTTTGTCTCTGCGTTCTGGATCGCGGATATCCACCACACCCCCGGTCTGGCGCTGCCAGCGCTTGGCGGCTGCATTGGCCAGCTTTGCCAGAGTTTTGGTGCTGGCAATGCCAACACCCACGGGAATACCAGTTATTTGCAGCACGTCAGCCCGCAATGAGTAACCCAGTTGATCCAACGGCTCGGGAAGCCCGGTCATGTCGGCAAAGGCCTCATCAATCGAATACACCTCAACCAGCGGGAGGCGGCTTTCCAGGGTAGTCATCACCCGCTCACTCATGTCGCCATACAGTGCATAGTTGCTGCTGAAAGCCAAGATGCCGTGCTGACCTAGCTGATCCTTGATCTTGAAGTAAGGCTCGCCCATTTTGATGAACGGCTTAGCCTCTGCACTGCGAGCGATCACGCAGCCATCGTTGTTGCTCAGTACGACAATGGGCGTCTTTGCCAGGTCAGGGCGAAATACGCGCTCGCAGCTGGCATAGAAGCTGTTGCAGTCGATCAAGGCAAAGCTTTTGGGCGCCATGCTCATTTCTCGCAGGGCAGGTGCCAGCGAATACTGTTACGCACAACACCCCAGATCTGCAGTTCATCGCCTTCCAGCACATGCAAGGGCGCAAATTGTGGATTTTCAGGTTGCAAGATCAATTGCTGACCGCGCCGAATCAAGCGTTTGACGAATACCTCGCCGTTGACAGCGGCAACGACAATATCCCCATGTCCGGCTGTAAGAGCTCGGCTGACTACTAAAATATCGCCATCGTGAATGCCCGCGCCGGTCATGCTGTCCCCACGAACGCGTACCAGGTAGGTATGGGGAGCGTGCACATCGAGCAGCTGATCGAGCGAGATCTTCTGTTCCATGTGATCCAGTGCAGCATTCCCATATGAACTCATTCCGCCCATATCTTGTCAGCGCTCGATAGAAATAGAGGCGCTGCCGAGTTCCTCCAGCGCCAAGTTGATGTAGTCGCTGAGGAGGACGCTCAGTTCAGTAGGACTTCTGCCGTGGCTGAGTTCGAGAGCAACATCCTTAAGATTGGACTGTAGGGATTCGACGGCAAGCTTTGCTTTAATCAGGTCCAAGGTGCTTCCAAACCTCGCCACTTCCTCGCAAGCTGCAGGCCGCACCAATTCCTTAACTCCCTTCCGGACAAAACAGTTCACACGAGTTCTCAGACCTGGTACGGATCCTGTTACCTCCAAAAGGTCACGTCCTGCAGTACCTCGAGGCCCAGCCGCATCACCTCCAAGAGTCACATCGCCGGCACCGCGTCCGGCAGGTCCTGTGGCCCTGGGTGACGCTAGGCGGCGGCGACGGAAACCCGGCCTGGCGTTGTAGAGTGGCTGTCAGCGCCGATCACAATCTGTACATCGAGCCCGAGCCGCGTCAGGCATTCGAGCATCATGGCTTCACTGATGCCTCGAAATTGGCCCCGAAGCATCTTGGATACCTTGGACTGAGGCATGCCAAGCACTTCTGCCGCTTGGCCCTGTTTCCATTTGTGGGTCTTGATTATTTCGCCGATCTGGGAGGCCAGTTGGGCCTTTACCTGCATTTCATCAGCATTAGGAATGCCGAGGTCGGCATAAACATTGGCCGTCCTGACTCTGTTTATGAAAGTGTGTCCGGGTTTTAATCAACAACAAGGCCAGCTTCATTGGCAGACTGTTCCAGCCGCTGCTCAGCAACAGCGATACCTTTACGAATGGCCTCTGCGGAGGCGGAATCCTCGAAGCCAGCCAACGCTCGGCGCCAGTAACCGATCGCCTGTTCATAGCGGCCATCGTCGAAAGCCTCAACCCCCAGCATGCCCAACACTGTCGGCTGACGCGGATCCTTATCGAGTGTTTCATCTACCAGCGCCTGAACTTCATAGGTCAGGCTGCCTCCGGCCACATAGAATTTCAACTGAGCCAGTTGGGCCAGAAGATCGGCTCGGCGGCCTTCCAGTTCGATCAATCGCTCCAGGGCGCGAATCGACCGATCTGGCTGACCGACCTTCTGGTACAGCGGAAACAACAAAGCCCAGACCTTGGGATTATCCGGCTGACTCTCGGCCTGCTCTTCGAGCCGGACAATCAGGTTCTCCGGTGAGGCACCGGGAGAGTTAAGAACCTCCTGCACCACGGCATACAGAGCCAGATCGCCATTGGCGCCCACCCATCGATAGCCGGTTACGGTGGCGGCAATCAATGCCGTTATCACCAGAGGGATTACAAAACGTCCTGCCAGCGGGTTCCTGAGAGGCACGCGACGACGGGCCTCGGTGTCCTCCAGAAGATTGCGTTCAAGCTCGTGACGGCTTTCTTCAAAGCGTGCGACGTCAACCTCGCCGCGCTCGCAGGCGCTTTCCAGTGCCGCAAGCCGACGCTCATACACGGCCAGATTCTGCTCCTCCGCGCGGTCATCCGTTTCAAACCCTTGCTGCCAGTCATGGATCGCCCTTGCTCGCCGTAACGGTAGACTCAGGAACCACAGCGCTATAAGCAACAGTGTGCCGATACTTAACCAGAGCATAGTCATTCCGACCTCTCACGATGACGATGAATCAAAGAGGACAGGCGGGCACGCTCCTCCTCGGAGAGCGGCCGCACTCGCCGGTGCCTGCGTGCCCGGACAAAGGCAATCACAACCAGGGCGCCTCCTGCTACCAGCGCTGCCGGCAATGCCCAAAGCAGCCACGTGCGCCCGTCAAGGCGCGGATTGTAAAGAACGAACTCGCCAAAACGATTAGCCATGAAATCAAGAATTTCCTTATCCGCACGCCCCTCATGAAGCATCAGCGCTACCCGCTCCCGCATGTCCGCCGCCACCGGCGAATCGGAGCTGTCGATGGCTTGAGCATCACATTTAGGGCACCGCAATGACGCCGTAAGGTCGCGATAACGCTCCGCCATCACCGGATCCTCGAAATGACGCGCATCAATTGCCGTATCCGCCATCGACTGGAACGAGGCCATCAAAAGCACGATGACCACACAGCAACGGATCTTCAGGGTTAGCGCCATTTCTCTACCTCCATCATGACTTCATCCACCTGGGCGGGCGTTATGTACCCAACGTGCTTGTATCGAACGATACCGTCTGCGTCGACCAGGAAGGTTTCGGGCACGCCATACACGCCAATTTCAAAACCCAGGTCACCGGCAGGATCGAAGATGTTGACCTCGAAAGGTTTTCCGAACTCTTCGAGAAACTGTCGCCCCAGGTCACGGGCGTCTTTATAGTTGATGCCCACCATCTGAATGCCGCGCTCGGAGAGCGCCAGTAGCTGGGGCATTTCCTCCTTGCAGGTCGGGCACCAGGATGCCCAGACATTGACCAGAGATATCTGCCCGCGAAGCAGGGATTCATCCACCTCGGTATCAGGGTCCTCCAGCGTCGGGAGCGTGAACGCGGGAAACGCCTGGCCTATCAGGGCTGACTCGCGAGCACTGGGATCCAGCGAAAGCCCCCGGTACAAAAAGAAGGCCAGGCCAACGAATACCAGAAAAGGAAGCAGCAGCAACAGTCGGCGTATCATGCGCGGACCTCGCGCGTCGGCCTCATCGATTCCCCATTAGCGGCGACTGCACGGCGACGACGGTAGCGACGGTCTGCCACGGCCAGCACGCCCCCGGAGGCCATCAGCAGCGCACCCAGCCAAAGCCAGCGTACAAATGGCTTGACCTGTAGGCGCATTGCCCAGCTGCCGTCGTCCAGTTCCTCCCCCATGGCCACGTAAAGGTCCCGCAACAGGCCGGGGTCGAGTGCGACTTCGGTCATCGGCTGCCCTCGGGCAATGTACAGGCGCTTCTCCGGGTACAGGGTGGTGACAATCCGGCCTTCACGGGCAACCTCGATGGTCGCCGTATCGGCGAGGAAGTTGGGCCCCCGACGCTCGCCCAGTTCGGTCAGCGTAAAATCGTACCCGCCCAGATTCACCTGCTCACCGATATCAAGCCGCACATTACGCTCCATGGCGTAGTTCGACACCATCACCACGCCCACGATGGTGACGGCCAGGCCCACGTGGCCGACCACCATGCCCCAGTATGAAGGGGTCAACTTACGCAATCCGGACAGCGCAGAGGACGCATTGCGGACTTTATCAAACAGGTCGCGCACCAACGCCAGTACTACCCACAGGGCCGCCACCATCCCCAGCGCCACGGCGACATTCCACTGGCCGTTGTAAAGAAACGGTATCGATATCGCAATCGCCAGTGCGGCCAAGCCCGCCCCCAGTAGTCGCCGGAACAGCTCCCGACCGGGCATCTGCTTCCAGCGTGAGACCGGCCCCAGCCCCATAAAGGCACACAGCATGACGGTCAGTGGCACGAACAGGCTATTAAAGTAAGGCGCGCCGATACTGACCTTGCCCAGCCCGAGTGCATCCAGGATCAAGGGGTACAGGGTGCCCATCAGGACCGTGATCGTCATGATGACCAGCAAAATATTGTTGATCAGCAACAGAGCATCCCGGGAAAGCCAGCTAAAGCCCGCATTGGCGCTCATTCGCGGCGCCCGTAGCGCAAAGATCAAAAGCGAGACGCCGACCGTTATTCCCAGCAACGCCAGAATGAAGAGCCCCCGAGATGGATCATTGGCAAAGGCATGAACCGAGGTCAGTACCCCTGAGCGCACCAGGAAGGTGCCCAGTAACGAGAGTGAGAACGTGAAAATCGCCAGCAGTGCCGTCCAGCTCTTGAACGTGCCGCGTTTTTCCGTGACCGCCAGTGAATGTATCAGCGCTGTCCCGCTCAGCCAGGGCAGGAGCGATGCATTTTCCACCGGATCCCAGAACCACCAGCCGCCCCAACCCAGCTCATAGTAGGCCCACCAGCTACCCAGAGCGATGCCGAGGGTGAGAAAAGCCCAGGCAATGTTGGTCCACGGCCGAACCCAGCGCGTCCAGGCCGCATCGAGACGCCCCTCAATCAGCGCAGCGATGGCAAAAGCAAAGACCACTGAAAAACCCACATAACCCATGTAAAGCATCGGCGGATGGATGATGAGGCCGACGTCCTGCAACAACGGATTCAGATCGGCACCGTCGGTTGGTATGCCCGGCAGCAAGCGCTCGAAGGGGCTGGACGTAACGACGATAAAAAGCAGAAACCCTGCGCTGACGACACCCAGAACACCCAGAACCCGTGCCAGCATGTCCCGTGGCAACTCGCGGGAAAACAGACTGACGGCAAAGCCCCAGCCACTGAGAATCAGACTCCACAACAACACCGAGCCTTCATGAGATCCCCAGACGGCGGTGAACTTGTAGTACCAAGGCAGCATCGAGTTCGAATTACGGGCCACATAGTCCACGCTGAAATCATCCAGAAGAAAACTGGCGGTCAGGCTGGCATAAGAAACCAGCAGAAAGGCAAATTGCCCCCACGCCATGGGCTCTGCGAAAGCCATCCACAACGGGCGCCGGGTGGCGGCTCCCAGAAGGGGCACGGTCGCCTGAAGCAGCGACAGGCAAAGTGCAATCAGTAAGGCGAATAGACCAACTTCAGGGACTGTCAAGGTAAGCATTTCTGGACCCTGTTCGGGTAGGTTAAGGGTTCGGCGATGACCGAACCTATCGATGAGGGGTTCTCAGGTATTGCTTCGTTCGCCAGCCGCACGACCGGCTGGCGAACGCCTTATCACTTCCGGCCAGGTTGGCGGGTAACGCGCAGATACGGTGTCTGCTCATCCCATCCCTCAGGGAAGCGTTTTTTGGCCTCTTCGTTGGAGAGCGACGGAACGATGATCACATCCTCGCCATTTTTCCAGTCCACCGGCGTGGCCACTTTATGGTTGTCGGTTAGCTGGAGCGAGTCAATAACGCGCAGGATCTCGTCCAGATTGCGCCCGGTGCTGGGTGGATACGTCAGCATCAGACGGATTTTCTTCGCGGAATCAATAATGAATACCGTACGAACAGTCACTTTGGGGTCGGCTTTTGGATGGATCATTCCGTAAAGGTCTGCAACCACCTGATCCTTGTCTGCCAGGAGAGGAAAGTTAAGCCCTGTGCCCTGGGTTTTCTCGATATCCTTCGCCCAGTCGTTATGGGAATCGAGCGGGTCGACAGACACCCCGATCAGCTTCACGCCGCGACTGGCGAACTCGTCCTTGCGCTTGGCGAAGGCGCCGAGCTCTGTGGTACAGACGGGAGTGTAGTCGGCGGGGTGTGAAAACAGCACGGCCCAGTCGTCTCCCAGCCACTCATGAAACTGAATGTTTCCCTCGGTGGATGCGACGGTGAAATCGGGAGCGGTTTCTCCAAGTTGCAATGTCATCGTTTCATTCTCCTTTGCTTTGGCTTTCGTTCTCGGTTCGTCAACACAGACGATATGTTCAAAGTCAACTTTAAGGTAAAGGCGTTTGTCACACGTTTTTTCAGCCAGATCCATCCGGTGCGGCGTTCGTGCCCGATTTTTCGGGTATGAAACTGACATAGAGGAAAAGCACGGTGCCCAGCACAATGGCGATATCGGCAAGGTTAAAGGCTGGCCAGTGCCAGGATTGCCAATAGACATCAAAGGAATCCACAACATAGCCACGAAATATCCGGTCAATCAGGTTGCCCACGGCACCGCCAAGAATAAGACTGTACGCGATGGCTTCTCCCCTGCGGCGGCACTGAAGAATCAACCTGATCAGTACGATCGAGACCACTACCGCGATTGCGATAAGAAAGTAGCGCTGCCAGCCTCCACCATCGGCAAACAGACTGAATGCGGCGCCGGTGTTCCAGACATGAACCCAGTTAAAGAACGGGGTCACCGGAATCGACTCGCCATACGCCATTGACTGCTGGACCAGCCATTTTACAACCTGGTCAGACGCTGCGATCAGGCCGGAAATAGCCAGCAGGGTATACGGCAAGAACTTTTTGCCAGCGATGGACATTTTAACCCTTGAGCGCCAGGATGCGCCTGGCACCGTTGAGTACAATGACCCCCGCGATGCTGCCGATGATCAGGTCCGGATAATTGGAGCCAGTCCAAGCCACCAGTGCGCCGGCGGTAATGACCCCCAGGTTGATGACCACGTCGTTGGCTGAGAATATCCAGCTCGCCTTCATGTGCGCCCCACCCTCCCGATGTTTGGATATCAGCAGCAGACAGGTGGTATTGGCGATCAATGCAATGAACGCAATCCCCATCATTACCAGCGACTCCGGCTCACTGCCGAAGACAAAGCGCCTCACCACCTCTGCAAGTACGCCTACAGCCAGTATCAGTTGGAGTACGCCCGCGAGATGCGCCGCACGCACCTGCGTTTTCACGCTGTGCCCAACCGCATACAGGGCGAGCCCATACACGGCCGCGTCGGCAAAATTGTCCAGGGATTCTGCAATCAAACCGGTGGAGTGCGCGATCAGGCCGGCCGTCATTTCCGCCACAAACAGGACAGCATTGATACCGAGCAACCAACGCAGGGTGCCCGACTCCTGCTCGGCCGAGATAGCCGTACCCCCGAGCGCCTTGATTGATTCAGGGTCGGCAGCGGCCGTTTCCTGAAGCGAAGCTCCCAGCCCGAGGGTCGCCAGCTTCGCGGTGATAGGCTCAGCCTCGCCATCGTGCACAACCTTCAACCGCCGATCAGACAGGTCGAAGGACAGCCCGCGAATGTCTTCAAAACCATTCAGGGCCAGTCGAATCATCCGTTCCTCCGAAGGACAATCCATCTTCGGTACGGTATACACACTGATCCAGTTGCCGGACGCTTCAGAGGCCTCCGACCCGGCGTTACCCTCGGCGGACGTTGCGTCGCAGCCACAGGCGTCTTCACAGGATTTACTCATGATACGGCTCCACTTGAGTATTGTCGGATTATGATTTAAAACCATATAGCCACTATAAGGTCAATAGAGCAGATACCATTTGTTGAGGAGACACCCGATGCGCATTGGTCAGTTGGCGCGGTCCGTAGGGGTTGACACCCAGACCATCCGTTTCTATGAGCGAGAGGGCTTGTTACCACCGCCGGATCGTCAGGACAACGGCTACCGTATTTACACTGAACGGCATGTTGAGCGACTGGCCTTCATCCGGCGCTGCAGAATACTTGAGCTATCACTCGCTGAAATTCACGAGTTACAGCGTTATCAGGGCGCGCCCCATCAGCCTTGCAGGGCCATCAACACCTTGCTTGATGATCACATCGCTCAGGTACGGTCTCAGATAACCGATCTGCAGGTACTGGAGAAACAACTTGTGTCGCTGCGAGCAAGTTGTAACGATGATCGGGAAATTGAGGCCTGCGGGGTTCTCGAAGGGCTCAGCGAAGGAAACATGCAGCAGTAGCCTGAAGCACTTATGCTCAGTATTAGGGTAGCCAGCGCGGAAAGATCAAGATACTTGCGTAGGTGCTGAACATCCGCTCCCTGGCAGAGTTTTTCGGCAACACGTAGCCTGAGTAGTCGGCAGATGGAGCAAGCACTTCATCATGTCTTGTTTCGTTGAAAAGGCTGCATCAACTGCTGCCAGTAGTTCGTTGGGTAATTCGGCTCTGAAGCAATACCGAGATCCTTAGTGCCGATCGTTCGCTCGGAATCGAAGTAAGCCGTGCCTAAAAAGCGATCAGTCAAGGTGGTAAAAAGCCCGAAGTTCACATCACCCTCTTTTGCCGTATTCAAATGATGGAAACGATGTACGGAGTTGATTGCGAGAACCTTTTTCAGCGGTCCGGTAAAATACGCTACATTCGAGTGTTGCAGTAGCAACTGGAGCACAACTGCAACCACCAACAACATCAGGACATTCTGCGGTACTCCTATAATGAGCAATGGTGTCGTTCCGGCAACTGTTTCTATAGATTGATGCAGTGGATGTTTCATAAGCCCATTAAAGCCGTACAACCGTTTTACGCTGTGATGAACAGCATGTAGGCGCCACAGAAACCGGAGGCGATGACTCGCAAAATGCGCCAGGGTGATACCGATATCAGAAATGAGGATTGCCAACAGCAATTGGAAAACCAGTGGCCAGCTGGAAGGCCAGATCGGTGCCAAAACGAGCAATCCTGCAATTAATGGGAGTACAGCTATGCCAATAACATTAAGCGACTCGTTCATGAGTGCATGGAGCATATCGCGCCGCTGATCCTGTTGAGGCTCATTAAACGCCCGATCATAGGGGATAAGTCTTTCAGTGGCGAAAGAAATCCCTATAAACACCAGGATCAAAAACCCCAGCCAACCGGCGTTGAAACCTTCGGCAACGAGATAGACAGCAACACCATTACCCACGAGCAAAAACAACGGCAAATACAAAAGCCTAACTAACCACATTACGTTACGAATCATTCCAACAGTCCTCGCTAACTAGAGCGTCCAGCATCTCACGGATGCACGCAGCCAAATTGAACGAAAGAGCTGATTATTTGGATAAAAGCCGTTGAATAACCGTTGGGGAAACGCCAAATGCCTCAGTAACAGACCTGCAGAAATGGGCTTGATCAGAAAATCCCGAAGCAATTGCTGCATCAGTAAGTGACATCTCGCGCGATAACTCAAACCCGGTTAGTAGCTTTAGCCACTTTCTATAGCTGCGCAAAGGTAAACCGGTACATTCGGTAAACCAGTGGGAAAAATGGCTTGGAGAAAGGCAAACCATTTTCGCCAACTCGGCTCGTGAGACTGATCGTCCTCCCGATGCTTCGGCATTCAATGCTTCTAAAACGTCGCTCAACCTGCTCTTTGGACCAGATGGCTTACTACCCCGGTATTGTCGCTCGAAAGCTTTCAGTGCAATTAACAGGTTTTCGGTGCCAGTAAAGCGAGACAAACACTCCGTAATGAAATCCTCTTCGAGTGCCCGGATGGATCGCTTCGACGGGTTTTTGATATAAGGCAGTAAAGCATTGCAGACATCAAGGTTTGGATCGATGTAAATACACAGTACCCTGGACAGTTTTAATTGATGGGTAACTCCAGCTGGTATCCACAACCCCCTTCTCTCGCACCGTGTTTCACCGGACATGACTTCAACGCTTGCGTCTAAACCGATCACGATTTGATGAGCCCAATGTTTATGGGGCTTATTGTCTCCCGACTCTCCATGGAAGGCGCCCATGCCTGGCTTTATCGCTACGGAGCCGAGCCATGGGTTCAATAAAGTCTTTGGTTTGGTCATCGCCTCATCTCTGCAAAGACAGACTTTCAGTCGGAGTGACCCTCGGTCAGTTCCGAATCCCGTCAATGGCACGGATCATCAAATCCACCATGGCCGGGCTGTCCCATTCCGCGGCACCGACCAGGCGGCCAATTTCGCGACCGTCATGATCAAGCAGCAGCGTTGTAGGAACACCTTCTATGCCTAGCGTTGAGGTCGCCAGTGTGGACGGATCAATATACTGGCGAAGATGCTGAATGCTTGTTTCCCGGTAGAATTTTTCAACAACGCTGATGCCTACGTGGTCAACGGACAGCGCGACCACTTCAAATTGCTCGCCGCCCAGTTTAGCCTGAAGTGAGTCCAGCGTCGGCATTTCCTCACGCCAGGGCAGGCACCAGGTCGCTCAGATATTGAGCAAAATCGCCTTACCCTTAAAGTCAGCCAGTGTCAGCGGCCTGCCGTTTTCGTCTTCAAAAGCCAGCTCGGGCAGAGTGCGAGGGGACTCCCAGATCAGGAACCCCTGGGGCCCCACGGACTTCGGAACCTTCCCTGCAGCCATAACTTGAGCGGCTATGGAAATAGCAAGCGCAAAAAGGACTACGGCGATTCCCCGGGCGGCAGATATGCGCTGGTGACTCATTGGACATTACTCCTGATTACAGTGGTCGGTTTGTTGCCGGCATGGTGCCCCACGCGTTACTCACTCTGTAACAGCTCTTCAATTCGCCCGTGCAGTCGGCCCCAGAACCCATCATCGGCTGCCGCGTTGGGGCCTTTGGCAATGGCCGTCAGGTAGGTCACCAGGTGTTCAGGCTTGAATTTCAATCCATGGAACCGGGCCCGCATCTGCCCTTCCGGGTCAATCACGTGGGTTACCACACCATGGACCTGTACACCCTCACCCGTATCCCTGAACTGAACGCCGTAGGCTTTAGCAAGTTCTGGTGTCAGTTCAGGTGGTTCCATCCTGGCTCGGTAGAGGAATTGCCAGTTGCGGGGATTCAGATCGAAATTCTCGCCGTAGGCACGCATGTTTCTCCGGGTGCCTGCAACATCTTCCCGGTCCGTGGCAATGGTGATGAACACCACCTCTTCACTCAGCCCTTCTTCTTCAACCCCGGTTTGCAACTGCCGGATCAGGTTCATATGCAAAGGGCAGGCCTCGGTACAGCGCGTGTAGAGAAAGTTAAGCACAACGGTTTTGCCGTTTAAGTCGGCAAGGGCAAGGGTATTGCCATCAACGCCTGTAAGATCAAATTCAGGGGCCGGCTGATCCACAAACTGGGCATACCGCTCTTTCTCGTTCAACGAGGCCTCCACATCTTCCATGGAATGGGCCATGGCATTGGTGCTGACCTGGGCAACCATGGCAATCAGCAATTCTGAATACACTGTTCACAGTCATTCTCCATTTGAGTTGTTTTCCGAAGGGAGTCCCGGTTTATTGTGGCTTGATATCGTCCAGATTCAGCGCAACGGGCAGGTCAGCTGGTGCCAGGCAAACGCCCTCGTCACTGCAGGCCTGTACCCGTACCGTCATGTCTAGCTTGCCTGCCTCTTTCAGCGCGGCGGTCTGTTTTTCGTCTGGCAGCAGCCGGATACTCGCACCGTCGTCGTACACCTCCAGGGCGGTGTCACCCAGTGTGATGTCACTGACCCTGCCGCGGGGGTACTGGGTCGGGATGTCAAGCGACTGACCGTTGACCGAAGAACTGGCGACGGTGGGAATCAGTAACTCCATGGAGGCCGGGTTGGCGTTCACGTGCCAGCCCGATTCAATGTCCAGTGTCAGAATAATTTCACCGGTCTCCCCTATCAGGGCTTTGCCGCCTTCCGCAAGATTGAGGCGGACCTTATCGGAAGAATCTGCCAACCCCGTGCGGGCAACTGGCGCCTGGGGGTCGGAATTGGCTCGTTCGGTCTGGGCCGAGCCAGGAGCGTTTCCGGAATTGGTACCGATCAACGTGAACGCCGCGATCGCGATCAGAAAAACCGCTACGCCGGTCAGCAATACTTTGGTTCGGGTTGTCATGGTTCATCTCCAGTAGCTAGCGTTGTGAGTTCTCGGTGCGGTTGATCGCCTCGACCAGGCTGTCGGTATCAAATAGCCCAGTGAAACGGGCGACAACGGTGCCGTCAGCGTCAAAAATCGCCGCAAAAGGTAAAGCCTGCCCTCCCGTTGCGGTTAACAATGCGTCTTTTTCGGGATCGCTTGCTGTCACATCAACCTGAATCGGCACCATGCCGGCCCGCGCTACGGCTTCAGCCACAGCGGGCTCTTTATACACGGTGCGCTCCAGGACCTTGCAGTTGATGCACCAATCGGCAGTGAACTCCAGCAAATACGGTGTGTCCCGGGCTTTTGTGTCCGCCAGGAGTTCTGCGGAGTAGGGCTGCCAGACAAGTTCGTCTTCGCCGCTGCCCAACGGAGATGCGAATACCACTGTCACCGCAAGGGCAAGGCCTGTCGCCGTTGCAGTGATCACGCGAACGGCACCGCTCCCCTGAACGAAACGACGGAGACCCCAGACCAGCACCAGCGCCAGCCAGGCCCACCACAGCCAGGGGTATACCGCTTTGGGCACCAGGCTCGCGCTGAAAAAGACGGCGGCGGCCAGCAATATCAGCGCGAGCACTTCTCGAATGGCCAGAGTCCAGGGCCCCGCCTTGGGCAACCGGCTCAGCCACTTGGGTTTGAGGATCAGTGCGGCGTAGGGCAGCGACAACCCCAGCCCGATACTGCCGAATATCCCCATAGTTACCGGCGCCGGCTGGGTAACGGCAAAGGCTAGGACTCCACCCAGGAAAGGACCAGCACAAGGTGCAGCCAAAACCGCACTCAATAACCCCGATAAGAATGCTTCAGAGTAACGCCGGCCATGGGCCGAGGCGGCGAACGACGGGATCGGAATGGGCAAATCCAGCCACGTGACCACCGCAAACCCGACCAGCAAGGCAACAAGGATACCAACGAACACCGCGGACTGAAACAAAGTGCCCCAGCTCCACTGAAGAAATGCGGTCAATCCGCCCAGCGTCAAGAAAAACGCGAGTGTTCCTGCGGTGAACGCCAATGCGGCCAGCACGCGGTGCGATCGTTGGCTGCCCGCCTCTCGTAAGATAGTCCGGACCTTAATAGGAATCGCGGGCAAAACGCAGGGCGTCAGGTTGAGCAGCAAACCTGCCACTGTCGCCATTAAGAGCTGGCTGGCGATGAGTAAAGAGGGAATGTGATCGATCATTCAGCTATTCCAGCCCTTCCCACGATTCCCGACTGAAACGTCCGGTCTGACCCCGCCATTGGCCGCTTGCATCCTTAAACAGAAGGTTGTTTGAGTGCTCATATCTCTTCTCCATATAGACGCCGCCAACATTAACAGGAGCGAGAGCCACAGCAACGCATCGCTTTCCCGGCTTGTGAGCTTTTTTCTTGATAGCCAATTGCCACATGTAGACAAATCCCTTCCTCCTCATCCGATTTAAAATCTGCTCGCTGTCATGTACCCAAGCGATGATACTGCCGAATTCGACGAAGCAGGAGCAAGCCGAGTCCGAGTGCGATCACGCCAAGGACAGGCCAATCCCGCCAGCGCACATAAGGGGTTGCGCCAGTTCTGGGGGTCACTTCGGCACTGAGGGTGGCTACGCGGAATTGAGGAGCGCGTGTAAGAACCTTTCCCTCGTAGCTGACAGCTGCTGTGATACCCGTGTTCGTGGCTCGCAGTAGGTCACGTCCGGTTTCGATGGCACGCATGCGGACCATCTGAAAGTGCTGGAAAGGGCCGAGCGAGCTGCCGAACCAGGCATCGTTACTGACATTCACCAGCAACTGCGCTTCGGGCAGAAACTCCGTGACTTCAGCACCAAAGACCGCCTCGTAGCAGATGAGTGCCCCTACAGGCACCCCTGCTGCCTTCAGGACGTGCGCTTCCCGTCCCGGTGTGAAATCGGACATGGGCGCCCCGAGCACGTCGAGGGACGAACCCAAAAACTCCCGAAACGGAACATACTCACCGAAGGGCACCAGGTGACGTTTGTAGTAGAAGCCTGAGGGATCGGAGAGGCTTGTCACCGCGTTGTAGGTGCGACCGTCCTCCTCGCGTATCGGGACGCCAATCATCAACGAGGTGCCTGCCTGATCGGCTAACGCCTTAAGCTCAGCAAGATATTCTCTAGCCTCGTCATGCCACATCGGGATTGCCGTTTCTGGCCAAATCACAATGTCGGCCCCGAGATGCTGCTTCGTAAGCGCCTGATAACGGTCCAGCGTGATTCCCCGTGAATCCGGGTCCCATTTTCTGTCTTGCGCGATGTTTCCTTGCAAGAGGGCAATATTGATAGGATCAGCGGCTGGCTGCGTCCACTCATGATCCAGGAGCTGCAAGCTGGCAAGAGTAGCGGTTAACACGGCACCGGCTACCGCTGCACGGCGCAGGCTTGGATTTAAAACAACCCAAGCCAGGCCGCCAGCGAGCAAGGCCACCAGAAAACTCACGCCAAGCACACCAAAGACAGGCGCGATAGTGGCGAGTGTGGTGTCGGTCTGGCTGTAGCCGACAAAGAGCCAGGGAAAGCCGGTTAAGAACCAGGTGCGCATCCATTCACTCAACACCCATGTCGCTGGTAGCCCTAGCCAGAGGGCCGTCGCATCCATCTCAGGGTGCAGGCGGCGTACGAGGTACGCGACGCCCCATGGAAAGAGGGCAAGCAGCGAGACAAAGGCCGCTGTAGCTAACATCCCCACCACGGGGCCATTGCCGTACTGGCTGATGCTGACGAAGACCCAGGAGACACCTACACCGAAGTAACCAAGGCCAAAGAAGTAAGCCGACCATAACGCCTGACGCTTTGAAGGTTGCGCGGTCAGGACAAACAATGCGGCCAGAGCGACCACCGCAAGCCATGCCCAACCAAAAGGGGCAAAGGCAAGCGGCATGGCGCCTCCGGCAAGCAAAGCCATCACCCTCGTTACAAGAGTCTTGTAGCGCATTCCCGTGGATAGGTCGAAGAGTAGCGCGCACTTATCACCCAATGCTCTCGCCTCCGAAATCAAGATCAA